>ENA-UOOE01002030-UOOE01002030.1-fermentation-metagenome-genome-assembly--contig:-NODE-2030-length-15389-cov-4.965762_pt1 | contig 15389 bp, 19 predicted proteins | sample MGYA00245776_ERZ724021 | MGnify/ENA primary metagenome ERZ724021 (study PRJEB28704, sample SAMN03018321) | fermentation metagenome | biome: anthropogenic terrestrial biome; feature: soil; material...
AATGCGAAGGTGGCGGAATAGGCAGACGCACTACTTTGAGGGGGTAGCGAGTAACATCGTGTGGGTTCAAGTCCCATCCTTCGCACCAAAATAAATGATTTAAGTAGTTTCTAATAGTAGAGTAAGGTTTAACCTGCTCTTTTTTAATTTATTATATTTTATGAATTATAATTTTTATATCTACCAATACTATTGTTAATTGATTTTAAAATAGTATAGGAGGATTTATAAAATATGAATAATGAATTTTACTTAAACTTTCCTAAAGCTGTTCCTGAACAGATACAAAATAGACATCCGGGTATAGAATCTCAAATGAATCCCAGACCTGTATTTGAAGATCCAAATTACAATGGAAACAATAGGTTAAAAGACAAGGTCGCATTAATTACGGGAGGAGACAGCGGTATAGGAAGGGCAGTTGCTGTAGCTTTTGCAAAGGAAGGGTGCAATGTGGCAATAATTTATTATGACGAACATGATGATGCCAAATACACAAAAGAAATTGTTGAAAAAAATGGGAGACAGTGTTTGTTATTACCAGGGGATATTTCAGATGATAATTTTTGCAGTACTGCAGTTAAAAATACCATGGATAAGTTTAATAAGATAGATATATTAGTAAATAATGCTGGAGTACAATTTACCCAAAATAGTATTGAAGATATAACAAATGAACAGCTGGAAAGGACTTTTAAAACTAATATATTTAGTATGTTTTATCTTACCAGGGCTGCATTGCCATATCTTAATCCTGGAAGTTCTATAATTAATACCTCATCTATAACTGCTTATAGTGGTAATGAAACACTTTTAGATTATTCCTGCACAAAAGGTGCCATAGTGTCTTTCACCCGTTCTATGGCTTTATCTTTGATAGGCAGAAATATAAGGGTAAATGCAGTAGCACCGGGACCAGTATGGACTTCTCTTATTCCGTCATCCTTTAGTGCTGAAAAAGTAGGTAAGTTTGGTTCCAATAGTCCTATAAAAAGACCTGCACAGCCAGTGGAAATAGCACCAGCTTATGTATTTCTTGCTTCACCGGAATCTTCTTATGTTACAGGTGAAATTATACATATAAATGGAGGACAATTTATAGGAGGGTAGAATATCAAGTACTCCTAAAAAATAATAGTCCTCAAATAACAAGTTAAGAGTTAAAGAAATACTTATTTGTAATCCTTAACTCTCAATTTGTTAATTATCAATCATTATTAAAAGCATTTTTTAGTATCCATGAAGTCCTGTATTTGTACAAGAGCTTCTCCAAAACGTTGAAAATGGACAATTTCTCTTGCCCATAGAAATTTCAAAACATCTATTATGTCGGCATCGTCTGTTAACTTTATTAGATGTTCATAAGTTGTCCTGGCTTTTTGTTCAGCGGCCATATCTTCATGAAGATCTGTTATAGGATCTCCTGAAGCTTGAATATATGCAGCTGTCCATGGAACGCCATTGGCATCTACAGGAAAAGTAGCTTTACCATGCTGGGTATAGTGGGAAGCTAGTCCTGCTTCTTTAATTTCATCTATAGTAGCATCTTTTAATAGTTGATATATCATTGTAGCTATAATTTCAACATGGGCTAATTCCTCAGTACCTATATCTGTAAGTAGTCCTTGGGTTTTACCGGTAGGCATAGTATAACGTTGATTCAAGTATCTAATACCGGCACTTAATTCCCCATCGGGACCTCCGTATTGGGCAACCAGATATTTTGCCATTTGAAGGTCTTTACATCTAATATTTACAGGATGTTGTAATTTTTTTTCATAAATCCACATATATACTACCTCCTACATGTCAGATTCCCAAGGCCAGGGTTCATTTACCCATGTCCAGGGGTACTGACTTTGGGAGAAGCCAAAATTAAATAGAGCACCAAAGTTTAGTTCATATTCTCTTATAAGTTTCATAAGCTGTTTTGAGAATGTATTGAAGTCTGATAATGCTTTTTTGTTATCGGGAAAGTTATCTAAAAATATACTTAAATCTAGTGTAGCAAATTCCAATTGACGAATTTTATTCAGTAAATTTTCGCGGTTATCCATATTTATTTTCCTCCTACACAATCTTCATTTTCAGGGTAAGGCATAACAAGGTTTGGGAATATAGTACCTTTTTTTAATGCTATATTTAAAGGAAGCAATCCTATATAAGGTTGCATAGGGATATATGCTCTTGCAAGCCTTCTTCCTGGAGATGGAGGAAGATTAGAATTACGCATAAACTTTGGATTTACATAGGGAATAAATCTTGAATACAATATTTTCACCTCGTATATTCTCTCTACAATGATAATATATTCAAAGCTGTAAATTGTGTTAACGTAAATTATTTCAAAGATATATCTTGAAAAATTTATTAATATAGAGGTTTTAAATATATTGGTTTAATGATATAATCATGTTAATGAATATATTATAATGACTAATTTAATAAATAAGTTTGTGTAAACTCCCATAAATGTTTTTCACTATATAATTTGTGTACCCTCCAATTTATATATTTATTATTTACCGGGAGTTTACATAAATCTTTCTATATATTATACGATTAAGTAACTAGTATGGCTTCAAATGAAAATATATTTTATTTGAAGTTTTTTTTGTATAAATTTATTAATGGGGATACATAATAATTTTGGAGGTGTTTTTTATGTCAATGAATTTAGCTAATTCGGTAAGTTTAAGTAATAAGGAAAGGTCATTATTAGAAGATCAGAAAAGCCATGAAGCTGTATGTATACAGAAGTATACAAATTACGCTAATCAGGCAAGGGATTCTCAGTTAAAACAGCTATTTTTAAATAATGCTTCAATTGAGCAGGAACATTTAAACAGCATTAACAGCCTTTTACAGGGTCAGGTGCCTGATACAAATAACAAACAAAGTACAACTAATGTGAATTCAAGTATGAATAATTCTTCTAGTTCTTCTTTACCAGCAGGTAATCAGGTTTCTGATGCGGATATGTGCAAGGATATGCTTATGACAGAAAAGTATATTTCAGGTACATATGATACTTCCATATTTGAATTTAAAGATACAAATGTCAGGGATGTATTAAATCATATACAAAAGGAAGAACAAAAGCATGGAGAATCCATTTATAAGTATATGGAAAGCAAAGGACTGTATACAATTCAATAAAAGGTGTATTAAGTTTAAAGCGGTGATTTAACTAAGAGTTGTGGAAAATATTTTTCCATAACTCTCAACCTTTTATTGTAAATTTATACCTAGTGATGTAAATATTTTTATTTGAACCATTTCTTTTTCAGATAAATTTTCTAGCTGGAAGCATTCTGAATTATTTGTTTTACACCATATAACAAAATGCTCACAATTATTTTGTAGTAAATTATAATTTTTTTCTCCCAATCTTGTCTTTGCCCTTCTTACAGTTTCTCGAGAGTTAAATGGCACAGTGTTTTCTATATTTAAAATAAAGTAATTTCCCTTTCTAAAATAGGGCTCCATGTTTGTTTCTTGTATTTTAGCGTCTATGGCATTACCTGTACTGCTGCAATAGTGAATAACTTTGTTATTGCCTATATATATTCCCAGATGATCGTACTTGTACCCCATAAATTTATCAGTAGTTCCTACTATATCGCCATATTTAGGTTCTCCTATAAATTTAGATACTTTAATGGGAGGATGTTCTTTTACTTTAAAATATAATGTTTTATCTTTATTTATTTCAATACAAATTTTGCTATTTTCATGAAATCCATCTATAGGAGGATTTATTATGAGGGTTTTACCATCAACACTTAGAAATACATAGGCATAAGTACTATTATTAGTTTCGTCTTTTATGGAAATATTTTTTGTGTCATTATTATTTAATTTAGTTTTATTATTCAAGGGAATTTGAATTTGACTGTATTTATAGATATAGGTTATTTCATTTTTTAATATATAATTTCTATATATAAAAATTAAAAGTAAGGATATAACTACTGCCAATAACCCTATTAGTTTTATAAAAAAGTGTTTGTTCATGTTTAACCTCTGAATCTTTTAAAATATGTTTTTATTATTTTTTTAGGAAACCAACCTTTTTCAACTCTTCTTTTCTGTTTGAATAACTCTAGTATTCCCCAAAGGAAAGTGAATCCTAAAATTCCCAAGAATGCAGATAGTATATTATTTTCTACTATGGTAGAAAGCAGTATGCTGCTGATGCTTATAATCAGAAATATAGGCCATATGCGTGCTCCTAAATGATATTCACCCTTTATTACGACAATATGACCAATACCTGTTAAAAGTAACATAAATAATCCTATAATAAACCCATAGTAATTGAACATTTAGTACCTCCTTGAAGTTTATATGTTATAATGACTTTAATATACAAATGCTGTAATATTTTATCCGAATACGGTAATTAGCAAATACTCCCAGCCTCTCCAAAGTGGAAGATAAGCACTGCTACGTGCTCGGATAAGTTCTTCTAAGGTTCAGCAGATGGAGAAAAGCATTTCTTATAAGCAAACTCCACCTGAAGCTAAGAGCCACTTGATGGTATAAATATTTTCACTTTATTTTCTATAAATTTTCCTTCATCATATTGAGTGTATATATTAGCATATATATCATTTACAGCAGATGATATTATGTTATCACCTTTTAGTTTTGTCATTTTATATCTAGCTATTTTTTCGTATTTAGGACTTTCTTTTTTAGTAGATACTATTTCTACAGAATCCTTTTCAAAATCTATAAGATTTGGCTCTTTAGCATTTCCTATATTTACAGTGTAAATTTTAATATTATTTTTTATTATTTGTTTTGTATAATTCTTATTAGAAGCTGAAATTGGAGATAAATTTTTAGTTTCAGTGATCTTGTCCATAATACCTACTTCTTTAGGGGATATAAGCCATATTAAAAGTGGAACAATAACTAATAAAAATATACACAATATGCACATTACAATTATATTTACAAACATTCTTTTTATCCAATATTCTAACAGTTGTTTTTTGTTAAATTTTTTATTTTTTAATTTTCTGTTTTGTCTTCTAAATAACAATGAGCCTAATAAAATACTTAATATTCCTGATAAATATAAAAAGAAAAGCACAATTTACCCCCCTATAAAGTAAACTTTATATAAAGTTTAGCAGAAACTATATCAAAAATATATATATTTAAATATTTTTTTAAGAGTTATTGCCATATAAACTTGTTTAGTTTTAAAATAGAAAGTAAGGATGAAAAGATCAAATTGTATTAAATTAGGGAGGGGATATTTGATTTGGTTTTTCTTAAAATAATAGGAATTATAATATTGCTCCTTATGATTTTTTTTATGGCTATAATATTTAATAATATAAAGTATAAAGTTCAATTAATTTATATAGAACATAAAATAGACTATGATATAAGAATAAGTACATTTTTGAATATCATTTCCATAATAGGAAAAGGTACTAATGAAAATATAGAAATTTTCATAAAAATATTATTTTATAAAAAGAAATTAAAAACAGATTTTAAACGTGATAAACGCAATAAAGATAAGATAAAATATGATATGGGAGGTATATCCTTTAACGTAGCAGATACAATTAAAATAGTTCATAAACATAAAGATTATTTAGTTAAATTTATCTCCATAATTAAACCTAAATATATGAAAATAGAAGGAAGTTATGGATTTAAAGATCCTTACATAACAGGAATACTAAGTGGATTTGTAGGAGCTATTTCTTTACTTTTACCTTCACATTCCATAAAATTAAATCCTGACTTTCTCAATAAAGTTTTTAATTTAAAAGTAAAGATTAGTGGAAAAACAAGAATCATACTTTTAATTATTTTAATACTTAAATTCCTTGTATGTAATGCATGTGAAAATATAATAATTAAATTAAAAGTAAAATTTAAAAGAAAATCAAAGATGAGAAAAAGTAAATTTAAAAGTGCAGATGAAATAAAATAAATTAATGGAGGAGAGGTAATTATCGTGGATATCAAAGAAAATGCAGAAGTATTATTCTCAAAATTAGAAAATTTTTTTAAAACAGAAACTGTTGTAGGTAAACCTATAAATGTAGAAGGTATTATTTTAGTACCATTTATAACTGTGACCTTTGGATGTGGAACTGGAGGAGGAGAAGGTTCTGATTCTGGAAACAAGCAAGAAGGGGTAGGTTCAGGACTTGGTGCAGGTGCAAAGATAACTCCGGATGCTGTACTTGTAATAAAAGATGATACAGTTAAAATGCTCCCTATAAAGAATAAGGCCAATATTGACAAGTTTATAGAATTAGTACCTGAAATAATTAGTAAAATAAGAAAAGATAAAGGAAAAAGTGAATAAGTTAACCTGTTGTGCTAAATAAAAATTTTAGCCATCAGGAATATTATAGTAACAAAAATATTCAGAGTATCCCTGGCATAAAATATACTTGGATTAATTAACCAAATGCCATCACGGCCATCTATATTGGCAGGAGTAAGAACAAAATCGGTTATAAATCCATTTAATGTAGTCAGCATGTGCAGCTTGTAGCCAAGATAGGTTTCCTTTTTGGAAGCACATTTACAATAAGTGGCTCCAAAACTTCTTTATAAATCACATAAAGTTCACATTGCTATTTGATACTATAACTATAATTTTTAGTTATAATATCAAATAGTAACAAATATCAATAAAAATTTAAAGGGGACCAAAAATGTTAAAAATGAAATACAAATTACTTTCAGCTTTAGTGCTTGCAGCGCCACTACTAGTAAATACAGGGATTGCCACAACAGTACATGCATGTGACAGCAGTAATAATACCAAAGTATCTAATGTAGTATTCCGTAATACAGGTTCGTCTAATATATTTGACGAAAATGCTTTTAAACATAATAGCTCAAATATAATTTATAAATCATATGTTTCTTTCGAAAACTTTAAAGCTAAATTAGATACTTTAGCAACAGCAGGAACTATAACGCAAGCTCAGGAGACAATAATATTAAATTTATATTATGACGGTAAAATCACGCTTGAAACTTTTGAAGCTCAATTAGATGCTTTAGTTGCAGTGGGAACTATGACACAGAGTCAAGCAGTATCTATATTAAATTTATTTACTATCTGGCAGCCTACTTTTGAAATACCGTCACCAACATTAGATAATAATTCAAAAAATGACAAACATGTATCTAATAATTTTAAAAATAATGATTCTGCATCTAATAATTCAGGACACAATAGTGGGTCATCCAATAATTGTTCAGGATACAAGCATTCAAAATAAATGTATCTCTTAATGTATCTAAATAGTTTGGACAACCTAGGAAGTTTTAGATGGAATTTAGCGGATTTTAATGATTAACCAATCTATAACTATAACTAAACTATATTTTAAGACTATATTGATAATGTCTATAGTTTTGTTGAACTATAAAAAATATTGTAGACATGTATTTGAATAAAGATAAATATATGCCTACAATTTATCCGAACGCGGTAATTAGCTAATACTCTCATTTTTTTCAAAGTGGGAGATAAGCACAGATAACGCGCATGGATAAGTTTTTCTAACGTTCAGATGGAGAAGAGCATTTCTCATAAGCTCTACCTGAACCCAAGAATCACTTGATGTTTAGCATAAATTTGGATATTTAATTATAAAGCTTACACCGTTTGATCTATTTACTGCTTTAATGTCTCCTCTGTAAAAGTTAATTATTTTCTTTGATATAGCAAGTCCAAGACCGAAATTCCCTTTTTTATCTTTGTACATGCTATCAAATATGCGTTCTATATCACTATTTCTAATAGTATTTCCATCGTTATAAATTTCAAGAACAGCAAAATTATTTTCCTCTTTTAGCGTTATTTTTATAGTAGTTTTTGCATATCTTAGTGCATTGTCTAGTATATTTTTTATAGAAATTATTACTTTTTCTCTATTGCCCCAAATGATACTTTTTTTAATATTTAGATCCCATTTAATGTTGTTGTTAAATGTTTCAAACCTGTGTATTATTTTGTTAAGAACATCTTCTAAATTCATATTTTTATTTTCTGTATTATTTTCTAACATATAGTCTAGGGTATTTAAATATAATATTTGTTTGATTTTTTCTTCAAGACTTATAGCTTCATCTTTTATTATTTCAGCTGTTTTTTCAACAGAATCTATATACATACCTTCTATGATTGCTTCAGCATGACTCATGATAACCATAACTGGTGTTTTTAAATCATGGGATATACTTTGAAAAAATAGCTTTTCACTTTCTTCAGCATACTTTAATTTTTTTTGCATCACATTCATAGAATTTGCAAGGCTTCCAATTTCATCATTACTTCTTATTTTAATTGGCTCTCCCCAATGTTTATTAGCTATTTTCTTAGTATAATCTTCTAATTCTTTAAGTGGTTTTGAGATGTATCCTGCAACAAGTTTTGAAGTAAAAAAAGCTATAAAGATAAATATAATACCTGTAAGGGTAGCTTTATAAAGTATACTTTTATCTAAAAAATATGGCATATAGGTGATCAAATATGCTTTTTCGGAATTTTGACTTTTTATTGGACTTATTATAAAAAGGAATTTAACATTATTATGGTATTTTTTAAACTGTTTCTCATCTTTTTCTATATATTTAATAAAGCCTGCTAACCATTTTTTTTCTTCATTTTTTCTATAGTCTTCTGGTAAATGTGATTTATCATGAGGGAAATGTACATCTATCATTATTACTTTATTTTTATCTATATCAACAATCAAATTTTGCATGTTAGTGAGATTTCTTAATTTATCAAACTTTAAGGGTTGATTTAAAATATTATTTTTTAATAATATTTCATGAGCCGTTTTTAAATCTTCAATCTTAGCATTTTCATCAAAAACTCTAAAAGTCACTAAATATAGAAATGAAATGCAGCAAATTATTGTAAGAGTTACGATTGTAAATACTACCCATATTCTAATCATTAATGATTCTGCCTTAAATATTTTCATGGCTGCTAACCAATTTATAACCATATCCGTATATTGTCTCTATGGTTAACTTATCTACTTTTTTTCTAAGCCTTCTTATAGTATCATCTACTACCCGGTTAGAACCAAAATAGTTATTACCCCAAATATTTGTCAAAATTTGTTCTCTTAAGATCAAACTATTCTTATTTTCAGCAAGATAGCTTAATAATTCAAATTCTTTATTGGTGAGTCTGAGTTCTTTGCCTTTGAATAAAACTATTCTTTGTTTCTTGTTAATGAAATATTCTCCAATTTGTATGTTTAAATTTTGTGTTTCATTATCAGTACCATAAATTTTTGCAATAAGGTTATTGGTCCGTATAACTAATTCCCTGGGCAAAAATGGTTTTGGTAAATAATCATCACTGCCGAGCTCCAACCCCACCACTCTGTCAAATTCTTCATTTCTTGCGGATATAAATATAACAGGTGTATTTTTGTTGTTTTGTTTTATGCATTTAATTAATGCATATCCATTTATATCTGGAAGCATTATATCTAGTATCCAAAGATCTGGCATATCTTTTATCCTGTTTTTCGCACAACTTCCATCAGAAAAAGTAGTTACATCATAGCCCTCATTTTTAAGGTACTTCTCAAGTAAAATGTTTAAGTTATATTCATCCTCAACCAAATATATCTTTTTAGACAATTCCATCACCTCAACTTAAATTAGTATTATAGTTGAGCAAAATTCTAAGGCTTTTATTCTAATAGGTTCATAATACTTATAATAGGTGACTTTTATTAAACCATACAGATATTCCTCTATACTCAAATTTTTTTACGTAGGATTAATCACATAATTAGAATTATATGGTTATACATAAAAATTAGAGAAAAGTTTTTTTATTAACTTCCCCCTAATTTTTTATGTGTTATATTTAACAAAATATTATTTGACTAAAGTTTATATATTTACTTAAAATTTTTTAAATTTAATAAACTTTATTTAGAGGGATTATGTGGTTTTATATTATGAGTCTGATTATTATGTGCCGGTATTTGCCAACTAGGCCCCCAACCACTAAATGCATTTAATATAGACACTGCTTGATTTTGTGTTATAGTTCCTGCTGCAACTAAAGCATCTAATTGAGCCTTAAAAGTTTCTCTGGTTGTTATTTTATTATTATAATATAGGTTCAATATTATATTTTCCTGGCTTGGACTTATAGTTCCTGATGTTACTAATCCATCTAATTTAGTTTCAAAGTTTTCAAAAGAATAATAAGATTTATAAACTATACTGGTCTTTGCATTATTAACAGAAGATGCTTGTACCGTTGTAGCAATCCCTGTATTTACTAGTAGGGGCGCTGCAAGTATTAAAGCTGAAAGTAATTTGTATTTCATTTTTAACATTTCTAATACCTCCTAATTTTTTACCACATAATATGTGATGAATTGTTTTATTTAATTGTTTCTTTTAAAAAATTATAACTAATGATTGTGGGCATAGTATCAAATAGTTATGTGAAGTTTGTGTAATTTATAGTTCAACCCGTAAAAACTTGCATTCTTGTATCTGGAGTAAGTTTACAAAAGAATAAAAATGTTTATTTAATTTTTCACTTATGATTTAAGTAAGTATTTTTAATTTATAAATATTTTATCTGTAATTCGTAATTTATGTGTAGCTCTCCAACTCTTTTATACTAAAATTAAGGTTGGATCAAGAAGCTTCCTTGCCTCTGTGAAGTAGCCAACATACAACTGAATAAATTCAATAAAGAAAAATACACCAAAATATTGACTGATATCTGATAGTAATCTTCTTCTATTTCTGAATTTATATAAAAAATGAATTATTGCATAATTTAATTATGCAACAGCTCATTTACAATTTAAGAAATACTTTAATTTTTAACACAACAATATCTTATTTTTGCCGATGTGGTATTGTTTTATAAATGTAATCAATTTTTAATTTGTTTAATGAACATTATTTTGTCCAGCTACATTAGATGACGAAGTAGTATTGTTTGTCTTATCAAGTATTTTTTTGTTATTATGTGAGTCTTTAGATGGAGCTGGTATTTTCCAACTAGAACCCCAACCACTAAATGTATTTAGTATAGACACTGCTTGACTTTGTGTTATAGTCCCTGATGCAACTAAAGCATCTAGTTTAGATTTAAAATTTGCAAAAGAGTAATAAGATCTTCTATTTTTCTACAAATTCATTTCTTTTATGTCAAAAACAAATCTGCACCTAAGATTGATTTTAAATAAGTATTAATTTTAATGTAGACAGTGTATTCATGTAATCTTTTTTTTCATCACTTAACATCATTTGAACGGATGTTCTAAAAAGTGTACCCAATATCAACTTAGATAATGAAATTGAAGAATATGTCTTTAGTTCTTCATGATTTATAAAATTATTTAATATATACTTTTCAATTAATTTAGTTAGCCCATCAAAGAGATTTTTAAGAAGTTTTTTCAAGGATTCTGAATTTCTTTGAAATATTCTATTAAATATACTGTTCTTTCACTTTCTGTAGTACCTTTTTTTAAATTGAAGTTGGATACTCTTTTAACCGTCGGACATATTCGTCCCATTTTCAACTGACATATCTATAAACTCATCTGAAGTAACAGTTTTTATATTCTTATTTGATACCGCCACTGAAGCACCAATTTGTATTTTTTAATATATTTTCGATATATTCTTTTACTGATGGCATTTCATTGTAGTATTTTTTTATACTTATAATTTTGCTCTTTGTGAATTCATCTCTACTTGTCTTTTCAGCAAGCTCAAATAATTTATTTACATCTTTTTCTGGATTTTTATTAATTATTTGAAAGCCGGTTCTTATTGCGGTTTCTTTTAATTTTCTTTTAGAATTGTCTAAATCAAATTTCATAAAAAAGTCCTCCTTTTAACTTTATTATTATATTTTACATTTAAATTTGGCTCTTTTTTTATAATAAATTTGTTCATAAACATCTGCTGAAATATTTGATATATATTGCTTATTATCCAGTAAAGTCCCATGCCTGCAGGTACCTGAAATGAAATAAATCCAGTCATGATTGGCGATAATAAAAGCATATTTTTCTGAATAGAATCTTGCATTTTATTTTCAGATGTATTAAGCATATTCTTTATAGTAATCATGTTATGAGGTATAGTATTGAATAATTTGTCAATTATGGATGAATTTATTTCAAACATATATTTTAGAGGCTGGGATACAACGTAATAAAGAGAAAATAAAATAGGTATTTGTAGTAATAGTGGAAGACATCCTTCTGCCGGATTTATGTTATTTTCCTTATACAGTTCAATCATATGCTGATTTAACTTTTCACTATCATTTTTATATTTTTCCTGAATCTTTTTTATTTTCGGCTGAATTTCGCTAATTTTTGAGGTTGATCTATACTGCTTTATATATAGTGGAAGCAGTAATGTTCTTATAATAACTGTCAACAGAATAATGGCAATTCCGTAATTTTTAAATGATAATACTTCATACATGAACCTTAAAATATGCCCTGTAGGATATGCAATAAAATCAAACATAATAGTTATCCTTTCTTATCTTTTCTAATATTGTTATTAGGTATATATTTTTTCTATCTTTTTAATATAATTTTTAGTACCCTTATTAAGATCAATTTTAGAATATATTTTTAAATGCAATTTTGATTTTATAGATTTTATCATTTACTACACCTCTAATATTTTGATTTATAATTTCTAAATTTACAATCATTATTCTAGGGCATGCTTTTAGAAATCTTTCATATTTCATTATTTTATTATAGTAAGTATTTACAGGAAAATTTAAACGATTGATAATTATATTTCTAAGTTTTAATGTATCAATTGTAGATTTTATTGTATCCAATACTTTAAGTTTTTTAATAAAACGCATGGCATCACATTGGTATATCTTCTTTGTAAAGATTTAAAGGAAAAGAAAATTCAAGGCAACTACATACTCCGCTTATAAACTTCCGGTAGCTGAAAATCTTTTAAATCAAGGTTTTAAAGTTAAAAGTCCAAATTCTGTGTGGGTGACTGACATCAGTTATATTGGTACACATGAAGGCTGGCTATACCTTGCAACTGTAAAAGATATATTTACAAGAGAATGAATTATTATATATAGATAGAAACTATGTTCTTGATTTATAGATCACATAAAGTTCACATTACTATTTGATACTATAACTATAATTTTTAGTTATAATATTAAATAACAATAAAAAATTTAAGAGGGATCAAAAATATTAAAAATGAAATGCAAATTATTTCAGCTTTAATACTTGCATCACCACTGTTAGTAAATACAAAGATTGTCATAACTGTACATGTATGTGATAGCAGTAATAATACCAAAGTATCTAAATAAGTATCTCGATAAATGATATTTTATGAAAAATCGGAGAGAAGTCAAAGGTTTCTCTCTAACTTTTTATAGATGACCATACAATCATTAATCACGTGATTGTCGTAATGTAAAAAATTTGAATATATAGAAATTCTAGTTGTACATTTTAATAATAAAAATTACTTTTTATAAATCTTATGAATTTATTAAAATAAAGACCTTAGAATTTTACTCAACTATAATGCTGATTTAAGTTGAGGTGATAGAGTTGGCTAAAAAAATATATTTAGTTGAAGATGAATATAATTTAAATATTTTACTTGAAAAATATATTAAAAATGAGGGCTATGATGTAACTACCTTTTCTGATGGAAGTTGTGCGAAAAACAGGATAAAAGACATGCCAGATCTTTGGATACTAGATATAATGCTTCCGGATATAAATGGATATGAATTAATTAAATGTATAAAACAAAATAACAAAAATACACCTGTTATATTTATGTCCGCAAGAAATGAGGAATTTGATAGAGTGGTGGGGTTGGAACTTGGCAGTGATGACTATTTACCAAAACCATTTTTACCCAGGGAGTTAATTATACGAATCAATAACCTTATGGCAAAAATTTATGGTACTGATAATGAAACACAAAATTTAAACATACAAATTGGAGAATATTTCATTAATAAAAAACAAAGAATGGTTTTATTTAAAGGTGAAGAACTCAGACTTACTAATAAGGAATTTAAATTATTAAGCTATCTTGCTGAAAATAAGAATAGTTTGATTTTAAGAGAACAAATTTTGACAAATGTTTGGGGTATTAACTATTTTGGTTCTGATAGAGTTATAGATGATACAATAAGAAGACTCAGGAAAAAATTAAGTAAATTAACTATAGAAACGGTATATGGATATGGATATAAGTTGGTTTTTAACCCTAAAGATACTTAAGACAAAATCATTAATAGCTAGGTGTTCAAAAGTTTTTTGTTAAACACTAAAATTGTTAGTTATCAGCGTGCTGATATTTTATTCACAAGATGCGTATGTTAATACGCATTTGTATTTTGGGAAATATCATTTTGGTTAGGTTAATTGCTTCTTTTATTATATATACGGAATATGCAGTTATTTTTGTCATTTGTTATTATAGCAAAGAAGATAATAATTTTAATCGTTCTTTACAATTCCTTTCCCAATTTGATTCTTTTTTCTTCTTTTAAACAACACTTTATTTGACTTGGTGTGAAACGTGAAGGGAGTTATAAAAATAGCTGGTTTGGCATTTGGTATTAATATACTAGAAAAATCAAAAAACAATTAAAGGATTTACAAACTAAGATTGAAATTTTAAAATATGATAATATTAAAGCGTTAGACTAGGAATATAAAAATAAAATTGATACAATGGTTGGGATAGTACAAGAATACAAAAGTTATAAAGTTACAAACTAAGAAATGAATAAATTATTGGTAAATTTACAGGCAAAAAAATACTGAGAATGTGGTCAAGATGTCACGTCAATTAAAGAAAGATTAGAGATCAAAAAAGATAAAGAATTATTAGAGTTAAAAATGCACCTATTCATAAAGTGCATTTTTAACTAAAAGCATAATTTTCCTTTGACTAAAGTTTATATATTTACTTAAAATTTTTTAAATTTAATAAACTTTATTTAGAGGGATTATGTGGTTTTATATTATGAGTCTGATTATTATGTGCCGGTATTTGCCAACTAGGCCCCCAACCACTAAATGCATTTAATATAGACACTGCTTGATTTTGTGTTATAGTTCCTGCTGCAACTAAAGCATCTAATTGAGCCTTAAAAGTTTCTCTGGTTGTTATTTTATTATTATAATATAGGTTCAATATTATATTTTCCTGGCTTGGACTTATAGTTCCTGATGTTACTAATCCATCTAATTTAGTTTCAAAGTTTTCAAAAGAATAATAAGATTTATAAACTATACTGGTCTTTGCATTATTAACAGAAGATGCTTGTACCGTTGTAGCAA
>ENA-UOOE01002031-UOOE01002031.1-fermentation-metagenome-genome-assembly--contig:-NODE-2031-length-15386-cov-4.496380_pt1 | contig 15386 bp, 23 predicted proteins | sample MGYA00245776_ERZ724021 | MGnify/ENA primary metagenome ERZ724021 (study PRJEB28704, sample SAMN03018321) | fermentation metagenome | biome: anthropogenic terrestrial biome; feature: soil; material...
GTGTCAGGGAACTTATTTTGGCAGTTAATTACTATTTTAAAATCACAAAACAGGAAAAATATAAAGTAAAGGACCTGGCCGGACTATATGAAACCTGTGAAAAAGTAAAAGGCATTGTACCTGTGTGGAGGATGTGGAGATTCAAAACATCAAACCAACACATCACATTCAGCAGCCCCGAATCATTAAACTTTATTTTAGATTACTTCATGGAACAACCACCTGCCAGTGAAGAGGTTCCAATTTTCAGGAAATTCAAAAAACAAAAAAAATTAACCTACAGGGCCGTAAATGTCTATTTACAAAAATTAAATGAGAAATTAGGCTGGAGGGATAAAAAAATTGGACGTTTTGGGTTCGTGACTTCTAAAAGTTTCAGAACCTTTTTCGCTAATGAAATGGAAGATGAAGAAGTATTTGAGAAACACATCCGGTTGATGATGGGCCATAAACAAGCAGGTGTGACTCAAAATTATTTCAAAACTAAGGCCCCGAAGATGCTAAAATCATACCTTAAAGGTGTGCACAGGTTAACTTTCCTAGAAGAAATTACTGTTATTGATAATACTGATAATATTTTACTTGAATTAGAAAAACGGGACGAAGAACGGGACGAAGAAATGAAACAACTACGTAAAGATTTAGATCGAGCATTGCAGCTACAAAAGATGAATCAAAATTTAGGTTAGCCTAAGTTTAAGTAACAGTATTTAAATATTTGATGTTAATAATAATAATTAGGGGGTAAAAGATGGAGTCTGATTCTTACCAATTAGTAATGGAAAAAGTTATGGAAGAAACAAATCAGGGACCTGCTACTAGAAAACATTTATATCAACAAATTCAAAAACTTGTTGATAAACCAATAATATCGTATTTTACTAGTTTTAGACATCCTGTGATGATAGATGATTCTGATGCAGATGTTATTGAAGGGCTTTTACAAAAATGTGATTTATCGAACGGATTTTATTTGTTGTTGAGTTCACCAGGAGGAGATGGATTAGCTGCTGAACGAATAATAAATATTTGTAGAAGTTATAGTGGAACTGGAGAATTTGGAGTTATTGTTCCAGGTAAAGCTAAATCAGCGGCAACAATGATCTGCCTTGGTGCTTCTGAAATAATGATGAGTAAAACATCAGAGTTAGGTCCAGTTGATCCACAAATTGTCATTGATGAGAATGGTGTATCTAAAAGGTTTTCTTTATATAATATTGTGAAAAGTTATAAATCTGTATTTAATCATGCTGTAGAGGCCGATGGGAACTTAGAACCATACATGCAACAGTTGGCTTATTATGATGCTCGTGAAATACAAGAATATATTTCGGCATGTTCTTTATCAGGAGATATAGTTGTTAAAAGTCTTAAAAAGGGTATGTTGAATGAACTTAATGAAGATGAAATCCGTAATAATATGGAAATATTTTTAACTCCCAAAACAGTAAAAGTTCATGGCAGACCAATATATTATGAAGATATAAATAGCTGTGGTTTGAATATCAAGATGGAAGACTCCAAAAGTGAAATTTGGAAATTACTTTATGAGTTATATTACAGGCTAAAAAATGCAGTAGACTTCCGAGACACTTGTAAGATTATCGAAGATAGTAATCATTTCTTTTTTACTAGAATAAAATAATAAAATGATTAGGATGGTCGTGAAAAAATGAATGAATTGTTGTTAAAAAAGGCGGGACAAAGAAATAGGGTTTTAGATGCAAAAGATAACTTCGATAAAATAATGGAGGATATTAAACCTTTTGTTAAAAAGAAAAAAATGAGTATTCCTCAAGCTACTAAATGGGAAATTTCTCATTCATAATTCTGTTTTTTTTAATTGATTTGTTTTTAAATCATAATAATAATCTTATTATTTAATTATTTACTCAATTAAGTAGATTTTTTTATTCTCCATAATTCCTCTTTTTAAATAACATTATCCAATTAGAAGTTTTTACTTTTTAAGCCACATTCTTTCTATTTAATCTATTATCTAAATAAAAATATTACTTCTCAAATGCTCTACTCCTCTACCCTTAATATTAGATCCACTAAACTCAATCACTAAGAAAAAAAACCATAGTAAGTATTGTAAAATGTGAGAATTCACAGGGGCTACTGGTCGCCAAACGTTCACCCCCAGGAACCTCACACTGCAGACTTACACCATAGCAAACTGTAAGGAGTGGTATGGATGCTGCAAATTAAAAGTGTATTAGGAAAAGTAAATATATTTTCTGTTTTGAAAAGGCGACCCCAACATAACTGTGTTGGGGTGGCACTGTGAAAACCGAGTTAGACAGGTTACGGGAAAAATTCGATGAGAATTATTCTACCTGGAGTCCTGATCTTCCTTATGAAGATAGGGAGCGTTTAACTCGGGAGAATCGTCGGATTTTTAATCGTATTTTAGAATTAAATCAACAAGGTAGCCATGGCCAGGTAGGAGATAGGTACAGTTTCGGGAGGTTCAAAAGATGAATCTCCTTAAATTCGAAAATAAAAATTATTCTGAGGCTTCCTTTTCAACACATAAGGTTGGAGTCCCATCGCCAACAATCCCAGTCCACTTGATAACATCGCCTTCTTTTATCTCAAACAGATCTGCAATTGCCTGGGGTATTGTCACGTTCACAGATCCACCTTTCCTTCCAACTTTTGATGTTCTTATCATCTTCATGTCTCCAATATTGGCTTTTTTATGTATATTAATGTGTACTTTTAAGGTATATAATTATTACTATTTAAAAGTATATTATAAAGTATATTCCAGTATAGAAAAGTATATAAAATAGAGCATATAAGAGTATACTTAAGTATACTTTTTAGAGTATACTTTTAACTGAAGAAGTTATCTTCAATCTTTGTTCGTGAGGATGTTTTTCTTTTTTTGCATCCTCCAAAACCCCCCATACAGGGATATTTGGAGGAAAAACTATGTTAAAAACTAAAATAATCGAAGGTGACCGTAACACCTTTGTAAGAGAACTTGAAAGGGCCGAATCAGAGGGTTGGGCTCCAAATATGCGTAGTAAAAACACGACTATGATTTTAAGAGGACAGGGCCACTATGCACACCATAGTATCATCTGTCAGCGGTGGGTGGTGGATTAGACATGGTAAACCCTCGAGTCAAAGAAGTCCTGATGAACCTTAAAACCATGGACACTTGCACGGATCTGACTCTGACTTGTAATGATAACAAGTTCCAGCTGTTTTACAAGGGCAAACAACTGGGTGATGATTTAACCCAGGCCGATCTACGGGCAATCTCCAGGAACGCTCTTAAAATGAATATTGTGCAGCATGTTGATGTGAGTAATCTGCTTTACAATAGACGAATCCAGAATGTGGCCGGATTCATCAAAATAGAAGATGATGTGGCCCGGGCCTTCCTGCATGTCATCCACAGGATGAAGTTCCAGAAACCAGCCTCAATATCCACCTCCCGGGCGGAGGTGGCCGTATGAGTTACGTTTACAACAAAAACCATGACAGAACACATCTCCACACCTGTCCTGCCATTAAGATGATGCTTGAAGAAAATATGGAAATCATCAAGACACCTAAAGGGAAAAACTGTGGTTGGTGTGGGGCTGGAGTAAAAGAGGAAGACCATGCCCTAGATGAGTACATTCCTGAATTTGTCATGGAGGTGGCATAAAATGAGGGATTACTTCGCAGGCCACGATGGCATGCAGATGATCCTGGACCAGTTGAAGCAAAACCCTAGGATGGAAATTTCATCCATAACCACAAAAACCTGGCCTCTTTGTGGTTGTTTCGATGATACAAACATTGAACGGCTCCAATGGCACGGGGCCGAACTTAGAAACGGTGATGTGGTTTACTGCCATGAGCCAGAAGGGCTAATTTTCAAGGTCAGGATCCGGGTTGAAAGGATAGACCCTGGCAGTGAAGAGGGCCTGGCCGCAACCATAGAAGCAAACATTGAGAATCACCTACGTTTCATGAAAAAACAACGAGAAGGGCAGGCGTGTACTAATTGCGATGTGCCATTTGCAGAGGAGGGATTGTAAAAATGAATAGCAATTTGATTCTAGCAGAACACAACAAAGCCCTCCAAGTTTTTCCTATTTCTGAAACTGCAGCTGAAGTCCTTGATACGGAATATCGTGTGAACATCAAGGAATACCGAGGTGAAGTATTGCTGGAAGCCAAAATAGGCCCTGGCCGGGACCTCTTGTCTTTCACAGACCTTGGCAAATTCATGATTGAGGAAGAGGTTAAATTCACCTATGAGGCCGAATCTTATCTGTTAGAACTGCACGACTTTCAGAAGCTTTGTAAAATCTTGGAACAGGTGGTATAACAAAATGAAACGGAGTTTATATCCTAAAAGGGTGCCTGTTTGGAAGAATTTTTTATCCAAGTACAGGTATCAGGCCCTGGCCCTTTTAATCATTATCATATTATTGATGGTGATTGGTGGAGTTCATAATCCAAGTGAGTTGGAAGGAGTGTATGTTCAGTAGACTTGCAAAGAATGTAGTAGTTAATTTGTGTGCACGTTGTCATTTTGAAAAAATGTATCTAAGCAAAAAATTAAAAACGGAGGAGAGAGAGTGTTTTCAGGAATAAACGATTTTACCGGCAAAAGTTTAATCAGTTTTTTTACTCCTTACTGTACTCTACTCTACTCTACTACTACTTACTTACATTCTAACTACTACTTAACTACTACTTTGTTTGCAAATTGCAAAGAATCTACTACTTTTCTTGCAGGGGTGATGGTCTGAAACCTCGCCAAAAACCTGTAAAAGTCCATGAAAGGGACACTGTAACAAACCGTCAGAAAAAGCTCCAATACATAGTCGACGACCCCAACAATGTCACTGGTGAATTTGAAAAATTTGTACGCACTAAATACGGTTTCACCAAAGGCATAATCGGTAAAGAATTAATAGAAGCCCTAGAAAATCATCTAGCTTTACATAACTTCGGACCATTCAAGAACAAATCATTAGACTTTACAGATTTTCTAGGACCTGCACACAAACATCTGAAATCAAATCATCAAACCCTTCTCAGTCACCTGGAAGATCTGTTCCAAGAAGGTGAAGTGATCAAATTCAAACAGATCCAAGATGTTATCAGGAGGGAGTTTGGCAGAACCGACAGAAGAACACATAAAAGCTATGTTGATGCCCTACGTTCAAGGGAACTATTAATTCAACCCGATGGGGTCAGGGATTATGAGTACTATTTCTTCAAGGAACAACCCCAAGCCCGGGAGAACCGTCCAACCCCTGTGGTTGATGTTCAAACCAGATTAGTGTTTCCAGGAAATAAAGTTTTTGAACTTTTACCCGGACCAGGTACGACTTTTACGGTGCAGCGTTTACGGAAGATGACAACCTTAAAAGATGCAGATTTCCAAACCGGACTGAAACAATTGACCCAATTTGGAATTATTAGTGATGTTGGAATAGGGAAATTCCGAGTTAATGAAATAGAGGTGTAAAAAATGGCTTTAACAACTGCACAACGAGGGAAAATTAGAGAAATAAAAGAAAAATACAAAAAAGAAGGCTTAAAAGAAATTAAAGGCCGTGACGGTGTTTGGAGACCAACAGTGATTGGAGAATCATTCAAGGGCAAATATCTAGAATGCGTTCCAGACGCTGACAACTACCACCGCAATAAATACATTTTTTCAGATGACAATGAGTTGAAAGATTCCAATGGCCGACTAGTTGGCCTGGATGGCCGCATAGCTCTTTTTGGAGGTGTGACCCTGGATGACTCTATGGCCTGGATCCCAATTGGGGCCCAGGTGGGAGTGATCTATTGTGGGGAACGACCTAACCCAGGATATAAGCGGGCTACAAAGCTGTTCACCGTGATGAGTGACAAGGAACTTGATGTTCCCATGAATATTTCCACACCCACTAAAAAGAAACCAGCAGCAGATTTGGCCATTGATGATGAAGCTGCCAGAGAATTAATCGAAGACTGCAAAACCTTTCTGGACAGTGAAGGGAAGAAAAACCCATCCATACTGGACATTGCAAATTACGCTGAGAAAATCCTCCAGGAAGATGACAATCCAGAACAATTACTGGACCAGGTTCACACTATACTGGCCCGGGACATAATTGCTGAGTGTGCTCTTTCTCTGACCAGTGACGATAATCTTAACCCTTCAGAGGAAGAAGTGGCCGAGTGTGCTAAGAAAATCCTGGAAAACAAAAACCGTCCCCTTTTAACTAAAGTTCAGTTGTTACTTGCTGATATTGTGAAATCTAAAAAGAAAGAGGTGTAAAAAATGGGAAAAAGACCACGTTGGAGTCCTGAAGAAAAAAAATTCTTCAACGAATGTGTTGACAAAGGAATGACAGATGCCCAAATTAGCAGCGAATTCCATATTAAAACCAAATTTGAAAAGGCTAAAGGGTTTCACATGCGCACTCCTGATGCTATGGGCCGCCGCCGCAGATTCTTAGCAATGGAAAGTCCACCACTGGAGGGTAAACCTTTGAATCATAGAAGGTCCTGGTCACCAGAAGATGATGACCTTCTCAGAACCTATAAAGACAGGGGAATCAGTAAGGAAGAAATGGCTGAAATTTTCAACCGAACAGAACGGGCCATAGATACTAGGATTCGGTACTTAGAAAACAAGACACCACTCCTTCTCCGGGGTTGCATCAGCTGAAAGGATTCTTTAATCATATTTTCCGGAGATTTGGCCATAATAGGGGTTGATTATTGTTTTTCAACCGATCGAATATGCCACGGATCCATACCTTGCTGGCATCTACATAATTTTTGATGATGGTGTCCTTTTACAGCTAGCTGTAAAGGGCACACATCAATTTTATGAAGTCAGTTATTATTTAGGTGAGTGGTTCTGCCAACCATGCCCAGGTTTCCATTATAGAGGTACCTGTAGCCATGTGGATCGGGCCAAAAGGTTTTACGAGAAAATGATGTGTTCTGATGGGCATTATAATAAATGACTTGGAATATGTGCGTTTACTACCAAAAAATTCATAATCCAATTGATTATCAGTACAAAAAAGAAGAATTTAAAGGAATTATCTTAGAGATGTGCTAATTTGGGGTAATGCGGGATTCTAATGGAGATCTTTAATGGTTTATCATGCTCTATTTTGGCAAAAAACTTATATACGGTGGAACCAGATCGAATATAAACATTTTTATGGGTTAGTTCGTGGAGTGTGGTTACGTATGGTTATTACTAACAAAGAATATGAGTTTGCTTTTAATAACTGTCCTGATGCCATATTATTAACATTATCAGATGGGACAGTTTTATCAGCGAATCCGTCAGCTTGTGAACTTTTTGGTTACACTGAGGATGAATGGTGTGATTTGAAGAGATCAGATCTTGTGGATGCAACTGATTCTCGGACATCTGTTTATCTTGAAGCAAGAAAAAAAGAGGGAGATGTAGAGGGTGAATTGATTTTCATCAAGAAAAATGGTGAAAAGTTCACAGGGCATATAAAAAGTGCTCTTAAACAACCAGAAAAAAGCTTAGGAAAAGCTTGTGTTATTATTAAAGATATAACTGAATTAAAACGTGCGGAAGAATCTTTAAAGAAAAATAAAGAAAGATATTACGACCTATTTTATAATGCACGTGTGGGAATATTTCGTTGTAGAATAAATAAAATGGAATTACTTGATGTTAACAAGAAAATAACTGAACTGTCAGGTTATACCAAAGAAGAACTATTGAATGATGTCTCAATTGTCAAATTTCCTTATCCTGATGAAATTGATAATATTATGGGGAAATTAGAAGAAGAAGGTTTCATTGAGAATCATGAAGTCCATATCTTGGATAAAATGGGGGATATTAGAACAGCTTTGGTTTCATTCAAACTATATCCCGAAGAAGATTTTTTTGAGGGAACTGTAGTTGATATTACTAAAAGGAAAGAACTAGAACTAAAATTGCAAAAATCATTAGAAGAAAAAGAAATTTTACTAAAAGAGACACATCACCGAGTTAAAAATAACTTAGCCATTATTTCAAGTATTATTAATCTGCAGTCCTCTTATTTTGACGACCCTGAAGCATTAAATGCTTTTAAAAATATCCAAGATCGTGCCAATTCCATGTCCATGATTCATGAGAGGTTATACAAGTCTAAGGATTTAAAAAACATAAACTTTGGAGAATATTTAACCAGATTATGTAACAATCTCTACAAAACTTACACACATTCAACCAACATCTCTTTAAAACTCAATATTGAAAATTTATCAGTGAAAAATGATGTTGCAGTCCCCTTAGGAATAATTGTCAATGAATTATTCACAAATTCATTAAAATACGCATTTCCTGATGAAAATGGAAATTTACAGGTAGATTTTAGAGGAAATAATGAAATGTATATGTTAAGTATAAAAGATGATGGTATTGGTTTACCTGAAGACTTTGGAATAGAAAAAACAAATTCACTAGGCTTAACACTGGTAAAAATTTTAACAGAACAGATAAATGGTACTTTGGAACTTGAGTCTGAAAATGGAACAAAATGGTTGATAAAAATTCCAATTTCCTAATTTATAGCTTGATCAACAATAATTTTAAAATATCATCATCTGTGAATAGTTTATTCGTCAAATAGGAGATTATAAATATTTTAAATTACAATTATTAATTATTAAAGCTCTGATATTTATAATAGGGATGAATTATGATGATGACATCGGATCAAGTTAAAAGGGAATCTAGAAATATTAAATATTTACTAGGAAAGTATAAAACCAAACAGCCGGGCGAGGTTAACCCTCGAACTATTGATCTAAAAAAGGAATGGAGAGAAAATCAGAAAATACGAGTAGCACTTAAACAGATGGAAGATTTGAATGTTACTGGTGAGCTCCAGAATCAGGCTATCTGGATCATCACCCATGGACCACGTACTAAGGATCTTTGTGCACGGTGCAAGTATGAAACTGTTACCTTGGCTATTATTTTTTATTTGAAATTCAGCAATACTAAGAAAAGGCCATTATCACATTACAAGTTAGCCCGGGACCTGGGTTTGACAGAAGAAATTTATGCTAACATTGTTACTAAATTAGGTAGGTTTTTCCAGGAGAAAATGGCCCTCACTGGTAGAATCAAACGATATGATAATTCTTAATTATAACTCTTATTTTTAATTTTAAACCTTTCTTCTTCCTTCGGTCATGTTTGCCATGTTATTATAGTGATAACGGCAAACTATTGGAGGGGTTGGTGTAAACTGGTAAAATTTGCAGATGATCCTGAATGGTTGCAGCTGGTCCGTGATGGCTACTGTCCTGAATGTTTAGATCAGTTTAACCCTAAGTCACGAAAACTTTTCAAAAAAGGAATTAAACGTGAATGTAGCCAGGGCCACCTTGTTATTTATGGAAATCCTTTGTATCTTGCTTATTATCGTGTTGAAAAGAAGAAAGAAAAAAAGAAAGTCACAGGTTGCCCTAAGTGTGGGGGTCAGGCTGTTACTTATGATAAGAAACATGATGAGATTTTCTGTGATGATTGTGGTCTGGTTTTATCGGGGCCTCCACAGTGGATTCCTCCAGCTAGATGGGTGAATTATCCCATGGGTAACCGGTACGATTACGCTGATGTTGATGCCACTTATACACCCTACGAAACAGACCGCTGTGATTATGGAGATTACATTGAATAATTTTTTCATGTTCATCATTTATTTGATGAAAAAAGTGCTTTCCTAGGCGATTTGGTTCACACCTCTAAGGGGGGATTATGGGCCCTGGGCACAGTGAAATGAGAAAAAAAACGAAAAATAAAAGTTAAAAAACAAGGACTTTTAAAATAAACAATAATACCCCCCCCTCTTATAGGTATTTAATCTAATTTTTCTCTTTCACGTCAAAAAAGGCCCTATTATCCTCCCACTTTTCCAAACATATTGAGTGGTTTTTTTTATGAATAAAGACTTTTTATGTGTCACAGTCATCCTTTTAGGGATACTTTTCTTTTTCTTATTCATGGCATACAATCTCACAGTTTACTAGATTGTTCAGTTACCATGGCCTACAACTGCAATGCAGCTGCACCGGAGACAGCTAATAACACTGAACATTGCACTAATTTTAGACACTGATTTTCATTATTTAATGAACAAAAAAGAACTAAAAATGGAGATGGAATAATGGCAGAAGAGGAAACTAAACCAGAAGAAACCATAACTGAAGGATTAGAAAACAACAAGAGAAATGCAGTATTACAGGAAATTTCTCTGTGGGTTTTGATATTCATTGTGTACCTTGGAGATGCAATATCGAGAGACCAGTCAATAACTCCACTTGGATTAGTTCTGATACTTGCAGCTGTAGCACGACTTTACATTAAAGTTAAATTCCCTCAATTTCAGTTAAACTAAAAAACCTATAGGGGGCTTCTGTAGATGGAAGAGGAAGGCAGGAAGGACCTATTATGACTACTTTAGAGCTTATTGTTGCAATTATAGCACCATTGGTTGCTCTCTCGATTTTTTTAATCACGATGCTCATCAACATCACAACCCGACTAGCAAAACTAGAAACAAACATGAATTTGATGTTGCAATGGGTAGCATGCTTAAATGGTGAAATTAGCGACAAAACAGAGTATAAGAAGTTTTTGAAGAAATTGAAAAGAGTGAGTAAAGAAAAATTTGGTGAGGTTAATTGTGGCAAATAATATCATGGGTGAAGAATATTATTTTTTTGGAAAAATTATTATATTAAATTATTGTACTAATTAGTATGATTGAAACACCTATTACCTTAATTCTGGGTGCAGGGGCAAGTGCACCTTATGGTTATCCGGTTGGAAGGGGTTTAAAAAAAAAAATTATCTCTTCTTTACATGAAATGATAAAGAACGACAACGGTTGGGTAAAGGAGTTTGGATGTCCTAAAGATTTAATTTTTGATTTTGCCTATAAATTTCAAATTTCTAAAGCTCCATCAATTGATTCTTTTTTAGAGAGAAATAAAGAGAATGTAAATTTCACAAAAATTGGAAAAATAGCCATTTTAGATATAATTTCACAAAGTGAATCAGAGTCCCGATTATTTAAGGAAGAAGAGGACTATGACATAATGGAAATATATGAAATTGATGATTGGTACACATACTTGGTAGAAAAGCTTTATGGTCCTAATATTGATGAAATTTTTGAGAATATTAGGGTTATATCATATAATTATGATAGATCCCTTGAGGCTTTTTTGATTAATCCATTGGAAGGCTATGATCGGATAAGTTCATTTAAAGATGCTGTATCTATTATGAAAAAATTCCAAATAGTCCATATGTATGGTAGACTGGACAATTTACCTTGGGAAGGCAACTGGAGGATGGGAAGAGAATATGGGGATAAAATCGAAACTGATACTCTTTTTGACTTAAGCGAAGAAATTAAGTTAATTCATGAAACTAAAGAACTAAATACTATTGATAAAGCTAATAATTTCATTGATGAATCTAAGAAAGTTTATTTTTTAGGATTGGACTTGCACAACAACCGATCAAATATCGAAGATTTATTAGATACTTCTCTTCTTGAAGATAAAAGAATACTTGCTACTGCCTATGGATTAGAAGATGAAGAAATTGGTACTATTGAACGATTTTTCAAAGGAATACAGGGATTTAACTATCCTGCAAATCCATACTATACAGTTTCAAACAAAAAATCGTTGCAAGCTATGAAAACACATCAACCTCTTTAATTTAAGATAATTTTTGATTGTTCGTAAATACTGAATTGTTCAGAAACAATTTTAATTTATCTACAAACAAGTAAAACAAAATTACGATTAATTAAATTAGACATCTTCTTGGTAATTGCCCAAATACTGTAAAGATTTTTTTATTTAACATACAGTTTCAGCCCTTCATCTCACCTATTCTTGAACATTTTTGAATAGTTTCTGAACATTTCCGAAATAGTGGTTTCCATGGCCAGACCTAACAAAGTCAAGACATCCAAGTACCGGGAAAAGATTGACAACTGGATCATTGAAGGTAAAGGTGACACTGAAATCATTGAGTTACTCAAACAGCAGGATCCGCCTGAGAAGATAGGTCGGACCACTCTGTACAATTACAGGAAAAATGATTTCAATATAAACAAGGAAGCTACTAGGGAATATCATGAAAAGAAGAGTAAAGAGCGGTTGAATGGTGCTGTTGCTCAGACGGTTAGCGATCTGGAATTTCTTGACAATATCATTACCGTAGCTAATGATACTGGTTTGGAAGTGGATCCTGAGAAGAATATTTCCGAGTTGGATATTAAAAAACTTGGAATTCAGGCGGTTCGTGCTAAGCAGGAAGTGTTTAAGGCTGGTTCTGAAGATGAGAAGGAATTCATCATTACTATTGTAGGGGTGGATTCTGATGAAGAAGATAACGTGGAGGTTGAGCCGGAAGCAGAAGAAGAACATCAACCGGACTGATCGTAAGTTATTGATTGAGGGTAGTGCTGGTTCTGGTAAAACTATTTATGCTGTTCATAAGGTTTTAAAATATGGTCTTGAGCATAAGAATGCTCGTATTGGTGTTTTTCGTGATACTCTTCCTGCATTGAAGGCTACTAGTTGGCTTGAACTCCGAGAAGCATTGGAAAATTATGGTATTCCTTTTTATGAGAATAAAAATGAGGGTATCATACGGTTACCTACCGGATCCACGATTCTTTTTAAACCCTTAGATGATCTTAAGAAGATTCGAAGTCTTAACCTTGATTTTGTTTGGGTTGAACAGGCTGAGGAAATATCTTTTGCCGTGTTTGCAGAACTTGAAAAACGTATCCGTGGAATAGTCAGTAAGAAAAGTTTTGGACAGTTCTTGTTAACGGTCACTCCTGAAGGTACAGATCATTGGATTTATAATTATTTTCATCGCCAAAAAAGAGGCACTATTCTTCATTTTCATTATACTGAGAACCCGTTCCTTCCAGAGGAGTATGTTAAAGAGTATGAGGAGTTAAAAGAGATAGATATTGAGCTTTATTATAAGTACACTCTGGGTAAGTGGGGTAAGTTATCGAATATTGTTTTTGAAAATTGGGATGAACAGCCCCCGGTCAGTGGTGTTGAGAAATGGACTGCTGGTGTTGATTTCGGTTATAATAATCCTTCCTGTTTCTTATTAATTGGCTGGTATGATGGTGAACCTTATATTGTCCGTGAAGTTTACAAAAGGCGTTTAACTAATCCCGAGTTTATTGATGAGATTATTGCAGTTTTAAATGATGAGGGACTGACACCTGGAAAATTAGATAAAGTTTATTGTGATGCTGCCGAACCTGACCGGATAGAAGAATTTTGCCAGCAAGGTTTTGATGCTGTTCCGGGAGTTAAAGATGTTGCTGCACGACTGGAAACTAATCGCAGTGTACAAATCCACATAAGCCCTGGTTGTGTTGAAACTAAAAGAGAAATTAAAAATTACAAGTATCAGAAGGATAAGGATGGGAATATTTTAGATAAACCTGTTGATTTTAAGAACCATGCCATGGATGCAATGGGCTATGATGTTTACGGTGTTCTAGGACCTTTAAGCAAATACAAAAAACAGGAAATTGAAGAGGAAGACGCTTTCGTCTACTAAAAAAGTGGTGGAAATAATGGGATTATTAGACAGAATCAACTACAAAAATTTCCTTTTACGGAATGCAGAACCCAACGCAATAGAAGAAACCGGAATAGACACTGATGACACTACCACCACTGATACAGATGCAATAGACCTTATCGACACTGTACCTTTCAAGGTCAAAAGAACAATAAAAAACTGTAGATTCGCAGCCAACGACCCCATAGTGAAGGGTATAATCAACGATAACATCACTAAAACAATATCTAACTTTGTAATAGAAGGAGATAACCAGGACGCAGTGAACCATATCATTGAACGTTGTAAAAGCACAGATTGGGATCTTAATCAACTTATGAGGGACTTCCTCTGGGCGGGTCAGGTTGATGGTGAGGTATTCACGAATAAGATTATTATTGAAAATAGAATCCACCTCCGAATCCTGGCTTTCGATGCTGAAAACTATCGAATCAAAAAGATATATGATGAATACGGTAAAGTAACCGGATTCAAACAACTAACACAAAGAAACAAAGAAACAAATAAAGGATGGCTGGCTAAAAAGTTCGAGGAACTGGAAGAAAAATTAGAAGAATGGACTGTACCATTCCAGCCAGGAGAGATCATTAATGCCAAATACATGGAGTTAAAAGGTAAGGGCAGATCTATTGTGATGGACATCCTGGATCCGGTATACTACCGGAGGGTACTATCAGATCTGATGCCGAAAACTGTTTTCAAAAACAGTAACATCATGGTAGTTACCATGGGGAGTAAAGATGCTTCAAATAAACGGCTAAATAAAAAATCAAGAGATGCAGTTGTCGAGGCCACCACAGACTACCATAAAAAAGGAGTAGTCCTCCTACCATTCGGGATAACAGCAGAAATGATTGGTACAAGTCAGCTTCCAGATATTCCAAAATATAAACAGGATTTTAAGAATGAAATTTTCGATGGACTTTCAACACCACATGCACTATTTGATACAGAAGGAAGTAACCGGGCCACAGCGGAAGTATTAATGGATAGTGAAACCAGTGGAAGAGTTGTATTCCTTGAATACAACAGGGAATGGTTGAAAAAATATATTGAAAATGAATTATTCACACCTGAACTAGAACTAGCAGGTAAAAAAGGAAATGTCTGGATTAACTTCCATCCCAAGGACAAAGATAAGAAATCAGGATACCTAGAAACTGACGAAAATAAAGGTAAAGAACCATCAGAAGAGGAAACAGACGAAGGGGTGAATGATGATGGTGACTGAAGTACCCCTGAATGAGGAGCTCCTTGGATGGGATAATGAAACATTCCAACCAGATGATCCAGATGTTGAAGATATGGACATGGACGAACAGTTAATGTTTATTGCTTTATTTGTTATTTTTGCTAAACTTTACACAGATTTTGAGCATAAAACAGTTGATTATGTCCTTGAAAAGTTCCCTGATGCTGTCACCAAAGCCGGGAAGAAACTAGCAGAAACCAGTAAAACCGAACTGACTAAAATAGTCGAAGAACACCGTGTTTCCATACTGAAAGAATTCAACATACACGAAAAAGTAATCCCCAAGGTTAAACTTGACCTGGACCTTAAACCAACCTTAAATACTCTTAGTTTAAGTGCTAAAGCAACTATCAATCAGTTAAAAGATGACGTGGCCACCAAGGCCGCATCATTCAAGGCAGGTATGGGTGAACCCAAAGATTTTAATCTTAAAGCTAATTTTAACAGGGCCATAGATCGGAAGAGCGTCGTGTAGGGAAA
>ENA-UOOE01002032-UOOE01002032.1-fermentation-metagenome-genome-assembly--contig:-NODE-2032-length-15382-cov-4.478306_pt1 | contig 15382 bp, 15 predicted proteins | sample MGYA00245776_ERZ724021 | MGnify/ENA primary metagenome ERZ724021 (study PRJEB28704, sample SAMN03018321) | fermentation metagenome | biome: anthropogenic terrestrial biome; feature: soil; material...
GAAATAATGCTTGAGGAAGGAATCAAGGTGTCAGGCTCTGACAGAAGCGATTCCAAAATAATAAGAAAGCTTCAAACTTCAGGCGCAGATATTTACTTAAAACATGACAGCAAAAACATAAGTGATGATATTGACTTAGTAGTGTATACATCTGCAATCGCAGATGACAATTCTGAACTTTTAAGAGCAAAAGAATTAAATATTAAAATAATGGGCAGGGCGGAATTTCTTGGTTTCGTAATGAAAAATTATAACCATGCAATATGTGTTTCCGGCACTCATGGCAAGACAACTACTACCGGGATGCTTTCATCCATTTTGATTGAAACTGATTTAGCTCCCACTATTTTCATAGGGGGAGAAATGGATTCCTTGGGCGGAAATTTGCTTCACGGCTCATACGAACTTCTCTTGACCGAAGCTTGTGAATATAAAAGAAACTTCCTGAAATTCAACCCTACAATGGAAGTAGTACTGAATATTGAAGAAGACCACCTTGATTATTACACAGATTTAAATGATATTGAAAGAGCATTTGTGGAATATGCAGAAAAGCTGCCTTCTGACGGGTATTTAATTGTCAATGAATCATACAGGCATTTGTTCGAGAATGTAAAATGCAATATTGTAACCTTTGGCCTTGATAAAGGCGATTATTATGCACAAAATATCGAACTTATCCCTGAGCCTTCATATACCCTGATGCACGGGGATGAAAAAGTCGCTGAAATTAAATTGAAAGTATACGGCGAACATAATATTTTAAATTCATTGGCTGCCTGTGCTGCATGCCTGTCTTTATGCATTAAGACTGAAACTGTTGTCAAGGGTTTGTTAAATTTTAAAGGCACCCACAGAAGATATGAATATAAAGGCAGATTAAACGAAGCAACTGTTATTGACGATTATGCTCATCATCCTTCAGAAATGAAAGCAACTTTAAAAACCGCACGTTCCCTTGCCGAGGGTAAAATAATTACTGTTTTCCAGCCCCATACCTACACAAGAACAATAAAACTGTTAGATGGATTTGCTGAAGCTTTGTCAATGTCTGACGAGGTGATTCTTGTAGATATTTATGCTGCAAGAGAAATAAACACCGGTGTAATTCATTCAAAGGATATTATAAATAAAATGAAGAATTATTCAAAAGATGCGCTCTATGCAGGAAGCTTCCAGGAAGCTGCGGATATTGTAAGCTCAATAGCAAAAAAGGGTGATATAATTATTACCATGGGCGCAGGAAATGTAGTCGATATAGCGGAGCTGCTGCTGGGTTAGGTCATCTTTCTCTGTTTGTGAGATATTTTGCCAGTTCAATAAGGTATTTAGCTTTATTGCCGAATACACTCAGGCTTTTTATTGCTTCTTCAGTGAAATCCACCACATCTTTTCTTGCTTCATCTATACTTTTAAATGTAAGGTATGTTATTTTATTGTTTGCAGCATCACTTCCGATTGCCTTGCCTAATTTTTCCTGAGTGCTTGTAATATCCAAAATATCATCTTCTATTTGAAATGCAATGCCAATTTTTTCAGCGTATATTTCGAGAGCCTTTATTTCTTCTTGGGATGCTCCTGCTAATGTTGCACCTGCAGTTACACTGCTTTTAATGATAGCTCCTGTTTTTAATGAATACATATATTTCAGTTCTTCAATGGTGCTGATTTTAACTTCTCCATCTATATCTATTACCTGTCCCCCAATCATTCCTTCAGTACCGGAGGAGCCGGCAATTATCTTAAGTGCCTTTATTGCATTTTGGTTGTTTAAATTAATTGCAGCCGCCAATCCAATTTCGAAGGCCTTATTAAGCAGTCCGTCACCTGCAAGTATTGCTGTTGCTTCACCAAACTTTTTATGATTTGACAATCTGCCTCTTCGATAATCATCATTGTCCATGGCGGGCAAGTCATCATGAATCAATGAATATGTATGAATCATTTCCATTGCACAGGCAAATGGTATTGCTTCTTTCAACTCATCCTTGAAAAGTTCATAGGCACTTAGTAAAAGTATAGGTCTGAGTCTCTTCCCTCCCGATAAAAGGCTGTAATTCATTGCTTCGTATACTATTTTTTGAGGGACTTCTTTTGTTTCAATAATCTGCCCTAAATATTCATCAACAATATTTGCTTTTTCTATAAACCATGTTTTAAATTCCATATTGCTCATCCTTTGTTCAGATTTTATAAAATACTTCGTTACATTCAGTATGACAGGGCTTTGATTTTTATTATAGCATATATAAATAATTTGTAAAAGCGAATGAAGGCATAAAAACAGATAAGCTGTCCTTTTTTATCTGAATCAATAATAAATTGACTATAATTTCCATGTCGTATATAATATATCTAAGGGGGAAAGCGTATCCATAAGCTTTAATCCATGTTATTTAATCTGCATAAAAGCAGATATAATATAGTAAATTAAATACAATCAATCTGGAGGGATTTTAATGAGAATGAGGAAACTACTGCCACTGTTTTTATTATTAATGATGGCTGCCGTTATTATTACAGGATGTACACAGTCAAGTCAAACTGCAGCGCCACAGGCTGATATTGAGCCGCCTGCCGATGATGAGCCGCCGGCTGATGAACCAAAGGGTGAACAAATATTAAGGTATGGCGCATCAGGATTTAATGGAATATTTAATCCGATTATGTTTGAAAATATATATGATGGTTATATTTCAAACATTATATTTGAAAAGTTAATAACACACACTCCTGAAGCAGAATTTGTTCCGGCAATTGCTGAATGGAGCTTATCGGAGGATAACTTAACTTATACATTTACATTAAAAGATGGAATAAAATTCTCTGATGGCACTGATTTAACCGCAAAAGATGTAGCTTTTACATATATGACCATTGCTCATCCGAGTTACGATGGACCGAATGCACATGCCGTAAGCAATTTAGAAGGCTATGAAGAATATCACGGCAAAGAGACAGAAACATTTGAAGGAATTCAAGTAATTGACGAAAAAAACATATCCTTTACATTTAAGGATGGCATGGCTGCACCTGCAAATATTGAATGCTTTGATTACGGTATAATGCCCTCAGACTACTATGCATTTGAAACTTGGGAGGATTTCTTGGCATTAATTGATAAGCCGATGGGTTCAGGCATAATGACATTGGATAGCTATGAGCCGAAACAATTTATATTATTGAAGAATAATACAAATTATTGGGATCCTGAAAATGGGGCACAAATTGACGGTGTATTGATTAATGAGGTTCCTGATGAAAGTATATTGTCTGCTTTACAGGCAGGTCAAATAGACTTCGCCCAGATTTCATCAAGTGCCGAGAACTTAGAAGCAGCAAAGGCTATGGATAATATCAATATTTCAAACTATATTGGAAACGGCTATACATTCATGTGCTTTAACACAACAAAGCCTTCTTTAGGAGATGTGCGGGTTAGACAAGCTCTTATGCATGCACTTGACAGAGAATCATTTATAAAAGTTCAATATGGTGAAGGCTTGGGAGCAGTTGGTATGGTTCCTATATCTCCTGCATCATGGGCATTCCCCGATATATCAGAGTTAAATCCATATTCATTTGATATGGAAAAAGCAGCACAGCTTATGGATGAAGCGGGATGGTTAATGGGTCCGGATGGATACAGATATAAGGACAACCAAAAATTAACTCTTAGCTGGTTGATTTACACAGAAGCCGCCTGGCCGGGAACATTATCCGGAATGGCTGCAGATACATGGAAACAATTGGGTGTGGATCTTTCTATAGAATTAATGGACGGCAACTCTGTTATTGCTCGTACCATAGGTCCCGAGCCGGGTAAAAAAGATTTTGATATTTACGCATTGGGCTTCTCATTGGAAATAGACCCTGACCCTACAGGTTTTTTGTTTGATGATGATGCTTGTGTGGCAGGCGGTTTTAATGCATCAGGTTACAAGAACTCAGAAGCAATGGACCTTGTAAGAGCAGGAAAGATAGAATTTGATATGGAAAAACGTGCAGAAATTTATAAAGAATGGGCTAAAATTATGAATGAAGAAATTCCTCATGTAATTATAGCTTACAGAAGTGAAATTTGGGGAATTAACAAAAGAGTAAATGATATGCTTATTGACACATATGCAACATGGGATCTATCATTGAAGAATGTAACCTTGGATTAACATAGGGGCAGGCAACGTCTGCCCTTATTTATCTGCATTAAAAAGAATATCATTATGAAAAAGGTGATTTTATGAGAAACTATATTTTGAGACGAATTGTTCAAATAATTCCGGTTTTCTTAGGAATTATATTTATATTATTTTTTATATTTGAACAAGCACCGGGAACTCCGGTTTCAAATATGATGCATCCAAGAATGACTCCCGAGCAAAAGGCAGAATTGGAGGAAAAGTTAGGTTTGGATATTCCATGGTATAAAAGATTCATCAACTATATAAAAGAGGCAGCCCAGGGCAATTTAGGCTATTCAAACACCCACAAGAAACCTGTTGCCGAAGTTATCAAAGATTATTCGGGACCTACATTGCTGCTTGCCTCAGTATCTTTGATCATTTCTATTTCAGTCGGTATTCCCGCAGGTATAGTAAGTGCCGCAAAACAATACTCCATAACAGACAATTTGTTGACAGTGGTGTCATTAATCGGAATAAGCATACCGTCGTTTTTCTTTGGACTTTTGTTATTGAAAGCTTTTGCAGTAGATATACAGCTATTTCCACTGTTCGGACTGAAAGACCCGTTGTTAATGTCTGACAATATTTTTGATAAAACAAAAGATGTTGCATGGCATTTAGTTTTACCAAGCATTGTGCTATGTTTAAACTCTACTGCGAGCTTTATGCGCTACACCCGTTCAAGCATGCTTGAAGTTATTAATCAGGATTACATAAGGACTGCAAGGGCCAAAGGGCTGAAAGAAAAAACCATCATATACCGGCATGCATTTAGAAACGGAATGCTCCCCATTATTACATTGCTCAGTTTTTGGATACCTTTACTTTTATCGGGAGCGGTAGTAACTGAAAGTATTTTCTCATTGCCCGGCCTTGGGAAAATATCTGTCGAAGCTGCAATGGCAAGAAACTATCCTTTAATTCTCGGTATAAATTCAATGCTTGCAATTCTTACATTAATCAGCTCTTTAGTTGCAGACATACTGTATGCTGCTGCAGATCCAAGAATAAGATACGATTAAGGCAGGTACTATGGTTAAAGAAAAGATTAAAGAAAATAAAACTTATAATATAGCTCAATCGTATTGGGGAGAAGTTTTTTTCAGACTCAAGAAAAACAGAATGGCAATGCTCTGTCTTTACATTCTTCTTGTAATAATTCTTCTATGCATAATCATTCCAATAATTTCACCCTATGAAATTCAAACCACAAACATGGAAGTTAAAGATCAAAAACCTAATTTGCAGCACTTTTTAGGCACAGATTTAATAGGAAGAGACCTTTTTACCAGACTGTTTTATGCAGGTAGAATATCTCTTGGCATTGCACTTGCAGTTGTGGCAGTTGAATGTGTCTTAGGTGTTGTTTTGGGCGGCATCTCCGGTTTTTACGGCGGAATAATTGATGCAATAATAATGCGTATTGCTGAAATGTTTATGTCATTTCCTTTTATGATAATATGTATTACCTTTGCAGCGGTATTTGGAAACAGTATACATAATTTAATTTTTGTTTTAGCTGTACTGAACTGGCCAAACATAGCACGTATTGTAAGAGGACAAATACTTATTCTCCGTGAAATGGAATATATGGAGGCTTGTGAAGCTCTTGGCATAAGCGATATAAGAAGAATATTCAAACACCTTCTGCCTAATGTATCAGCCTATATAATTGTTTATGCAACCCTTGGAATGGCAAGTGTAATATTAGTAGAGACTTCTTTAAGTTTCTTGGGTTTAGGTGTTTCCCCGCCTACCCCTACCTGGGGGAATATGATTCAGGAAGCAAGAAATATGCTGATAATCCAACAGAGATGGTGGTACTGGGTTCCACCGGGAATAATTATTTTCATATCTGTTATGTGTTTTAATATATTGGGCGACGGTATCCGCGATGCTATAGACCCTAAGATGAAGAGGTAGTGATGAGCAAAGAATTACTGAAAGTCAATAACCTGAAAACTTATTTTTATTCAGACAGAGGTATTGTAAAGGCAGTGGATGATGTAAGCTTTTACGTTAATGAAGGTGAAACTTTAGGTGTGGTCGGCGAATCAGGATGCGGAAAAAGCATTGCCTGCATGTCTTTGGTACGCTTGGTGGAAACACCGCCCGGTAAATACGCGGGAGGTGAAATACTTTTTAACGGCGAAGACATGCTTAAGGTTTCAGATGCAAGAATAAGACAAATAAGAGGAAATTATATATCTTTTATTTTTCAGGAACCTATGACTTCATTAAATCCTGTTTTTAAAATAGGTAGACAAATAAGCGAGGCTTTGATTTTGCATAAAGGAATGTCAAAAGATGAAGCTTATAAGGAAAGTATTCGAATGTTGGAGCTTGTAAAAATTCCAAACCCTGAAAGAGCGGTTGATGACTATCCCTTTGCGTTATCGGGAGGTATGAGGCAAAGGGCAATGATTGCCATGGCACTTGCATGTGAGCCTAAACTGTTAATAGCTGACGAGCCTACTACCGCTTTGGATGTTACCATTCAGGCGCAGATTTTGGAGCTGATGAATGAGCTTAAAGAAAAAACCAATGCTTCAATTATTTTTATAACTCATGATCTTGGAGTAATTGCAGAAATGAGCGATAGAGTAATGGTTATGTATGCAGGCAAGGTTGTAGAAACAGCTTCAACAATCGAAATATTTAAAAACCCAAGACACCCCTATACTATTGGACTTATCAGCTCAAAACCGGATATGTCAACAGAAAGCACAAGACTTAATGTAATCCCCGGCAATGTGCCTGATTTAATCAATCTTCCGTCCGGATGCCCTTTCCATCCAAGATGTGATAAAGCAATGGATATATGCAAAAGACAATTTCCTGCTGCAAAATCATTGGATGAAGAGCATAAAATTTCATGCCATCTTTACAGCAGTGAGGTGGAAATGCAATGAGCGAATATTTGGTAACAGTAAATAATTTAAAAAAGTATTTTCCCGTAAAAACAGGGCTTTTAAAACACACAACCGGAAATGTAAAAGCTGTAGACGGAATATCCTTCAATATTAAAAAAGGTCAGATTCTTGGAATAGTAGGAGAATCAGGCTGCGGTAAATCCACATTGGGAAGAACCATCTTACGGTTATTATTACCTACCGAAGGTGAGGTATTTTACGAAAGCAAAAGTGTTTTTCACATGAGCAAAAAAGAAATGAACAAAATGCGAACCAAAATGCAAATTATATTTCAGGACCCTTATTCATCATTGAATCCAAAGCTTCCTGTTTATGATATAGTAGGCGAAGCAATGCTTCAGCATAAGATAGCAAAGAATAAAAAGGAAATGAAAGAAAAAGTAATCGAAATTATTTCAAAATGCGGATTATATCCGGAACAGGCGGATAGGTACCCTCATCAGTTTTCGGGAGGGCAGCGTCAGCGTATTTGCATAGCAAGAGCATTAGCTGTTAATCCTGACTTTGTAGTTTGCGATGAAGCAGTTTCTGCATTGGATGTTTCCATACAATCCCAAATTTTAAATCTGTTAAAAGACGCACAGGAAGATTTTGGACTTACTTATATGTTTATATCTCATGACTTGTCGGTAGTTAAATTTATAAGTGATGAGGTAGCGGTTATGTATCTTGGTCAGATAGTTGAAAAGGCAGGTAAAAAACAAATATTTTCAAAACCTCTCCACCCATATACAGAAGCTTTATTGTCTGCTGCCCCTTTATTTGACCCTTCACTTAAACGAAACGGAAAAAGAATAATATTGAAGGGCGATATTCCATCACCGTCAGCTCCTCCCAAAGGATGCCGTTTCCATACACGATGTCCTTATGTAAAAAGCGTATGCAAGGAAGAAATACCTGTATATAAAGAAATATACACCGGGCACTTTGCAATGTGTCACAAGGTAAATGGAGTATTTTAATGTTTTATAGAAAAAATCGAGTTGAGGAAGATTTAAAAAGAATCCGGGAAGCTTGCCTGCCCAAACGTGAAGAAATAAATAACAACGAGGAGCATTCAGATGACCTTGGTTTGGAAAAGGGTGACATCCTTGCAATGGTATTGGCTGTTATGTCACTGATACTGCCTTATTTAATTGCTTTTTTGGGAATTATGGGTGCCGTTTTGTTGTTGATGAAGTTTTATTGGAGTTAAAATAAAAATCGGGATTTCTCCCGATTTTTATTTTACCGCTGCTTATATTCTTTGAACGTTAGCCGCTTGGTCTCCTCTGTTTCCTTGAGTAACGTCAAAACTTACTTTTTGACCTTCTTCAAGAGTTTTGAATCCGTCTCCTTGAATAGCTGAAAAATGTACGAAAACATCATTTCCATCTTCTTTTGTGATAAATCCAAATCCTTTTTCAGAGTTGAACCATTTTACTGTACCCTGTGCCATGAGTACCTCCTAATATATTATTATATTCCATGAGTAAAAAAATTTCACATATTTTTACATATTATATACAGCACGCCACATATAATATCTAAAAACATGTGAAATCCATAAATACATCTGTAATACAATTAAAGACTAACACATCAACCTTTAAATGTCAATGATTATTTTTTTGGAAAATCATATGACAAGGAGACGGGGGTGCTGTCATATATCTTAGGTGCGGTTTTTGTTATCAAAAGATGACAACACCCCCGTCCCCTTGTCATATAGAATTACTGTTTTTTGTTTAAAAAGCTTGGAATTGTAAAATCGAATGGATTTTCTGCTTTTTTATCGTCCTTCACACTCGACTCTCCCTCGGATTTTTTAGCTGAGCCTTCTGCGAAGCCTGTTGCAATAACCGTTATTTTAACTGTATCTCCTACAGATTCGTCAATATTTGCTCCATATATTAAGTTTGCTTCCGGGTCAGCAGCTTCTTCGATTAGTTTTGCTGCTTCGTTAACCTCATGGATTCCCATGCTCGTACCACCTGTAATATTTACAAGCACTCCTCTTGCTCCATTGATGGATGTTTCTAAAAGCGGACTTTGTATTGCCTGCTTAACTGCATTTAATGCTCTGTTTTCACCTGAAGCCTGGCCGATACCCATGTGAGCAAGACCTTGACCGGACATAATTGTTTCAACGTCTGCAAAATCAAGGTTCATTATGGCAGGGATTGCTATTAAATCAGATATGCCCTGTATGCCCTGTCTCAATACTTCATCTGCCATAGCAAAAGCCTCTAACATCGTGGTTTTCTTGTCTGTTATCTCCAAGAGTTTATCGTTTGGTATAACAACTAATGTATCTATATGATCCTTTAGTTTTTTAAGTCCGATTTCAGCATTTCTCATTCTGCATCTTCCTTCAAACATAAAAGGCTTTGTTACAACTGCAACCGTGAGTATTCCCATAGACTTGGCAATATTGGCAATTATAGGAGCTGCACCGGTTCCTGTTCCACCGCCCATACCTGCGGTTATAAAAACCATATCGGCGCCCTCAACCAGATCTGCAATATCTTGTTTATTTTCTTCAGCTGCTTTTTCTCCTACTTCCGGCTTTGAGCCTGCACCTAAACCGTTAGTTAATTTTTCTCCTATTTGAAATTTCGTTTCTGCCTTTGATGTGCATAGAGCCTGCTTGTCCGTATTTACACTGATAAAATTAACACCTCTGACACCGGCATCTATCATTCTATTTACCGCATTGTTGCCGCCCCCGCCAATACCTATTACTTTAATATTTGCAAGTCTTTCTGATGGTTCCTCAAATTGAAACATATTTTGACCTCCTACAAGAGAGAAAATTTTTCATACTATTTAAAGTATTATAACATAAATTTAATAATGTTCATACATATTAGTTTACTTGTTATTAGAATATTTTTCAAGATATATATCTACTAAGATTCTTAATTTTTTATAAATATTATTTCCGAATGCAAAGACTGCTGCTAAATAAATGGGCAGACCTAATTGCTCACCCACAAATCCCAAGAACAAAGCATATAACAAATCTGTCGATAAAAATGCAATGCTTTTTGTAATTGTCAATTCTGATGTTTTATTTTCATGAAGAATATTAATAATTGTATTTAATATTGCTAATATTGCAAGTGATATATACACTATATAATTTGGATTATAAACAAGATTTAAGTTCAATCCTGCAACTATACCTAATATTAATCCGGCTGCAACATATATCATTATTTTTCCCCTTCTTTTATTATTTCAGCATATTTGGTTTCATAATTAATACCGCGAAATTCTCTGACCGTTAAATTATAGCCTTGTGCAGCAACTACTTCCATTCCGTATGTATTCTTCAATTCATAAGCATAGGTACCTTCTTCGGTAACGGCATCATATAATTCATCCATATCTCCAATTGCAATTATAACAAAAGGAGCAGGTATTACTTCACCGTTTACTCTAATCAAAGGGCCTGCACATACTACTTCCGATATGTTGATTATTCTTTTCCCGTTAACTTCAATTGCTTCTGCTCCTGCTGCCTTTAAATCATTTAACAATACAACAATATCCACATCATGGACTATTCTTTCCATTATATCAAGTTCGGGGTCTTCACTGATGTTGTCTGAAACTCTCACCATTATACCGGGACCTCGCACAGCAGTAAAACCATTATAGAATTTAATCTGCTCAATTTGGGAATTAATTTCATTTATGTCGTCTTGATATTTACTTGCTTTATAGTCAGCAATTGCTTTTTTTTCGCTGTCTACTGCATTTTGCATATTATTAACCAAGAGCTTCATTTCTTCAATACTGTGTTCATATTTGTTTGCATTTTTGATTGTATATATTGTGTACTCATCTATTCCTGCATCAGCTCCGTTTACAATTGCTGCAGCTGCTAAAAATACAAGCACAAAAATTATTATGTTTAATGATTTTTTAATAGTGCTCACTCCTTAAATATCTTCATTCCGAGTTATAGGAACCGCATACTTGAACTGTTTTTCTCCGTCATAACGCTGAATAAATATTTCATCCGAATCTTCCGTTTCAATTGTATACCCTATCTGATTAAGCTGGGATACTATACCACCTACAAAGTACAGTGAAGATTTGATTGTGGATGTATCACCGATTGCCTTAATTTCCAAAGGAAGTACCATGGCAACACCGTTTACGTTAATATGCTCAAGAACCGGCACTATTTCGGTATAGTTGGTATATCTTTGCCCATTGATGGAAATAGCTTCAACACCTGCATTATTTAAATAGCTGATTAAAGCTAATATAAACTGATGACTGGATGCAAGACTTAAATATGTATCGGGATCCGCGTCTATAGTTATTATGGTTCCCGGACCTTTAACATCATAATAGCCGGATATTATCTTCTGAACTTCAAGCTCCTCTTTAAGCCTTAAAAGTTCCTCTTCAGCATCCTTATATACTTCTTCATTTTCTCTGTTTTCTTTCTTAAGTAATTCCAATTCATCCCTGAGCCTGTTTTTTTCAAGGTTCAGCTTAGCAAGCTCCTCATTCAGTTCAACTGTTTTTTCATCAGAATTAACGGTGCCTAATACATTGCTCTTTGTTCTCATTTGAGTAACCAAGATAATTCCTAAAATTAAGCTTATAGCAAACATTATTGCTTTTTGCCACATTCTGTTCTTCATATCTCCTCCATTAGTCCTCAATATATACAGGACTGTCCCCTTTTGTAAAATCAATTAACCCTGTAGCTACCGTTAAATTTTTGTTTAATCTTTCGTTAATAATTTTCATTGCAAAAACAATTTGGTAATTAATGTCCTCAGATAGATCTATCCTTACTGCCGTCCCATATTGTGTTTCAAATATAAAGCTGTTATTTAAGTCAATATTGCAGCTTCTTATTGCATCGCTTCCATATTCATTGTTTAAATATTCTACTGCATCAAATACTCTTTCAATGCTTTCAACGCCTGCAAATTGAATACCATCCCCTATATTGTATAACACATCCGCATAACTTTCAATAGTTAATAACTCTAATTTCTTGTTGGTAGTTCTCAATACTATTCCATTTTTGTCGATTATTATGTATTCGTTGTTGGAGAAAATCTGATATTTGTCCGCTCTTTCTGTTATATACAAGTATATTTTATTGGGAAGCTCATAAACTACCCTTACACTTTCTACATATACTTCATTTTCAATATTCTCTTTAACCTTCGACCTGTCAATATCGAATATTTTTTTTCCCGTTTCAATACCTGAGCTTTCCATTATATATTCATCACTATATGTTAAATTGCCGTCAATGTCAACACTTATGAGGTTAAAATATGGAGTTTTATAATATACATAGTAAATGCAAAAAACAACAACTACAGCAGCCGTAATAAAAGCTGCTGTACTGACTAATAGCTTTTTATTTCTCCTTTTTTTCTTCTTCCTAAGTTTTTTTTTGTTGTTTTGTTCATCCATTGTTTTGTTATTTCTCCAATGTAAATACGGGGACATTCCTCTAAGAGGTTATCTCCAAGGAGTCACCCTGCTCTTAGAGGTGTGTCCCCTTTCCTCTGTCAATGTGTCCCGTCTCCTCTTAATCTATCTCTGTAATTATTACCCCTAAGTTTTGTAATTTATATATGAATTTTTCATATCCTCTTTTTATATGATTAATGTTGTTTATCTTTGACGTACCTTCTGCTCCCATTGCTGCAATCACAAGTGCAGCACCACCTCTTAAATCCTTAGCTTCAACCTCGGCGCTGAAAAGTTTTTCAACACCTTCCACAACCGCAACTCTTCCGATAGTTGTAATATTTGCACCCATTTTTTGCAGCTCGGGAACATGTTTTAATCTGCTGTCAAATACAGTTTCTTCGATAATTGAAGTTCCATCAGCCACTGCCATGGAAGCCATAACCTGAGCCTGCATATCTGTGGGAAAGCCGGGATAGGGCTGAGTAGTTATTTTTTCTATCGCTTTTATTCTTTTGTTATTTGCAATAACTATAGTTCCGTGTGTTTCTCTTATTTCGCATCCCGCATCTTCATATAAAGAAGTAATCGACTTAAAATGAGATTTCTCTATGTTTCTTATGTAAATTTTGCTCTTCATCGATGCTGCTGCACTCAAATAAGTTCCTGCCTCTATACGGTCGGAAATAATTTTGTATTCTACAGTATCTGTGTTTTCGATTTTTTTACCTTCAATGGTAATAATACCGGTACCTGCACCATTTACACAAAAACCACAAATGTTCAAAAAATTTTGCAAGTCTGCAATTTCAGGCTCCCTGGCCGGATTATATATGGTTGTTTTTCCGGGGTTTCCAACTGCAAACAGCATAATATTTTCGGTTGCCCCGACACTTGGATAGTCAAGATTAATATCACAGCTTGCAGGCTCATTTACCGAGCCAACCAACAGACCATTTTTCTCAGTTATTTCAACTCCAAGTTTTCTTAATCCTTTTAAATGCAAATCAATAGGGCGAAGACCTATTTCGCAGCCCCCGGGATATGCTACTTCCACTTTTCCCGTACGCTGCAGAACAGCTCCCATTAAAATTATTGATGATCTTATCTTCTTTACTAATTTTTCAGGAACTATATGAGTATTTAAACCTCTTGTATCAATTAATGCAATACCATTTTCAAATTGTATACTGCACCCCATGGTGCTTAGTATTTCAAGCATGTCTTTTACATCTTCAATATCCGGTATATTTTCAATAATATATTCTCTTCCGGTGATTACAGTGCTTGCCAAAATAGGAAGAGCAGCATTTTTCGAGCCTCCGATATCGACAATTCCTTCAAGACTGTTTCTTCCTTCAACAATAAAGCTTCCCATTTTTATCCCTCCGCAACAAGCTGATTCATATTATATGTTATGCACATATTTTTCACTTGTTACTTTTGTGCATTGATGAGAGCTGTCATTGCTGCGTATATTTTATTTTCAACGTCGGAATTTCCAAGTCTTTTGGAATTCAGCGACATGGTTTTTAATTTACCCTTATTTTCAATAACCTCTTCTATTGACTTTAAAAGAGTTGTACCGTTTAAGTCTTTTTCCAATATAACCAATGCCGCACCTTCCTTTTCCAAAGCACGGGCATTGTATTCCTGATGATTTCCTGCAGTGTATGTTTTCGGTATAAGAATTGACGGCACACCTATTGCAGTTATTTCCGCAATTGTTATGGCTCCCGCACTTCCTATTACAATATCGGAAGCAGAAAGGGCAATCGGAGCTTCATACATGTAATCTTTTATTTCGACATTTTTTCCTAATTTAATATTCCTATTTAACTCTTCCATGAAAACATCATAATGTTTCTTGCCTGTTACATGAAGTATTTTTACATTTTTATTACCGTTATAATTTTTTATAACATCAATTATTGCTTCGTTTAAACTTATTTGGCCTCCGCTGCCGCCAAATGAATAAATAAAAACATCCTCCGGCTTTAAATTATACTTGCTTCTTGAGCTTCTCCTGTCTGTTTCAATTATGTCCTTCCTTACCGGATTTCCCACCATAATAAGCTTCTCTTGTACATTTTGGGGAAAATATTTTTTAGCTTCTTCAAAGCTTATTCCTACCACATCCGCAATTCTGCTTAACAGTCTATTGGTTACTCCCGGAAAAACATTTTGTTCCAATATCATGGTAGGAACTTTCTTTAAATGAGCAGCCAAAACAACGGGACCACTCACATATCCTCCCGTTCCTACAACTATACTTGGTTTAAATTCATCTATTATTTTAAAAGATTCCATCACGCCTTTTGCTGAAGCAAATAAAGTCATAATATTGTCAAGGGTAATTTTTCTTTTAAAATATTTAGCCGTAACGGCTTTAAATTCAAAGCCTTCCTTTGGAATCAGCTCGCTTTCAAGACTGTTTCTGCTTCCCACGTACAACACAGCATCAGAAGAATTTTCATTTTTAACTTTCTGTGCTATCGCTAATGCAGGATTTATGTGGCCTCCGGTACCTCCGCCGGTAATAAGAACCTTCATTATTATACCATTCCTTTTAATTGATAAATAAAATTCGAGCATCTCGCAGTCTCGTTCACCAAAATATTTACTCCTTTCGTCGTATATTTTGGGAACTCGTTGCGAATGACCTACCGCTATTTTTCAGAAAAATGACTCTGAAAAATAGGGTTAGGGCATCTTTAACTCCTATACGTATTCGAGTATTTAGATATATTAAGTAGTATGCCCATGGAGCATAGTAAAAACATTATTGATGAGCCTCCTGCACTTATGAATGGCAGTGCCCTGCCC
>ENA-UOOE01002033-UOOE01002033.1-fermentation-metagenome-genome-assembly--contig:-NODE-2033-length-15374-cov-112.044585_pt1 | contig 15374 bp, 16 predicted proteins | sample MGYA00245776_ERZ724021 | MGnify/ENA primary metagenome ERZ724021 (study PRJEB28704, sample SAMN03018321) | fermentation metagenome | biome: anthropogenic terrestrial biome; feature: soil...
GTTCACAGAAGTTCTGGATTTGATTAAAAATTATGAATCTTAATAATTAATTTGGAGAACCGTATAATTTTATAAAATAAGAAGTAAAGTTTATTGAAATTAAAAAGTGTTTAATTTATGTAGAAAGGAGATTTTATTATTCCTAAAGCGTATAGGACTAAAAAACAAATTGTACAGGAGAATACAAAATCTCCAGCAAAAGTTAATACAGATGTAAAATTTGAAAAAACAAATTATAAGGAAGAAGAAAAGAGAAAATACTATTGTTCTTGTTGTGGTAAGCCTTATTCTAAACAAAAGGGAAATTTTCTTATTTCATATTCTCCCTTTTATGCTGGCAACAATGGATATGTTACGATTTGTAATTCTTGTATAGAGAAGTATTTTTACAAACTGAAAGATTATTTTACAGGGAATGAAGAGAAAGCAATAGAAAGATTTTGTCAAATATTTGATTGGTACTATCAAGATTTGGCAGTTGCGGCAACTAGGAAAATTAGTGTCGGTAGGAATCGAGTGAGAGCTTACCCTAGTAAAATGTGTTTGCCACAAACGAAAGATGTTGGAACAACGTATTTAGATACAATTAGAGATAAAAGTAACAATAAAATAGAGTCTTTAAGTGATTTGAAAGAAATGCGTGATAATGGAGATACAAATATTTCAGATACCGTAGTAAAAAGATGGGGGGTTGATTTGTTTTCGATAGATGAATATAAAATGTTAGAAGATCATTATAAAATGTTAAAAAAGCAGAATCCGAATTGCGATAGCAACCAAGAAATTTTTATTAAAGATTTGTGTTATACAAAGCTGAAGCAATTAGAAGCTATTAGGGATGATAAGTCAGACGATTTTAAAAAGTTTACAGAATTGTATAGAGAAACATTTAAACAAGCTGGACTTAAAACGGTTCAAGAAACAGACGATAGCGGAGATGAAACTTTAGGTGTTACATTGGCAACAATTAGTCAATATACGCCAGAAGAGTATTATCAAGATAAAACATTATATAAAGACTTTGATGGTATTGGTGATTATTTTAAAAGATTTGTTTTACGTCCTCTTAAAAATTTAATGACAGGTTCAACTGATAGAGATAAAGAATTTTGTGTAAAAGATGATGATAGTGATGAAGAATAAATGTGCAGATGAAAATCAAAAAAGACTTTATACAAAATTTCCATCTACTCATTATTTGAGTAACCCTAATAATGTTGACCATGTTTTATTGTGGAATACTTTTTTCAGACGTAACTTACATAGATTAGCAATTGATTATCTCAAAATTAAATTATATCCATATCAAGCTCTTATTTTATATCTTATGGGTATTTGTCGATTTATTGTAATTATTGCTAGTCGAAATGCCGCAAAGTCTTTTATTATTGCTTTATATGCTTGTTGTAGATGTATTACAAGACCATTTACAAAAATTGTATTAACAAGTGCAACAAAAGGGCAATCGAAACTTATTATTTCAGATAAAATCAAAAATGAATTGATGAATATGTCACCAATGTTAAGGCGAGAGATTGCGTCAATTAAAGATAATCAAAATGAAGTAATTGTGTTTTTTAGAAACAAAAGCACTATAACAGTTGTTCCTGCATCAGAAAATGGTCGTGGGCATCGAAGCCATTGTTGTATTAGAGAAGAATTTAGACAGATTGATAAAAAAGTTGACGATAGTATTCTATCTCCATTTCAAACTGTTAGACAGGCTCCCTATATGTTAATTCAGCCTTATTCGTCAATGAATTATTTACAGGAAGATCCTATTGATATTTATATCAGTTCTAGCTGGGTTGATAATGGACACTGGATGTGGCCTTTAGTTGACCAAACGTATAAAGATATGATGCATGATGAAGACTCTTGCTTATTAGCTTTTGATGAAAGCATTACTCTTAAACATTCAATGAAAACAATGAGACAATTACAACACGAAAAAAAGAAACAAGACCCATTGACATGGAGAATTGAATATTTAAATGAACGTGTAAAAGAAAACACTCATGCCTTTTTTCCATATAGTTTACTTTCTGATAATCAAAGACTCAAAAAGCCATTTTATCCAAGATTGATGGTTGATGTTAAATCGCATAAAAGAAATTGTCATGATATTCCCAAACAAAAAGGTGAAATTCGTATTGTAGCTTGTGATATGGCTTTTATTGAAAATGAAAAGAACGATAACTCTGTGTTTACTTGTATGAGACTTTTACCAGAAAGTATAGTTTCGCATAATGGTTCTAACAACGGAATATTGCAACAAAGTTATAGACGGACTGTTCCATATATTGAGTCTGTGCAAGGTGGAGAAACTTATGGTCAAGCTGTAAGAATTAGACAACTTTATGAAGATTTTCAAGCCGATTATATTGTTCTTGATATGCGTAATGCCGGTATTTCAATTTATGATGATTTAGCGAAAATTATGTATGACGAAGAAAGAGATTGTGAATATTCTCCTTTGAGCTGCATGAATGATGAAAATGTTGCAAATAGGATTAAAATTGCTGGTGCCAAACCAGTAATTTTTACAATTAATGCAACTCAAAAACTTAATAGTGATATTGGAATGGCTATGAGAAATTCTTTAGTAAATAAACAAGTTGATTTATTAATTAATTATAATAGAGCACTAGAAGAAATTTTACCAAATATTAAGGAATATAAAGAAGCTATTGATATTAATACGCAGAATTTTTATGAACGTCCATTTTTGGAAACACAAATATTAATTAGTGAAATGACAAGTCTAGTTTATGAAAAAAAAGAACAGACTGGCACTTTAATTATACATGAACAAGGAGCTAATCGGAAGGATCATTATACAAGTCTTTCCTATGGAAATTACTTTGCTTCTTTACTTGAACAGGATTTATTTTCAGAAGATTCCAATTATGATTATGTATTTTCGTATTCTTAAAAGAAAGGATGGTGAATTAATTATTGAGTGATAATAAAAATCAAGTAGAAACTAATTCTTATAATATAGAAACAAATTCGATTAATTCAGAGTCATATAGTTTTTTTACATCTACTAATACAAACACATCAAATTTGTCAATGGAAGGTTTACAAGATTACGTAAAATATCCAATGATTTATAACAGTATTTTGAGAGAAATTTCTAGGCAATGTTATAATTCAAATGGTATGTATGCTCGTTCTATTGATACAAGAGTTGCTCTTCCCCTTCTTTCTTATGTTTGTGTATTGAGAAAAAAAATTAATGGTAAAAAAATTACTAAAGCTGATAAGTTACGAAAACAAAAGATTAATTTGATGATGACGCTTATCAACCATAGTAAAACAACTAGAGATATATTGAGGAAACTTGACGTGGATGGAATGTATGTTGGAATTTTACGAGATACCACAGCAAGTAATAAAAGTGTACAACCATCAAGTGGTTCAGTTGAATCAATAAATCGTATTGAGGGGCTGTCATTGGATGATAACTTTATGATTCAGCCGCTTGATTTAGATTATGTAAAAATTGTAGGTTTTCAAAACAATGTAGGAATTGCTGCTTTTGATATGATGTATTTTAATCAATTTGATTATGGTGGACTTTTAAATGAAATTAAAAATTTTCCTAAAAATTTTATTCAGGCATATTTAGATTATAAAAAAGATGCATCGAAAAGATGGTACATTCTTGATTATAAAAATACAATAGCTTTGATTTCAAGGGCAGGAATAGATGAGCCATATGGCAGACCTTACGGACTTCCTTCCTTTGCTGATATGAAAATGCAAAATGATTATACAAATAATCAATATCACCTTGTGTCGGAATTAGCAAGTTCTATTTATTATTTAGTTCTTCCTCAAGGAGCAAACGTGGGCAGTTGTGCTTTAAATAAAGACCAGCAACATAATGTTATTGAATCATTTCAAAATGCTGTAAGATTAAACACATCTACTGGGACAGCCAAAATATCTACTCTTACACTCCCTCCTAATACTACTATTGACAGATTGTCTAAAGATTCTTCTTTATTGAAAGATACATTAAGTGATGAAAATATTAAGAAAATATCTACCAATTTAGGATTTGCAAGTACAGCGTTAAATGCCGCAAGTGAAGGAAGTTCTGGATTTGCAGGTGTACAAATGAATATGGATATTGTTTCAGCTCAAATATTTCAAGAACTTGAATTAATCAGTAGCGAATATACAAGAGTTTTGAATAATCATGAAGGTACTATTCCTGCTAATTATGTGGACATAAAATATTTACCTATTAGTTATCTTAATCAGGATAAAATGTATAATAAATTTAAAGAATTATATATGACTGCTGGTGGTTCTCGTACATATATGATTGCAGCTAGTGGTATTAATCCAGAAGATTATTTTGCTGTTTGTGATGAAGAAATTAGTGATAAACTTGATGATAAATATCAACCTCATGCCACAGCATATACTCTTAGTGATTCAATGGATAAAACAAACCCATTAAATAATGAAGGGATAAATAATGAAGGTGGTCGCCCTGAAAAGGCACAAGACGATTTGAGTTTTAATGGTTCAGTTACAAAAACTAAACAAGATAATAACAAAGTTAAACCTAGTACAAAATAATGAGAGGAGGTGATATGTGAAATATGAAAGGTTTAATAGAAATATCAAATAAAACTGCTGAAGCAGGTAAAACACCTGTGAAGTTTATTCTTCATCAAATATATAACTCTCCTAATGAATATAATGGGAATGGTGTATCTTGGAATCGTCAATATACAGAACAAAATATGTATAGTGTTAAAGGGATGCCGTTGACTTGCCAATTTGCTGATGATGAATATGATATACCATTTGGTGGGCATGGAGAAATGAGTAGCCAAGATGGTGATGTTTATTTTGAAGATAGTTTGGTTGTAGGTTCTTTTGAGGATAGTTACATAGATGATAATTTACAAGTTGATGGTGATACTTTCTCAGGACTTGTAGGTGAAGCATATATTTACAATCAACGTTTTCCGCAATTAGTTCAATATTTACAAGAACAATATAATAATAAATTACCAGTTGATAGTTCAGTTGAAATTTGTGCTGATAAATCAAAAGGAAATTCAAAAATTATATATGATGGTGGCTGGAAAGAAAAAGGCAGAGTTCCGAAAGATTATCAATATTCTGGACAGGCCTTGTGTATTGGTATAGAACCGGCTGATAACAAGGCATTAATGATAGAACTAAATTCCAAACAAAAAGAAGGAAAAAATTCAAATATGGCTAAAGATAAAATTGTAATTGATAATTCTAAGGATTCTGCATATAAGTCTTCATCTTGGAATGTAGATAAAGGTAGTTATTTTAGAAAATGTAAAGAATCCGCAAATGCTATGGCTGTTTTTAATGAAGCCTATTTAGACAATTCTATTTCTTCGGTAGATAATGCTGTTGAATCAGATGTTAAATATCCACATCATCATTTTGATGGTAATAAAATGGTAGTTGATGTTTCTGGAATTAAAACCGCAGTACAACGGTTGGCACAGACAGAACCGAATAATGAAGCGGCTAAATCACACGCAAAAAAACATTATAAAGAATTAGGATTAGAATTGCCTGAATTTTTAGGTGGCAATAAATCGAAAGGAGAAATGAATTCAATGGAAAAAGATACTATTTTGGAACTAAATCAGAAGATTGAAGATAAGACAAATGAAATCAATAGTCTGACCACAAGTAACAAAGAACTGACCGCTAAGAATGTTGAATTGAACGAAACTGTTGTTAATGCTAACAAGACTTGCGAGGAACTCAACGCAAAGATTTCTTCTCTTACAGAGGAATTGAACGCTTGTAAGAGTGAACTTGAATCTAAAAAGAAGGCAGAAGCAGACGCAGAAGCGGAGGCTAAAAAGGCAGAATGTAATTCTTATTTTAAGAATGAAATTCCAAAAGATGGCTTTACTGAAGAGGAAACCAACTCTTTGAAGCCTTATGTCGACAAAGCTGACTTGGAAGGTTTGAAAGCCGCTGAAGCTGAAATCTGCACAAAGAAATTTAAGGCTTCTATTGCAAAGTCTACTGAAACAAATGTAGAAACAAATTCGGCTAATAACTCTTTTATTTCTATTCCAGAAGTAGAGAAAAAGGTAATTTCCGATAGTAAAGTAAGTTTCTTCGACTAATTTTAAATTTGAAAGGGGTAATAAAATAATGAGTATGTTTAAATTTCATGATTCTAATTTTTTGAATAAGTCTAATCATCCTGAGATTATTGCAACGACTGATACATATAACGGTAATCAGTTTAAGCTTGTCGATGACACGGCTGTTCCTAATGCAACCGAGGCAGATGTAAAAGCCGGTGAGACTTATATTATGGCTAACATTATTGATAAGCCAGAAATTCTGAATACAGATGATTATAAGGTTGTTTCCGGTGAAGCGATTCGGGCATATCGTCTGAAAGATTTTTCTGGTGAGAAATTCGATATTTCTGCCGACCTTGTTAGTGATGCTTTTACATCTGTTAATAAAGGAGACAAATTAGTTGGTCGGTCTGCTGCTGATATAACTGACACAATGGGTTGGAAAGTTGCAACGGATGTTACTGGTTTTGCAGTATATCTTGAGGTCGTTAAAAAGACAACCTTCGGTGCATTCACGGTTGATAAGAATGGTGGTAGCGTTGCTGGTGGCTATTTGGTAAAAGTCCATGTTGCTGATTTGACTGCTACTGCTTAATAAGATATTAAAATAGGAGGTATTAAATAATGAGTTTTACATATGTAAATGATTTTTCCAATACGGAAAAAGATGCAAATCAGGTTGAACTTAATAGCCTTGTAAAAAGCAAGGTGACAGATAAGAAACCTAATGAGAATGTTGAGATTTTCTCTAAGATTGTTTGGGGTAAAGATACATCTAAATATGGTAAAAAAGTTGACGCTGTTATGGGTAGTATCAAGGATATGGCTAGTGCGGCTAATAACGGAGATATGAAAGCTAAGGCTGAAATCAATTCCATTACTACAGTTACACTTCAGCAACCTTTGATGAAACGTCTCCAGATTAACAGTATGCTTGGTAACGTAACCAATGTAGGTTTTGGTGAGGAACTTCGGTATCAGTATTATCAGATTCAGGGTTCTGAGTTGTCCCGTATTCAGGCATCTTCTGGTTCCTTTACATTCCCTACTGTTAAAAAGCGTACAGCTATTGCGGACACTAAGACTGCAACTGGTGGTTTGGTAATTGACTATCGTGAACTTGCTTCTGGTGCAACTGATGGTATGGCAATGGCTGGTGAACAGGTTATTACAGATATGACAAACCAGATGGTGGCTTCCAATATCACTGCACTTCATACCGCCATGCAGTCTGCAACAACGTTGAAAAACTATGCAGAAGGTATTACTGCAACAAATGTGGATGTCGTTCGTAAGAAGGCTCGTAGATTTGGCAACGTCACAATTACCGGCGATGTAAGTGCCATTGAAAAACTGAACGATTTTACAGGTTTTAATATTCATTCTGCTACTACTACAGAAGTGCGGTATCCTGAGTCTGTTATGGAAGAAATTATGGCAACTGGGCTTGTAAGTAATTACAAAGGTTCTATTGTTGTTGAAATTCCAAATAGCTATAATATGACTGAACTTAATACTTCTGGTGATTTCTACAAACCTTATCTTCCGACTACTGACTTGTGGTTCATTCCGCAGGGTATCTTGACTCCGCTTCAGATTGTTATTCGTTCTGGTATTACTTCTATGACTCAGACAGATATTAACACTCGTTCCGAAGTTACAAGGTTCGATGTCGAATACGGGAATAAAATTTTGCCTGAGTATCTTGGATTTGTTGGAAATATTTATGATGCTTCTTTAGCTGAATAATTTTAATTAAGAGGAGTTTTTATATTAATGGAAATTAACCCTAATGATAAAAGTAAAATTAGAAATTTGAGTGACTATCCTGTTTCTTGGGAAAGAAAGACTATTTCCGGTGATGAATATTTGAAAGCTAACTCTACAACTTATGTTACCAATTCAGAGATTGAGACACAGGTTGAAAATGGAAACATCTATTTGAAGGGTTCTGATGATTATGGCTCACACGCTTGTGTCTACATTGAAAATGCAGCTATGAGAGAACATTTGGGATTTGATAGTCAAACTGAAAAACGCCAACAGCTTATCGTTGACGATAAGAAATGTGAAGATATTCTTTCCTTGAAAACAATGTCTGCATTTAAGAAAAATCTTAGTGAGAATATTGTCACGAAACAGGAGAAAATGAAAATTATGAATATCGCACGAAAGGTTAAACTTGATTCCTATGAAAAAATCAAGGAATTGGAATCACATTGTGGTATGTCATTTGCAAAGAAATAAGTTGAAAAGAGGTGGAACAGTTGGGGACTGCATTGCAAGAAGTGTATGATGCATTTTTTAGTAAAATTTCGACAGAGGATTTTACATATAAGGCAGATTTAGTTTACCAATATTTTAAAGCTGCTAATGGGTATAGTTATAAGACTGTTCCAGAGACTTTGACTTATACATTATTTAAAGATAATGTTTCATTGTTTATAATGTCAAAAGCAGAAATTGATGGAAATGTGTCTTTGAAATATAATGGAACAACTTATGTTGTGAATGTATTGGCAACAGATACATTAGATCAAATTGCCGATAAAATTGTTATTAAATTGTCTGCTGATTTTAATGTTAGTACGAATTATTCTAATACCTATCCGATTATTTTGATTCAAAAAAGCAATGAGGATTTAACATCTTTTGAGTTTGCCGATGTGGATAAAACAGATTGTGTTGTTAGAGTTAATCAGAATTATGATGGTGAATATGATAATATTATTGGAATTGATAGTATTGAATTAATTTCACTATTTATGGCAAGAGAATATTATAGTAGAATTGTTCTTAAATTGGGTAATCAAAAAGTCTGGATTGGAACAAAAGATTTTAATCAGATACCAAAATTAAAAGATAATTACAGTCTTGCCGAATCCTCTTTGTCAAAAATCAACACTCAAATTTACGATTTTCGTCAAGAATTTTATACTTATATGAATTGAGGGTGATAGGATGCAATTTCATAATAATTGGATTGAAAGTTTATCATCTGAAATTTCTCCCAATATGTTTCATACAAAAGATGAAATGACTGATAGTGTAAAAAATAATTTTGATTTTAGAAGAAAATACAGTAATGAAGGTGAAACAATTTTAATTGATGGGTTGTATGAAGAGCAGTGTTTGATACAAGATCATACTAATCCAATCAATGAAGATAAGACTGATAGAAAATTACATTTACCAATTGATACAAAAGCAATTAGTGGTAGCAAAATTATTTGGGATAATTCTAATTGGCTGATTGTATCTAAGTTGAAAAATATAGGCAATGCTTATAAAACAACTCAAATTCAAGAATGTAATTATACTCTCCCCTATCAGTTAAATTCGTCAACAATCTTGCAAGAACCATGTATTGTTGATAATCCACAGGAAACTACAATAGGTCAGAATCAAGGTAATCTTATTACTGTGCCAAGTCATCTTCTAAATGTATTTGTACAGTATAATGATAATACCTCAAAAATAGAAATTGGAAAGCATTTATATATTGATAGGCCGTGTCCGCATCCATCGGTATACGAGATTACTCAAATTGATAGAGTTACTTATATGAATGGAGAACATGGTTTACTCAAATTTACATGTAATGCAAGTACAATTGGAGATAAAGATAGAACAGATTTACTAATCGCTGATTATATTTCTGATACCCCTGTCGTTCCATCTGAAACTGGTTCTGTAACTATTACAAGTCCTGATAATGCCTTCACGGTGGATTTTGGGAGTTCAAAAACATTTACGGCAATATACAAAGATTCAAGTGGTCAAGCATTAAGCGGTATAACTTCTGTGTGGAGTTATATTTTACCAGATGGCTATCAAGATAAAATTCATATTACAGTTAATGATAATAATATTTCTATTAAAACTGATAGTGATTTTAATTTGATTGATAAGGTAATTACAATTAGTGTACATGATGATGGCAATACGTATAGTGCGACACAGGATATTAAGGTGGTGAGTGGATTTGGTATATAATTATAATTTATTAGGTGAATATAAAATCAAAGTCTTAGACACCTTATTACATAACCAAGATATTGTAAATTTGCTATCAAATAATGTGCTGAATACTGATTTGATGTACACACAAGTATTTCCGTGTTTTATCAATCCAGATTTAACAGATAAATGTAAGACTTTTTTGATGCTTGATGGATTTATTGCAAAAACCAATTCAACAATTCAAAATATGGTTTTGACATTTAAATATTTTACACATGTTAATTTAGTTATGTATAAACTTGATGGATTTTATGGAACTCGTCTTGATATATTAACAACATTAATTGATGCAGAAATGACAAAAAACGATGCTTTTGGTATTGGACGGTTTGAATCAGGAGATAGACAGAATATGAATCCTACTACTGATAATAAGTGGTGGGGATATTATTTGCAATATACTGTACCAGATTTTAAGAAGCGTGATGAATCTTGAAATTAGATTATTTAACTTTGCTTGGTAGTGAAAGAATTTTTATAAAAGGTATTGGACATTTTTACTCCCCTACTTTACGAATGGTAAGGAATATAGGTCTTAATACATATGAAACTTATATGGCTATATTAAATTTATCACAAGAATCAATAGAAAAAATTTTGCAAATTCCAAGTAATGAATTAAAAATATTTGATTTAGTTATTAATGATGAAAAGATAAGAGAAGAATTTTCTTATATCTTTTCTTTTTTTATGTCTGAAACAGTTGTTTATAATCAACAGCAAAAATGTTTTTTAACTTTGGATTTATCTAATAAAGAACCAAAACTTATTGGTTCTATAAATTCTGAAAATTTTGATTCTGTAAGAAATGTTATTTTGCAATTTAATTATAGCAAATTATCAAAAACAGATAAGGCGAAACCTGCTGGAAAGCATACTGCCGCATTACAGAAAAAAAGAGAAAAATATCATAAAAAATTCGCAAAACAAAATGTCAATAAAGATATTACAATTCCAAATTTAATTTCTAAAGTTGCAGCTTATAGTAATAGTGTAAATTTAATTACTATTTGGGATTATACAATCTTTCAATTATTTGATCAATTCTTTGCCTTAAACAATAGAGAAATTGGGGATATTTCAAAATTTAATTATTCTATATGGGGTGGAGAACAAAAAATTACAAATTGGTACAAAAACACTTATGAACAATAAGAAAGGATGATAATATATGTCAACACCAGTTGAACAGATGGCTAACCGTGAAGTGTTTACGAATACTTTTAGTAATATGGATGGTTCACTTTATGATTATATTGATTATGCCAATACAGGAGATGTAACTTTTAAATCTACAACCAACTATGCTATTAGTGGTCAGGGTGGTGGACGAAAAGAAGCATTTAATGGCGCTCCTGAAGTTACTATGAAATTTTCAACACAGATTATTACTCCGAAATTGATTTCTATGCTTTCGGGATGTAATGTTGAAAGCGACAAGAACATTTTTAAACATGCAAAGATTGTGTCTGTAACTAATGAAACTAATACGACTATTACATTTCCAGCGAGTGCAGTTCCAGCAGATGGTACATTGTCCGTATTTCCTAAAGGTGTTGAATTAGTTGATTCTAACAAGGTAGAGGGGACTTTGACTGGAGGTGTATTTACATTTACAACGAAAGCTACAAGTGATACTGAATACAATTGTTTTTATCGGACAGTAATAACTGGTTCTCAGACAATTCCATTTAAATCTAATGTAACACCAAAGAGTTTCATTTGGGATGGAGAAACGCCTTGGAAGAGTAACGGTGTTGAAAGAACTGAGCAATTCCATGCTTATAAAGTTACTCCTCAGCGGAACTTTACATTTTCTTATGAAAATACAGGTGATCCGGGTAAGCTTGAGATTACTTTTGATTTGTTGTCAGATGATGATAACAATCTGTTTGACAAGACATTTTTGCCAGAGGAAGAATAAGATTAATTATGCGAAGAGTCTTAATTGGCTCTTTGCTTCTTTTAGTGCTTAATACATAAACATTAAAATAAGCAGAATTGAAGGAGATACATATGAAAAAAGAATTCGTATATATTTACAATCCAGAACAAGTAAAATTCTTTTTGAATGATTGGCATTTAAAAGTTGTTGATTTTGGGACTGGTTCTAAAGGCGATGCTTTTATTAAATTTAAAAATGATAATGATTTTAGACAAGCGTTTACTGTTTGGCGATTGAGAAAACATTAACTGAACTAATTTTATAGGGCGGTGACGGATGATATTATCTTCACTGTCACTTCCCTATTTTTTTATTTTCACAGGAGTGAGATTTATAAATAAACAGATAATATTAATTATTGATAATATAACACTTGATAATTATTCTAAATATTATTTTACTATACATCCGAAAGCTAGAAAAATTCCAATTACTTGTCCTTATCATCCTTCAATTAATCAATGGATGATTATGAAACGTCCAATTATGAACGCCTTAAAAGGTAAATGGAAAGATTTTATTGTATGGTTTATTGAAGATCAACATTTGACTAATTTGGGAATTGAAGAATGTGAAATGACTTTTATTACATATTTCAAAACTAGAATACGGCATGATTGCGATAATTTTGTACCAAAATTTATTTTAGATGGATTTTCAGAATCAGGATTAATTATAGATGATGATAGTGAACATGTAAAATCACTTACATTACAATGTGGATATGACAAAAATAATCCTCGTACAGAAATTTATATTAATATATTGAAGGAGAATGATTCGAATGAGTAAAAATATTGCGATTAAAGATGTTAAAAATATTGTTAAAAATGATGGGGTCCCTACATATACAATAACATTTGGAAATGAAAAAGATGGTACTGCTGTTACTGCGCATATGAAAAGATATTTATCTATTGAAGAAGAAACACTTTTTGTTGATAAAATGTGTGATGCGGTTTTCTATAATGGCGTATACCAACCAGAATATCATCAGATTATGTTTACTATTTTTATCATGCAAATGTTATCTGATTTTCCAATTCCAAAGAAAACGAAATTCTTTGATATTAATGAATTTAAAAAGTGGGATTCGGTATTTCATTTTATGGAAACAATTAAAGCTAGCGATAATGAATATTTAAAAAATTATATTGATTATTTGAAAGATATTTCATGGGAAAAAATTAACTTTATAAAGGCAAGAATTCAGGGCCAATCAAAATTTGATGATCTATTTGATTCAATTAAAGTTTTGTCTGATAAATTTGCTGATAAACTTGATGGCATTGATTTAACTAAAGCAGTGAATCAATATACAAATAAAGTAGTTGAAGAATTAAAACAGGGTGAGAAAAATGGCTGATAAAGAATATGATAGCATTGAAGATTTAATTGGCGATTTACAAAATGCTGTTGATGATTCTTTAAATACAGAGGTTACTCAGACTGTAAAACCTGTTATGGAACAAGCAATACAAAATACGGTTTATGATGTTTATAATCCAAAAGTTTACATTAGACGTGGTGAATTAGGCAATCCAAAAAATATTAATGCTACAGTTGAAAATCACGAGTTGTCTATAGAAAATGATGCACCAGTAAACTTTGCTTATGACACATCTCAAGGGATTGGAATGCCATTGGCAGATCAGGTTGCAATGGGTGTTGGATATGCCTATATGTCCATGCCACCAAGAGATTTTTATAAAACTGCGACAGATTATTTAGAATCTAATAATCTTATTGCGGCAGCGATAGCAGATGGATTAATTCGGCAGGGCTTTGATGCAGACGAATCATAAAATGATTGGGGTGTATATATCCCCTATCTATTTTTAAAAGAAAGGGGAAATTATATATATGGCAAATAAAATTGCTGTAAAGGTGCAAGCTAAATTAGATGCTTCTAATTCTGCAAGAGATTTTCAATCAGATTTAGATAGTATGATTAAGAATATTAAACCTGTTAAAATTCAGGTACAATTTGATAAATTAGATACTAGAGATATTGATAGTCAAATAGATCAAGCTACAAGACAAATTCAAAATACCGTATCAGCATCAGCTAGGAATATAAGAATTGATCCAATTGATATGAGTAATATCTTTAAATTTAGTAAAAATCCATTTGATATGACAGAACAATTGAATCAATATACTGAGCAGTTGAATAAATTTAAAGATAATGCGGTAGCAACTTGGAAAGCCATTAGTAATGCTAAAGGACAATTACAGGGTGCGAAAGTCAGTTATTTTGATAATAATTCGCAATCTACTGTAACTGAAACTTTTAAAATTACTCAAGCAATGAATGATGCTGGAGAAGCAGTTAAAAGATTAGCTCTTGATACAACTAGTTATAGTCAGAATACAGCAAAAGCTAATCAGCAAGCAGAACAATTAGCATCCAAGCTAGAAATTATAGGTGCAAAATATAAGTCTTTTCAGGCTATATTGTCTAATAATTCAAATGGTATTCAGCTAGGTAATTTGAATCAAGATTATGTTAAGGGTATTGAAAACGCTTTGGGTTCAAGTGATTTGGCAAATGCTGATAAATATCTAAAGTTATTGCAAGAAGATTATAGAGCTTTAAATAATTCTATGACGAAGGATTTTAGTAGTAGTGCCGCTGAAAAAATGAGTCAGAATTTATCAAAAATTGAAAATAGCATTGCAAAAACTAAATCACAATTTGAAAAATTGAATCAATATGGTATCAATAGTAATTTTGATAAGTCAACACAGAATGTTGTAGCGAATATTAAAAATCTTGATTCTTTAATGGAACGTTTTAAGGTAGCTACTAATGGTGATGAAAAAGTTGAGATTTTTAATCAGTTACAAAATGGTGCTAAGGAAGCCGCTACAGGTGTTAAAGATTTAATCAATGCTCAAGTACAGTTAAATCGTGTTATGCAACAAGCTGGTAATTTTAGTAAGTATTTAAAGGAAAATCCACAAGCATTAAAAAATTATGCAGATCAAATACAAAATATTAAAGTTCAACTTAGTAGTTTATTTCAAGAAACAGATCCTTCTAAATTATCTATAGGATTAAAAGAAGTAAGTTCTGAAATTAGTGGATTTAAAGGTCAAGTAAGAGAAGCAGGATTAGAAGGCAGGACTACTTTTGGAGAACTTGGTAATGATATTAAAAAGATGGTACAATGGACTCTTGGTGGAACTGTAATTTTTGGTAGTATTGCTGGTGTAAAACAAGCTTTTTCGGATATTAAAAATCTTGATAGCGCTATGGTTGAACTAAAAAAAGTTACAGATGA
>ENA-UOOE01002034-UOOE01002034.1-fermentation-metagenome-genome-assembly--contig:-NODE-2034-length-15370-cov-5.141561_pt1 | contig 15370 bp, 16 predicted proteins | sample MGYA00245776_ERZ724021 | MGnify/ENA primary metagenome ERZ724021 (study PRJEB28704, sample SAMN03018321) | fermentation metagenome | biome: anthropogenic terrestrial biome; feature: soil; material...
AAAGACACTAAGAATACTGTTAATAAGGTTCAGGTGGAGACAAGCATTTCTCTATAGCAAACTCCACCTGAACCTAAGAATAACTTGATACTTTAACAATAAAGGGATGGATTTTCACATCCGTCCCTATTATTAAATAAACTTATAATTTAAAGAGATCATGAAAGGAGAAAAAAATGAATAACAAAAAATACTATCCTACCGCACTGGCATTATATTTTACTTATTTTGTACATGGTATTGGAGTATCTATCCTTGGACAATATAAACAAAATTTTGCAGGTACCTGGGGTGCAAAAACATTGGCCGATGGTACCTTTGATGTAAGTGTAGTTCTTGCTGTTATTGCTGCTTTAGGTTTAGGCCGTTTAATTACACTTCCTTTTTCAGGACCTATTTCCGATAGATTTGGTAGAAGAATTTCTGGATTAATTGGAATGGCTTGTTACGCTGCTTATTTTGTAGGCATTGTATTTTCGCCAAATCTATATGTTGCTTATGCCTTTGCACTAATTGGAGGTGCTGCTAACTCTTTCTTAGATACCTGCGTTACTCCATCATGTTTAGAGATATTTGTAAATTCAGGAGACGTAGCTAACATGTTTACAAAGTTCTCTATATCTATAGGACAATTTGTACTTCCATTTATGATTGGTTTTGTTGCAGTAAATCAACTATCTTATAAGACTATTTTCCTTGTAGTAGCTCTTTTTATCATTATAGATGCTATTTTGATTGCATTTATGCCATTCCCTCCTATGAATCGTACTAATGATTCAGAAGAAAATGGCATTAAACCTGTAAAAGGAAAAATGAAATTTACACCAGTTAGTATAGCAATAATCTGTATAGGATTTACATCTACATCTACCTTTCAATTATGGTTGAATTGTAATCAAGAGTTAGGAAAGCTGTATGGGATGATTGATCCCAGTAAAATTCAGTCATTTTATTCACTGGGAACCATGACTGCTATATTAGTAACTGCATTTCTAGTGAAAAAATTTATTAAACCAGTGAGAATTCTGGCCATTTACCCTACAATTGCTACAATTATGCTTATAATTTTATACTTTGTAGAAACACCTGCCATCTGTTTAATTGGGGGCTTTGTACTTGGATACTCTGCAGCAGGTGGTGTACTTCAATTAGCTGTATCCACAGCAAATTCTATGTTTCCAACAAATAAAGGTAAAATTACATCTATTGTTATGATTTCATCCAGTATAGCGAATTATGTTATTTTAAATATCGCTGGAGCTATTACAAACGCCGGAGGTGTATATGGACCTAAATATGTAATTTTATTCAATATAGCAATTACAATTATCGGTATTTTACTTGCATTATATGTGAATAAACACTCCATGAAAAAAGCAATATAATACTATATATAAACAATTAATGAGAAAAAATATTGTAAATAACTTGGAAAATAAACCCACCGGGAAAAGATGGTTTATACTTTTTTTAGTGTGTTCCATAACTTTTATAAATTACTTAGATAGAGCTAATCTTTCAGTAGCTGCTCCATTTTTATCAAAAGAGTTCATGCTGGATCCAGCTAAAATGGGACTTATATTTTCCGCTTTAAGCTGGTCATATACTGTTATGCAGATTCCCAGCGGATGGTTTCTAGACAGATTTGGTCCTAGATTGGTATATGGAATTGCCCTTTGTGGATGGTCTGCTTTCACTGCAATTGTGACTTTTACTTTTAATTTTACTAGCATGATATTTTGTCGACTTGGACTTGGATTTTTCGAAGCTCCAGCTTTTCCTGCAAATGGTCGTATTGTAACTACATGGTTTCCTTCTAAAGAACGAGGTTTAGCCATTGGTGCTTATACTGCTTCTGAATATGTAGGTCTTGCCCTTTGTACCCCTATTCTCACCTGGCTTCTAGTAACTTTTAGCTGGAGAGTCATATTCATTATTACAGGTGTACTCGGACTTTTATTTGCTTTTATTTGGTTTACACATTATAATGATCCAGCTCATTCAAAAGGCGTTAATAAAGAAGAACTCGATCTTATCAAAGAAGGTGGAGGCCTTTCTGATACAGTATCAGAACAAAAGAAGATTAATAAAAAAGAACTAAAGTATTTATTCACCAGCCGTCAATTATGGGGAATGTACATAGGAGGTTTTGCTATAACCGCCATACTATTCTTTTTTATGACTTGGTTTCCTTCTTATCTTGTAAACGAAAAAGATATGGCTATATTAAAAGCTGGAATCTATGGGGCTATGCCTTATCTTGCAGCAATTGCCGGAGTTCTTGTAGCCGGTAAATGGTCCGACTGGATGATATCAAAAGAATTGGGACTGGGACTTTCACGTAAACTTCCCGTTATTGTGGGATTACTATTATCTTCTGTAATCATGGTATCTAATTATGCCACAGATGTTAGCGTTGTTATTACATTCATGTCCATATCATTTTTCGGACAAGGCATGGCATCAGCTATTTCCTGGGCATTATTATCTGAAATAGCCCCTAAAGATCTGGTAGGTTTATGCGGTGGTACCTATAACTTTATAGCTAACATGGGTGGAGCCTTATCTCCTGCTATAGTTGGTTATTTAATTTCCAGAACTGGTTCTTATTCATCCGCATTAGTTTTTGTTTCTTGTATGGCCATTATAGGAGCATTATCTTACATATTCATCATAGGAAAGCCTAAACGTATTATAATTCCTGACTAATTTTTTCTATCATACTTAAGTTAACGTAAAATAATAACCAATATTTATCACACTAAAAATCTTTCAGATATATTCATGGATGCTTTTAGTGTGTATTGGTTTTATCTTAAATACTAAACCTTTGTACTTTTTAGATTATATATTCTTTTACAAAAAGTACTATTTCTTTAACCAATTCCGCATAATACTCCGGACTAGAATAGCAGTGATCTGCTCCCTTAATAAATTTTAATTTAGCTTTACTCCCCAATAATTGCTGAATTTTTCTTGCATATAAAGGGTATACGGATTTATCTTCTGTACCATGAATTATAAGTGTATTTCCTTTCATATCTTTTAAATAATCGAAAACCCTATAATTAAATGCATCTTCTATAGCTTTTTCACTAAGTATGTTATTTTCAAAGTTTATGTATCCCTTTTCTAAGAATTCATATAGTCTATCTCCTGTAGCTTCAGAAATAAATATATCATACATATTGAATCCGGCACTCATAAGTATAGAATTTTTGATTATATTAGAATAACTAGAAGCAATTACTACAGCAATTGCAGCACCCATACTAAATCCTAAAATATTTATATTATTTTTATCAATATAATCAAGAGAATTAGCAAACTGCAGTACTCTTTTACAGTCTTCTACTTCTGAGGATATGGTAATATCCTTGAAATCCCCATCACTTTCTCCACTTCCCCTAAAATCGAATCTAATAGAAGCTATATTAAGTTTTTCCAAGGTTCTGGCTATTTTTACAAACATAAAATTATGACCCAATTTATTTCCCATAAACCCATGACAGAAAATTATGCAGGGAATTTTGCCTGATATACTGGGTCTATTTATAATTCCTCTTATACTCCCATTTTGTTCACCTTTTATTTCAAAATTATCAACCATGTAAATCCTCTCTTCCACAATTATATTTAAAGTATTATATATTTTATTAGTTAAGATAATACCTACATTAATTTTATATTTAAAATATTGTATTTTACAATACCTTATATAAAAAAATTTGACTTTTGTTAAAATTGCAGCAGATAAAAATATTATTGATAATACCCTGACTTCCTCAAAGTAGGAGATAAACACATTCAAGTCCCTTGATAAGTTCCTCTAAGACTCATTTGGTTCTGAAACATAAGAAATCCACATATCTCTTATGTTTTTAAAATAGTTGTCTTTCGTAATATTATAAAGTGCATTCATTTGTTCTATATGCACTGAATGATAAAAATCAGAACTACTGGGTTTTGATTTTTTTACAATATGATATAGATCATAAGCTGTAAATTCCCCTATATCATAATAAGGTATTATAAATTTTAAACTATTTAAACCTTTATTCCAGTATTCTCTGGCTATATTGCTATAATATATATTCCCTGGACAATTTACATTGCTCCAATCATATAAGCCAATTAAAGTAAATATGAATCCATTTAAAGTATAAGTAGAAGTTGAATTTACATACTGCTGAAAGAATATTTTATCTTTAAGTCTTTCATCTAATGTTCCTAAATTATCCATTACTCCACCTTTAGAAATAGGAGTAAGCAAATATTTTAAAACTTTGTCTCCGGAATTTAAATATTTAATATCTTTAGTTAAATTATAAGCCCTGGCAAATACACTCAATGCCTGGCCTTGGGACATACTAGAAGTCCATCCCACATTTAAAAGTTCATAGTGATGGTATTTAAATTCGTACCTGAAAGAACCATCTTCTTTCATATTGTCTATTAAAAAGTCTGCTATACTTAAAAATTTCTTTTTATCTTCTTTATTGTCAATATATTTATCATATAGCCATAAACCATATTGACAGACAGTTACTGTATTATAGTAAAATTTATCATTGTACTTTACCATAGGTATGCCTTTATGATCAAATTTAAAATGTTCGGATTCAACATACACCCAATCCTGCTGAAGATTAAAGTATTTTTTAAAAGTATTGTAATCTTCATATAAAAAATAACTGCATTTATTATCTCTGTAATATTTTTTCCCATTTTCACATACTTCTATAAAATCAGGTGAAAATGAATATTTTTTCAAAACAGGTGCTTTTTGTTCAGCTAATAACTTGCATACCCTTGCTTCATTTATAATATGAGCGGGTAGAGACTTATCCAATATGATTTGATCATATCCCTTTATTGCCATGGAATATTTTTTATTATTGTGGGCTTTTTTACTTCTTTTCAATATATTCATCTTTTCCTTTAAAGATGCCTCACCCACTTTCAGAAGCACCTGCTACTCTAACTCCTTGAAATATCATAAAAATTACAGTTATAAACATACATGTAATTCTTATAAAAATATTTTTCCTTATAATTTTCATAGATTATAAAATTCTCCTTCCTGCATAGTAACTTTATATAATATTTTAATATTATTTTCTACTGTAGAAAAATATATTCTAAAAACGACAAAAAACTCTAACCTTACTTTAAGTTAGAGTTAGAGTTTTAAGATTCAGATAGACAAAAGAGGTACATGCTCATAAAGCAAACTCCACTTGAACTCCTAAATTATTTGATAGATGTACTTAAATAGCTTTTATCTTTTCTAATGCAAGGATAATGTCTCTTCCCTCTTTAACTCCATCTATTATTTTTCTTGCCCTAAAACTATCTCCTATATTAACTATTTCTACATTTTTTTCTTTAAAATAATCTTTTAATTCTTCTAATCCCTGATTTTCAGCTCTCATACCAAGACACACAAAACCATAGTCAAAATTCATAACTATTTCCCTATCATCTTTTTTCACTTTAAAATGATCCGATGCCACTTCTGTAAGAGCTGTATTTGTATTTACATTAACATCATATTTTTTTACTATTTCTTTTACAGAAATCTTAGTAATTACATCTAAATCTTTTCCAATTGTAGGTAACATTTCAACTATAGAAGTCTTTGCTTTTCTTTCAGAGAAGAATTCCACAACATCTAACCCTACTGCTCCTCCACCAATGACTACTATTTTTTTGCCATCAAGATTCATATTTTCAAATTGATCTATTCTGTTCAATAATCCAAATATGGAATATAATTTTCCTCCTTCTTTATCAATATTATCTAATAGACCTTTTATAGGTGGTAATAAAGGTTTTGAACCTGTGGCATTTACTATAATACCTGGTTTTACAATATCTATTAATTTAACATTACCTTCAGTATTAGTAAATATGGTTAAATTGTTTAACTTCTCAGCTCTGTTAATTAAATACTCCGGTAAATAAGAAACTCTATATTTATCTGGAAATTTTGAAATCTCTTTTGCTAATCCACCCAAATAAGGTTTTTTTTCAAATAGGAAAGTATTACATCCCAATTCTGCTGCTGTACAAGCAGCTTCAAGACCACTTGTTCCTCCTCCGATAACTACTACATTAGTTTGCTTCTTTACTCTTTTATTTTTATATTCATCTTCATATATAGTATCAGGATTAACTGTACATCTAATTGGTCTGTTTAAGCCTATTCTATGACCTGCACATCCAATATTACAGGATATACATTTTCTAAGCATATCTTCTTCTCCATTTTTAACTTTCAATCCCCATTTAGACTCAGCAATCAATCCTCTTCCCATTCCTATTAAATCAGCCTTACCTTGAACTAATATTTCCTCAGCCACTCCTGGAGTTCTTATATTTCCTGTTGTAATGGTTGGCTTATTAAACTTTTCCTTTACCGCTTGAGACATATATGAACGCCATCCATCTTCAAGAGCCATCTTATCTATCTGATATTGTAATGAATCATTTAAAGCTGCAGATACATCAAAAATATCGACTTCATCATTCAAATATTCTAATATTCTCAGTGTATCTTGTAATGTATTGCCCCCTGGTATAAGCTCATCTGCACTAACTCTTAGTATTATAGGGAACATAGGTCCTATTTCCCTTCTTACACTATCAATTATCATTCTCCCAAATCTAGCTCTGTTTTCAATATTTCCACCAAATTCATTCCTACGTTTATTATAAATTGGTGATAAAAATTGACTGATTAAATAGGAATGTCCTGCATGTATTTCCACTGCATCAAAACCAGCTATCTGAACTCTTTTTGCCGCTTTAGCATACTTCTCAATTATATCTAATATTTCTTTTCTTTCTAAAGTCCTTGGAATTGAACCACCAGTTTTAGATGGAATATTTGAAGAAGATACAGCCTGACAGCCTATTCTATCTGGTACAGCTGAAGCTCCTGAGTGATTAATCTGCATTGCCACATTTGCACCATATTTGTGTAATCTCTCAGTTAGGTTATATAAAGCAGGTATAAAGCTGTCATGATCTATTCTAAGCTGTGTTGTTCCATTTGATCCTAATGGAAAATCTACTGCAGCATTTTCTACAATTATTAATCCTGTTTCTCCTTTAGCCCTTTGTTCATAATATTTAACATGTTCTTCTCTTATTTCTCCATTTTGTCCTGCATAATTGGTACCCATAGGTGGCATAACTATTCTATTTTTTAATATCATATTTTTTACTTTTAATGGGTTAAAAATATGTTTATATTTTTTCATCTTTGTTCCTCCATTGTAAATATATTTATATAATCAATTATAAATGCAATATATATAAATTTTTTCTATATATATTGCATGCTTATTATTAAATATTTCGAATAATTATTCACAAATATTTTAAAAATTAGTATTCAATATTCAATATTTAATACCTTTTTCATGTGTTCAATAGGCATATCTTTTCCCATCTATAATTTAAAAGCAGCAGCTCCCTGGAATAACATCATACCCAAACCGTTCATAGTTCTACATCCAACTTTTTTAGCCATTTTTAATAATTCTGTTTCTCTTGGTTCATAAACTGTATCTGTTACAATTAAATCAGGCCTAAAAAAGCTTGTATCAGGAATATATGTTTGTCCTTCTAAAGGTTTCATTCCAACTCCAGTTGCATTTGCAAATAAACAGCTATCTGCAATTTCTTCCTTTAATTTATCCAAATCTTCTAAATCATATAAAGTTGCTTTACATTTAGTTCTTTTATTAATATCCCTTATCGTTTTTTTACCTCTTTCGAAAAATTTATCTTTCCGATTGAATATTGATATTTCAGCCACACCGTCCAAAGCAGCCTGTATTTCAATTGCTGTAGCTGCGCCACCTGCTCCTGCAACTGTGATTTTCTTACCTATTACATCAATTCCTGCATCTTCTAATGATTTCATATATCCAATTCCATCTGTAATATGTCCAGTTAACACATTATTATCGTTTACAATTGTATTAACTGCTCCACAAAGTTCTGCAGCCTCTGATAACTTATCAAGATATTTGTGCACCACAGTTTTATTGGGCATTGATACATTAGAACCACGTACTTTCATTGCTCTAAATCCCTTTATAGTGTCTTCTAAGTCCTCATTACCAACCTCAAAAGCAAGATAAGCATAATCCAAACCTAATTTTTGAAATGCCTCATTATGCATCTCCGGTGAACTTGAATGCCTGATTGGATATGCAATTAATCCTATAAGTTCTGTATGTCCTGTAATTTTTTGAGTCATAATAAATCTTCTCCTTTTAATTTAAATTTCATATTTTATACTTGTCAGTTACTGGCTTAATATTATATAATGACATTATAATATGTGAACCCTATCCCTTTGTTTTACTTGGTTTGTTTGGTCACTTACTATGATAAAACATTTGGAGGGGTTTTTTATTATATTTCTTTTAAATTATCTATATGTACTAATGAGCTGAAGCACCTTATATAATTCATTGGCTTCTAATTGTCCTGGAGCGGATGCAACTTTAGCTGAGCCAAAAGTCAGTGCTGAACCAAAAGTTTCACCTGCTAAACGACTAATAACACCAAGAGCTCCCATAGACATGGTAATAATTGGAGTATCATTATGTCTACATTTCATCTCATCAGTAGCATTTAAAAGTTCCAGTACGTCTTTTGTATTACATGGCATTACTGCTATCTTAGCTACATCTGCACCTAACTGCTGCATCTTACACATTCTTGATATTAATTCATCTTTATCTGGCGTTTTATGAAAATCATGATTTGACATAATTACCTTTACATTATATTTATGAAGATCCCCTACAATTTTTTTTACCACTTCATCTTCTGCTACAAATAATTCAATATCTACCATATCAGCATTCCCAGTAGCTGCAATTGCTTTATTAAGTTCTATATAATATTCCAAACTGATTTTCTTTTTTCCACCTTCTTTAACAGTTCTGAAAGTCACTAATATAGGAATATTATTTAAGTTTTTTCTTATTTTTTGTAAAAGTTTATTCACTTTTTCAATATTTTCTACATACTTGTAATGATCAATTCTCCATTCTACAATATCAAGTTTAATTGTTTTCAGGCAGCTTATTTCTTCCATTATTTCCTCTTCATTACACCCCACAAATGGAACTGCAATTTTAGGAATTCCTTCACCTAATTTTATATCTCTTACTTTAACTATACTTGCCATTTTTAATTTCCCCTCCTAGAGTTTAAATATTTATTTCAATATAGTCTATTAAAATCAAGTAATTTTTAGGTTCAGGTAGAGTTTACTCATGATGAATACTTTTCTCCATCTAAACCTTATTAACAGTATTCTTTAGGGGAAGAACTTATCCATAGACTTAGCAATGTTTAATCCCCTACTTTAAAGAAACTGGAAAGAGGTTAGCTAATTACCGCATTTGGATAAATTAAATACCATACCATTTATAATACTTTAAGTATTATAAATGGTATCAGAGCAATAAACAACTTAGTTACTTTTTTAACATACTATATTTATATTATAGTTCAATATCTTTGATAATTCTAATATATGTTTTACTATTTATTAATAGCTTTTTGTTATCATTCATGTTATCTTTATTGTACAGGAGATAGATGACTCAATGAATTTAAATCAATTATATTATTTTAGGGAAATTGCTCACTTACAACATTTTAGACAAGCAGCTGTAAAATTAAATATATCCCAGCCTAGTCTGAGTAAATCTATGTCAAATTTAGAAGAAGAATTTGAACTTTGTCTATTTGAAAAAAGTGGTAGAAATGTTGCGCTAACAAAATACGGTTTAATATTTTTAAACTATGTAGAAAAAATATTACATGACTTGGATACTGCTAAAAAAGATATGAAACAATTAGCCAGTAGTGATCGAGGTCATGTTGATATAGCATACATTTTCCCATTATCCCAATATTATATTCCAAAAACAGTACGCAGTTTTTTAAATCTAAAAGAAAACAAAAATGTTACCTTTACTTTTAAGCAGGGGATTACTGATGAATTAATAGAGGGTTTAAAAAACGATAAATATGATTTAATATTTGCATCTTATGTAGAAGATGAACCGGATATAACTTTTATTCCTATTTTTGATCAAAAACTATTTGTGATTGTTCCTCTGGATCATCCTCTGGCAAAACTGAATAGTGTTGATCTAAAAGATATTGAACCTTACCCTTTAGTAGGCTATGATAAGGCTTCCGGATTGGGTAAACTCACTTCAAAGTTATTAAAGAGTAAGAATTTACATCCAAAAATCATCTGTGAAGCTTCTGATGAGTATGCTCTTTCTGCCTTAGTGGCTGCAAATTTTGGAGTATCTATTATAGCTGAAGCACCTGCTCTTAAATATGCTAAAGTTAAAAAACTACATATTAAAAATATTAAATATTCTAGACAAATTCATCTAGCTTACAAAAAAAATAAATATTTTGCCCCTGCAGTTCATAACTTTATTTCATATGTAAAAAATAAAAGTTATGAAGAAAATTCTGATTTTTTTACATAACTCTTATATATAACTTTTAACTTATGATTCTAAGATGTGAAAATTTATGATATAGTAAATTTATCAAGTGCTCCTAAGGTTCATGTAGAGTTTGCTTATAAAGAATACTTTTCCCTGTGAACTTTGGAAGAACTTATGTATAGGTGCAGCAGTGCTTATCTCCCATTTTGAAGAAGATGAGAGTGTTAGCTAATTGCAAACTTCGGATAAAATTATTAACATGGAGAAAATACAGATGAACATTCTTGTTACATTAGATTCAAATTATTTAAAACCACTAAGGGTTATGCTTAAATCATTATTTCTGAATAATCCAAAAGAAAAATTTTGTATTTATATGATGCATTCAAATATAAAAGAAACTGAACTCTATGATATAAATAAATTTATAGAAAAAGAAGGTCATGAACTTTTTATTATAACTATAAAAAATGAATACTTTAAAGATGCACCTTTAACGAAACACTATACTAAAGAAATGTATTATAGGCTGCTGGCATTTAAATTCCTACCTTCAACTATAAATAAAATATTATATCTCGATCCAGATATTATTGTTATAAATGAAATAAGGAAATTATATGATATTGATATTTCTAAATATCTTTATGCTGCAGCATATCATAATACATTGCCAGTTAAAGAGATTAATAAATTAAGGTTAAAGCCTTACGAAATTGAAACATATTACAACTCTGGAGTTCTTTTAATGAATATCGCTCTCCATAAAAAAGTAATACAAGAAGAGCAAATCTATAAATTTGTAGAAAAAAATAAAAACAAACTTATTCTACCGGATCAAGATATAATTAATGCATTATATTCTAAACATATAAAAAAAATTGATGAGATACTATTTAATTATGATCCCAGATACTACAAATATAATAGACTTCTAAGCAAGGGAGATATTAATATGGATTATATTATTAATAATACTTCTATAATCCACTTTTGTGGAAAGAAAAAACCCTGGCAGAAAAATTATACCGGGGATTTTCACTCTCTATATAAACATTATGAAAAGCTGGCATTATCATGATCTTAAATTTCTATCAAGTGATTTCTAGATTCAGATGGAGTTTGCTCATAAGGATTGCTTTCTCCATCTGAACCTTAAAAGAACTCCATGGGTACAGCAGTGCTACGTCCTACTTTGAAGAAGATGATGGAAGTTCCAGCTAATTGCGAACTTTGGATAAATTTCAAAAAAGTTTATTAATACTCTTTACATCTACATATGAACTTACCTGCACAGTAGGTAGTTCTATTTTGAACAAAAATAATGGACATATGATTTTCGCCAAAATCCATGCCCATATAAAATAAAAAAATCTATATTTATTCAGCTGGTATAACCTTTGTAATCTGAAACATATTATCTAGAACTTGCCAATTTTGCTGAAATTCCTTAGATAATTGCCAGTAGCTTACTCCCCTTAGTCCATATTCATTTACAAGCTTATACTTTGCCTCTACACTTCTTGCATCTTCAAACCATACTACATGCTCTCTACCTTCTTCATCTATATAGTTATAGTAAGGAGACTCAGCTTTAGTATCATATTTAATTTGTGCTCCATATCTTCTAGCTCTATTTATTGCTTCTTGATTTCCAATACTTTCCGCAAATTCACCTCCTGGAGTATAAGGAAGTGTCCAATCATATCCATATAAAGGAATACTCATCATTATTTTTTTAGGTGGAATTACACTTACTGCATAATTTATTACTTTACGTACTTCATTAATTGGTGCAACCGCCATAGGTGGTCCTCCTGACCGGATTAATCAACATTATTTAAAAATGACTTAATTACTTGTATTATACTTATTATAAAAGTAATAACTATAATTATAAACCTTGTTCTTTCCTAACCAAAACTAAATTAAAAATAATTTTTAACCACTACATCCAATCTAATATGGTCAAGATTCTAAGATGTTATTTTAAGGACGGTTATTTAGATCTTGTAATTATTGCTGTAAATATGGGTATATTTAAAAATAATAAAATGTTTATTGTAACAAATAATACTATAATTCTTTAAACTTTTTCATTCAGGAGACCCTCATTCCATGTATTTTGTTGTTAAATCATTACATATTATTACATTCAAACTATGTTTTTGCATCAGTACCTGTGTTAATTTTACGATAACATAAAGTTCACACAGATAATTGACCTTGAAAATACAATTTTAGTATATAATGTTAACTAATATATAAGATTTAAGGGGGAAAAAGTGATGCAAAGAATGAAATACAAATTACTTTCAACTTTGGTAATAGCAGCACCATTATTATTGAATACAGGAGTTACTACAACAGTTCATGCAAATTATGGTAAAAATTCAGGATGTAATAGCATAAGCAATAATTCAAGAAATAATACAGGATACAGCAATCCGAGTGATCATTCAAAATTCAACGACCAAGGATATTCTGATAGAATTAATACATATCCTGTCCACCAGTACACACCAACTATAATTCATACTTCATGTAATTATTCTTTTTCAGATTTTAAGACTAAATTAGATAATTTAGTAGTAGCAGGAATTATAACTCAAGATCAAGAAACAATAATATTAAATTTGTATTATAATAACAAAATAACAACAGGAGAAACCTTTAAGGCTCAATTAGATGCCTTAGTATCAGCAGGAACTACAACTGCTAGTCAAGAATATTCAATATTAAATGCATTTACTAGTTGGGGTTCTAATTGGAAAATACCAGCACCAGTAAAACCAACAGTACCAGTGTCTAATGTAGATAATTCAACAACTATTTCAAATACAAGTTTCTCTCTTGAGGATATTAAAACTAAATTAGACAATTTAGTAACAGCAGGAACTATAACTCAAGATCAAAAGACAACAATATTAAATTTATTTAATAAAGGTAATTTAACGACAAAAAATTTAAGATCTCAATTAAATATTTTAGTAATAATAGGAGTCTTAACTCAGAATCAAGCAGTACTAATACAACATTAAATGCATTTACTGATTAAAAGTATAATATATTATTGCTAAATAAGGACGATATGAAGTATTATAATTTTTAACATTTTTAATAAACTTTAAATAGAGATAATCTTATTGTAATTATCTCTATTTTTATATTTTATGGCTCTTCTAATCTAATGGCAGAAACAAATATTATCAATAGCAAAAATGAAGGAAAGTACTAAAATAATCCTTTATATAGTATTTAATTCGTTAATTTCTTCTTCTGTAAATGATAATGAATAAAATAGTGCATTAGTCTTGAACTTTGTCTTGACAAAGGGGTCCACTTTTTTCATTATGCAATTGTTATACTTCTCTCTTATTTAATAAATTTACCCTATTAACCTAATTCTATGAAATAAGCCTACCGAGAAAATCCCAATAGGCTATTCATATTACAATACTGCTATCTTCTAGCATTTGCTGCTGAATGCACTACTTTTGGTGCTGGTTTAGTATTTGATGCCTTAACTTTATGCTTGTTTACTACCTTTTGTGCTGGTTTGGCAGGTGCTTTATATTTAGATTTACAAACTACACCTGGTTTGCTATTGGCAGAACATGCGCTAACTGTCGTAGCAATTCCTGTATTAAGTAACAATGGTGTTGCAAGCATTACAGCTGAGAGTACCTTATATTTCATTTTTAACATTTTTATTACCTCCTGAATTTTTAAATTATTTATTGCAGCTGCTATATTTAATATTCTAGTTATCCTTTATGACAATTTAATGCAACACCCATGTTATTCCAATGTTATCTTAATGTTTTTCTATGTGAAATGTTAAGAGACATTGAATATTTCTTGAACTGTTACTACTCAGTTTGAGCAATAGAAGTATTTTGTGTTATTTTATCTTCTGCATTTACAACAGCTGTAGAGATATTCGTATTCTGCACAGCACCTGCAGCACTCTGTATACTAGCAATAGTTTGCTTTAATTGAGTATTTTCAGCTTGTGCTGCTGCTAAATCTTGTTGTATCTTTGCAATCTGTGTATCCTTTTCCGACTCTGTAGGAGCAACACAGTTAAAATAGCTCTTATTAATGATACATGTAAACATTGTGGGCGGGCTGAAATGCTTAATTAGAAAAAGAGCAAATTATTAATGCTCCTTTGTTTTTTTATTATATTATTTTAATTGAGATTGAGCTTTTGTATCTACTGCTTCATTTGTAAATATGGTATTTATATTTAGACATAAAATAAAGCCGGTATCATTCGAGGTGTGAGCTTCCTTAAATACTCCAACTTTTGAATAAACATAAAACATGGTAAATTGGATATAATAATAATGCTCCTATAAATGCTTTATTATCTTGCTTAGTATGTTTTTACCATAATTCAATAAAAGCCCTGGGATTAGTCCAGGGCTTTTATCTTTTTTAGGAGTACTTATATATTTGATCTCTTTCCACCAGTATAGAATAAATTAAGAACTCTTATTATTGGATAATAATTCAATCTTTTTGTCTGCCAAAATAAATCCTATTCCTGATATTAATCCTGCTAAAGCTCCTATTATAGCAGCTATTCCTATGTTGCCGCGCACGACACAACCCACTATTATTCCAGCAACTCCTACAATAATAAGAATTATTCCTGTGACTTTCATTTATTTCTCTCCCCCTTTCAATTATTACATATAAGTACTTCTACAATAATATGTATATTCCTGCTCAATATTCCAATTTTATATAAAAAAATAAAGCCCCGGAAAACCGGGGCAATAATTATTTTTTACTATAAAATTATGCTATAATATCATTAAGAGAATGAATATGTTTTTAGTTAGTCACCCTCC
>ENA-UOOE01002035-UOOE01002035.1-fermentation-metagenome-genome-assembly--contig:-NODE-2035-length-15370-cov-3.754620_pt1 | contig 15370 bp, 19 predicted proteins | sample MGYA00245776_ERZ724021 | MGnify/ENA primary metagenome ERZ724021 (study PRJEB28704, sample SAMN03018321) | fermentation metagenome | biome: anthropogenic terrestrial biome; feature: soil; material...
CCGCGGAACAGTTGCCTGTGTTGCTTGCCGCGGAATAGTTGCCTGTGTTGCTTGCAACGTTTACGTTTACAGATTGCTCTTTCGTCTTGTCGATTTTGCTTTTTACGTACTCAACGTGTGCTTTTGCTAATCCCAAAAAGTTAATCTCCGCGCCGATTTTGATTTTTGAACAAGCAATTTTTGAGTCCGAGCTATCCCTGTCAATCTCTCCCGAGCACTCGACCTCGTGAAAAGAATTTATGTTGCCGTAGCCATCCACTGGCGGGTAGTACCCAAACACGTCGAGCGGCGCCTCGCAAGCGTGAAATCCGTTTGCCGTACACCTGACTGGTTTTTTGTCGATTTCATACTCCTTTCCCTCCTCGTACTGAAACCCCCGACATCTAAGGTCTTTGTCAAAACCTTTATAAGCTGTTACTTTTTCCACTTTCCTTCTCCTTTTTATTTAAAAATCAAAAACATATCCAAATCCGGCAGATATACCCCCGATTGCGTAATCGCAGCCATAATCATGTATTGGCCCAAGTCGCTATAACCGCGCCGACTCTGTTGTTGTAGGCGGTTGCCTCAGATTTCCAATCAATCGCTTTCATTGCTCCCTCCTTTTTATTTAGGGCTTGTCCACTTTAAATAATTTTTTATAATCCCGCCTATCTCGCGAAAACCGCTTCAAATTGGGATATTATGTATTGGTTCTGCTCTGGCGTCAAATCTCTTTCCGCGTCAAACTTTTCAAGAGGGATTTCCCGCCCGTCCTTAAAACACAAAATTACCCTTATTTCCTCTTTTTTTCCTTTCATTTCTTTACCCTCTTTGCATAATATGTTTGAATGGCTTGGTCACTTTCCGAAACTTTCCAAAATCGTTTCTATGTCAACGCCAAATATTTCAGCAAGCTTTGGCAACATAACGAGCTGAGGCTCGCAAGTACCGTTTGCCCATTTTGAAATTAAAGCCTGTGAAACCCCTATTTTTTGGGCTAGATTTGCTTGGCTTATCGACCTATCTTTTAATAATTTTTTAAAACTCATAGTTATACTCCCCCTGCTGATTATTTACATTATATAACTGTTAGTTTTAAATGTCAATAGTTTTATAACGAATAGTTTTAAATATTTAACCTTTTTTCCTTTCGTTTTATAACCTTTTGTTATATAATTGATTTGTTAAGGGGGCACATTGCATGAGATTAATTGAATTGAGGAAGAAAAAAGGGAAAAATCAAGCAGAAGTTGCAAAATTTATCAATGTATCACAAGTAGCTTATTCTAAATACGAAACTGGTAAATCAGAACCTTCATATGATATTTTGACAAAGCTCGCCGATTATTTTGATGTTTCCGTTGACTATATTTTGGGACGCGATGAAATGCCTACGCTCAAAATCCCCAAGGAATACAAAGACCTTCAAGTCGCTTTTTACGACGGAATAAAAGATTTAAAACAAGAAGATATAGACGAGTTGGTTAAGTTTATGGAATATCTTAAATCGAAGAAAAAATAATTTATATTGTGCCAAACTGTTGTCATAAATACTAGTGTATAATCTATTCATGGTTACAGAAGAACTATATAGCCTTGCCGAACGAAAAAATATAGGCATAAATTTCTTTCGTATAAGAAAAAAAGGCCTTATCACAAAATTAAATGGCAATTACGAAATAGGGCTATCCATCGAAGTCCTGGCTTCCCAAATCCAAGAAAAGGAAGCCCTCGCCGAGGAGTTGGCGCATTGTCTAACCGGGACGGTTTATCCCATCTCGTTAGTTGCAACCGCCCTAGGACGGTTAAATATAATCAAGTGTGAAAGATTAGCAAGGCAAACGGCTTCCACGCTCCTTGTGCCGCTGGATAAGCTAAAATTGCTATTACCCTTGCCTGTTTACGAAATAGCGGAAGAATTAAACGTAAGCGAAAAAACCGTATTAACGGCTATTGAATACTATCAATTAAAAGGATTATTATGAGGAGGGCAAATGTTTAATACTTACGCAGCTTTGTATGCTCGTGTAAGCACGGACACACAAGCTGAAAAAGGATTTTCTATTGACGGGCAACTCGACAAACTCCATGCTCATTGCAACTTAAATGATATAAAAAGTTTTAAAGAATATATTGATGCAGGTTATTCGGGCGCAAGCCTTGAACGCCCTTACCTCCAAAATTTAATTGCTGATATTAAAATGGGGTATGTTACCACGGTCATAGTTTATAAACTCGACCGTTTGAGCCGCAAAACAAAGGATACTCTCTACCTAATTGAAGAAATTTTTAACAAGTACAATGTAAAATTTATTTCATTAACCGAAAACATCGATACTTCGACTCCTTCAGGGAAATTCTTCATATCTATACTTTCTTCCGTCGCACAATTAGAAAGAGAAAATATCCGCGAACGCATGGCGCTTGGCGCGGATAAAAAGGCCGCTCTGGGATATAAATCCCGAACACCAAAAATATTAATCGGATATGATTACGACAAAGAAAACAAGAGGTATATAGTCAATGATTACGAGGCAATGCAGGTACGAGAAATATTCGAGAAATATTTAAATTCCGAAGGTATAGGAAATATATACCGTTATCTCCATGAAAATCACACTACCAAATATGGACCATGGAAAACTGCAAAGCAAGTAAGCTTAATTTTAGATAACGAGGCTTACATAGGCCGTTTGAGGCACAGGCAAGCATATAAAGATAGCGTTAATATTCCGCCGATAATAGACGCAGTAACTTTTGAAAAAGCCCGTGAAATACGAAACTACAACAAGGAACACTACTACCGCCAAACCTCGGCATATCTCTTGACGGGATTAATTTACTGCGGGGAATGTGGCGCACGGTTAAGAGGCTTACCTAAATACGACAGAACAACATTTTATTATGTTTGTTACAGCCGCACCCGAATTTCGTATCCCCATATGGCGAAGTCGAATAATTGCGGGCTGGGGTTCTTTAGATGTGATAAAACGGACGAACAGGTGCTGAACGCGGTTAAATCCGTGGTGAGCAACAAAAAATTTTTTGATAAAGCAAAAAGTACCCATTCTGATAGTGATTACGAACAGATAGAGATAATTAAAAAAGAAATTAGAAGACTTAATGAAAGAGCTAGTCGGATAGTAGAGTTGTTTATTGAAACAGGTGCAGACAAGCAGAACGTAATTGATAAATTGTCTGAAACTAATAAGCAAAAAGAAAACCTCGAAACGCAATTAAAGTCTTTAATAGCAAAACTTAAGCCGAAGACACCAATATCTTTTGAAGACGCAAAAAGCCTCGTAGCCTCCCTTGACAGCGCTAATTTGGGAGAAAAGCGAGTTATACTTAGTAAATTGATAAATAAAATATTATTTTATAAGAATAAAGATATTAAAATCGAGTTTAATTTCTAGTCAGCAACAAAGGAATATCTCGGACAATATATTCTCTTGTTATTGACAATGATTTGGTGCCAGCGGTCGATATACGTTACACTGGCCCGAAGGGGGGAATCTAATTCCCCTCTTTTATTTGCGCAATCGGGTGCTTTCCTTGGTCAATGAGCCAGCTGTCGCAATTGTCTAAAAATGTTATGTTGCGGATAATAAAATCCTGTCGCACAATCGTAACCAGTTCTTTGCCCGTACGATTTGAAAAATAGATAGTATTGAGTATTGTCATTGCCCAAAATCCAAATTCAGCCAAAGCATCAAGTTTGAACTCTTTCCTCGTGAACATTACCGTTGCTGTTATGACCGACATTATAAATGAAATAAACACTTTCGCACTTATTTTTAATCCTGTAACGAGTGTTTCCTTGTTAGCAATATCGTACATAAGTTTAATCGGCGAATTGCTTATCAACTCGGTAGCCTTAATTTCTTTAACATTAACAATATTTTCATCAAGCCATTTCATTAATTTCTGGGCTTTGGGGGTCTGTGCTGCTCTCCACGCTATATTATCTTTGTTTTCTTTATAGACATGGTATAAAATTCCGACCTTCCTCAGTTTGTTTTTTACTATCATTTCGCGGTTTCTTTCAGTCGCGACTTTGCACCACTCCTCCAAATCCTTATAATTTTCCGGTCTGCTTGCCGACGCGATTTTACCTTCAAGAATGGTTTTATTATCCAAAAATGTCTTTACCGCAGCGCCCTGTTTCTTGCCCTCGGGAATCCACACGCCAATCATAAGCAATTGCAAAAACATATTCATCAACAGTCCGCTCCAAAAATCGTCGTCAAGTTTTTTACTGAATCCGACTGTTTCAAATATAGTAAAAATCAAAACAGTAAGAACAAATATTGTTATCATTATTGCGGCGTTTTTAATTAATAACTTAATTTTTTCTTTCATTATCCAATATCTCCGTTACTTTTCGTTTATTCCGCTCTTCATTAAGCACTTTCAGCAACTCCCCCGTAGTGTCGGCTATCTTAAATAGCGGAACGCTTCCTGCGTTCGCCACGACACCAATAATGCTTATTAGGAGCATTCGGTCAACAAAGAACTTGGCGATAATACAAACAATCAGCATTATCGCCCACGTGACCAACACCGACGCTGTTTGAAACGCCGCCTTAATTTGCTTGCGCAAAACACCGAGCGAGATAATAGCCGTTATAATTAATGTCATACCGACCGATATCGTATTCTTTGGCGGGAACGCTATGAGCGCAACCGCTACCGGCACGCCTACAGAAAGCAAATTAGCACCGATTAAAGCTAACCAGTGCTTTTGCCTAAGTGATAGTTTTTTCATGACTCCACCTTAAAACCTACTAACTGTATTTTTAATTGTTTTATAGGTTTCCGTCGCTTTCGCTATGCCTTCCTTAATCGTGTCTATCGTTTCCGCAAATTCGGCTTTTTGTTCCTCCGTGGCGGCGGCCGTGGTCTTTTTGATATCGTCTGAAACGGCAGTTATGACTTTAGCCTTTAGATTGCCGTAATCGTCGATATGCCCCTGTACTTTGTTACGAACTGTGGCGGGCAAATCGGACAGCATAAGCGTTTGACTGAACAAATCCATCAGTATATCCATTTTGCCCGACAACGCTTGAATGTCGCCGCCTACCGCCGTGATTTGCTTCTGTTGCTCATCCTGGCTGCCCTTTATTCCCGCGACTTCGGACGACGCCGCGCCCGCTGTTGCGTTGGTATTTGCGGACAGCTTTTGTATGGTTAAAAATATGTATAGCAGCACCGCATTTAAACTTACACCTAAAACCGTCAGAATTTCAGATAAATAGTTTTTTAACTTTACTATCCATTGTTCTATGACGGTTAATTCTTCTCCTGCCTCCGCAACAGGCATTTCCATAAAACCTATAACGGCAGCGAAAACGAATACCGCGACAAGCAATACCAATAGAATTTTTACAAAATTTTTCATTTTTTATTTTCCTCCGTCTTAAAAGACATTAATTTGAATTTGCCGTTTTCCAACGCGTCGGTTGTTTCTAAAAGACCGTTGATTGCACCAAAAATTTGGCTTATAATTTCTTTGAGGGCTTTAATTTCGTTTTCCTGCTCAGTATTTTTTTTTGCATTTTCCGCAATAAGTTTCTCAATATCCTGCCTATATTTACTTTCTATGTCCAACATCTCAACCATTTCAGCGTCGATTGGTTTCGTGAAAATCTTTCCGCAGTTAAAACGCTTGGTGTCGGCGCGGACTACGACTGTGTTCTCGTCGCCTATAAAACTATACGGAATAGTCACTTGTTTATCGGCGACCGAGAAAACCTGCCCGTTCCATTCCAAAAAAAAGACGCAGTCCATCGCCGCGTCCAAAGTGAATGTTATGTTGTCGTTTACCGCGCGAGTAAATCGCCGCGGTTCGATGTAGCCATTAACCGCCCTTAGTTTAATTATTGCTTCCATCTGACACCTCGATTTTTATAAACTCTCCATTTTTATATTTATAAAGTGATTTATTCATATCCTCAGGAATATCGTTAACTTCAATGCAAAAAAAATTTTCATCAAATCTATAACCATTTAAAACATGTATTATTCCACCCGGCTTTAAATCGTCCATTCCCGTCGCGTAATTATCCCCACCCATCATTACCATATTGTCTTTTCTCAAAATAATATACATTCTACTCCTCCTTCATTTTTATATATTTTAAGGGATACGCTGGCAAACGTGGCTCGGATATAATCAATGAAAATGCAGAGGTATCAACGCACATTGTATAACATCCCCCTAATTCGTGATACTTAATCGAAACGTTAGGCAAACTTTGAGACGGCACAATACTATGCCAAACTTCTCCCGTTTGACTTATTATTATTTCGCTTGAACCATTTACCTTCCCTAAAAAGTAATTTCCGTTATATACAAGACTTCTTATATGAAACGCCGATAAAATTGGTAAACTTATTTCTTCCCATATATCACCATCATCCTCGCTTCGCAAAATAACACCTGGTTTGCCTCCTACACAAAATGCTTCGTTCGCGTACGCTACACATCTTAATGGAAACGTTATACCTGAAGTTTTAATTGCCCATGTTGCCCCTCCATCGGCGCTTGTAGAAATTTTCCCGCCTGCCCCAACGACCATAACAATTCCGTTCCCGTGGGTTATGGATAAAATATCGCTTGTCCCAAATTGCGCGTCTCTCATTGTCCACGTTTCCCCATAATCAACGCTCGTATATACAATTCCGTTTTTTCCGACCGCTATAATAGTGTTTTCTACTACTACCATATCATAGATATTATAGGCATACGGCGAGATTACTTTTCTTACCCAATTTTGTTTATCTGTACTTTTTTGAACTCTACCGCCTTCGCTGAAAAAATAGTACGGTGAGATATAAAGACTACAATCAGCCACACCATTGGCAGCACTAACAGAATATTCATTGATTGTTGCAAAATCTGATGTTACCAATATCGTTGCGGTCTCACCCGCTGAACGCCAGCAAACGAAATCAGCGCCATCATGTATTACCGACGTTATCCATATATTGTTTCCAAGCGACATTTTATACGCAAATGTCGAAGGACACATAATCTTATTGAACCTTCTTGCATTATCGCTTCCCCACGGCAATAATGCACCATCACATAATAGAAATCTAGTGTCGCTGCTTTTGTCCAAAGATGTTATATCGCCTACGGACAAGCTGCCGCTGTATTTAAAAAAAGCATGCTTTTCGCTTCCTCCCAATTCAACACGACAATCAATAAGCGGTTCTATACCCGAAATCGTTAGGTCGATGGGATTTCCCGATTCGGTCAAAGGTATTATCCCCGCATAAAAATTTGCGCCATCTGTTAATGTAAAGGTATCGGTTGTTCCTATATTTGCGGTTAACTTAAATACTAATTGATAGTCGCTTATCCCCAAAATAAACACATTGTCGGTCTTAAGTGTAAGAGTATGTATGCCGTCCGCAAACTCATGCACACAATTTAAAACCGCCATATTTTTGTTTATACTTTCAAGGTTCTGATTTGTTTCGTAAACAGCCCCGCTTGTTATTAAATTACCGCTGTCTTGAGTCGGTTCGCTATCGATAACGGGCAAATTATTTAAATCCCCATAATCACCGCTTTTTGACACTTTATGTAAAGAGATATTAGTGACAAAGCTTTCGCTTGGATTTGGTATGAGAGGTTCCGTATTATTGGTATTTAAAATTCCGACGCTTCCCGCGCTGCCCTTCGCCACAAAAATAGCCCAATTATGCGGGTCGTCATTAGGCGGAATTATTCCTTGATTTGTATGAGTACAAGAATATTGCGATTCACCGTAATAAACCAAATCAATATATAAATTGCTGTTAAAATACTCTACGCCACTTTCCCAATTGCCCCGCGTGCGCAATCCTTTTCCCTGTATACCTTGTGGTCCCTCAGGTCCTATCTCGCCCTCAGGTCCTATCTCGCCCTCAGGTCCTATCGGCCCCATTGGGCCAACAGCCGAAAACCCACTGTCAACCATTTGTTCCGAAACTTTGTCATAGACATACCAATGATTATTTTCCCCGATAAAAGGCTGTATGTTGCGTATAAGGTCGATAGCCCATTCTTGTTCATCTGCGAGGGCTTGGTCGATTTCGTCGATTTGAGCCTGTAAGTTTTCGACCTCGCTCGGAGTTATGGGCTCCGTAACCCTCTGCGCAACCGATGTTATGACCGTGAAATTTTGGTTGCCCGTCGTGACAATCTGATAAGTCGTGGTTCCCGACCCTACTACGGGCTGCAAAATCGCAAAAGCAGCCGTTATAGTTCCCGCCGTGTGTACAACAATGTCGGGGATGGGCAGCGTCCACTCGTTTTTATCGGGCTCCTTGTGCATAGTAAGGCTCGTTGTTATAGCCGAGGCGCCTTGGTAAAACGTCGCCGTGACAATGTTACCGAGGACTATATCAGCCTCGAGCGTAAGGTTATGAACGACAACGCTGTTTTGGTATACGGGCGACCCGCTCACAAGCCGCACTTGCTGCGTTTCTTTGTCCCATTTAAATATCAGTCCAAATGCCATATGTTTATCTCCTTTTTTTTCGCATTAAAAAAGCACCGAGCCGTTTAGCTTAGTGCTTTTCTTTAAATATTTTGTTATCTTCTAATTATTGTTTACTAATAGTTCCAATAGCTCTACTTCAAAATAACTATTTTTTATGACATCTAAAATCGCTCCAGTACTGACTGAATCTTCACTGATATAATTTGCGACATCGGAGCGAGTATCAGCAATATAATTTGGCAATATTGCATAATCTAGTTCTATATTATTAACTTTCATGTTTCCACCCCTCAAATAGACGTTCTTCTCTTATTTGTTGTGGCGGCACTAAGCCGCCTTTTAGGTTATAGACTTGTGAACGAATATTATGGGATTATTCGCTTTTTGTTTTGAGGGCTTTTATTTTCTGCTCAAGCTCACTTATCCGCTTATCCTTCGCTTGGTTTTTTGTTATGTATTCAATATAAGTAAAATGCGCACCGAAACTTAGAATATGCGGAATTAGATAGGGCAACAAATAAAATAAATACCAAATACTCCAACCACTATGCCCATATCCATTTTTAACTGTTACAATAATATATACATTCATTAACATATACATTATTAGGGGAATTATATGTATCCATAACAGCTTTTTACTTGTTTTCTTCTCAATCATAATTATCAAATTAAAAATCCCGATAACCAAGAAAACTATGCAGGATGTAGTAAAAAACACATCACCTCCATATAATAATCCCCGCATAAAAACCAAACAACCCGTAGCTATTGCTCCTAAAAGAAATAGTACTATCGACGTTGACTTCATAACTTTACCCACTCCCTTTTTTATTGAAAAAGGATAGATTCAAAGACGTTGCGCTTCCCGCCGTATTTGTAGCAAACAGCAAATTGTCGTCCGCGTCCGTAACCGCTAAGTTAATGTAAGCGCCTATCGTGCCGCTTATTAACGTTGCGTCCGAATGCGCCTTGAGCTCGTAAGGGCTATACGGCGTCGCGCTGTCGACCCAAATTTTAAACGTAGTCGGCGTATTATTGCAAAGCCTGTTTAACGTTACCCCTCTGTCGTAAACTATTGTACCATTTTTACCGACAAAGTCAAGTTGGAAATTAAATAAAATCCTCTCTCTCAAATCCTTGCGGATTCTGAACTGCTGTAGATTAACAATAGTTTTCGATTGGGGCAACGCCGCTTTTGCATATTCTTTTTTCGTCAACGCGGGGTAAGAAAAAACGAAGTTTTGATTTTGCGTCGATTCCCCATACGGTAAATATTGTCCGTCAAAAGCATATTCGTCGGGTGCGGCGTTACAAAACTTCATATTCAAATACAAAGTTATTGGGTTATATTCAATATAGTTTTGTACCCTCGCTACATATAAAGGGAGAACATCATTGTTGTAAGACCGTCCGCCCATACTGGTGTTATCCACGGCGCTCCACGTCATTATGATGGATTTCCCTATAGGCAATGACGATAAATTTGCTAATGCGTAATTATTGCTCTGTAATTCTTCGTCGGTGCTTATTTCATCCAATCCTTTCCATGCAATATAAGCCAAATCGGGAGCTTTTAGCGTTGTCGTGTAATTTCTTAAGAGTGTTTTTCCTCCAGTGGTCAGAGAGCCGCTGTCTATTGCCGCACTTGATGGATTTATTTCCACCTCTACTACTTCCGAATAATGCAAATCCCTATCGATTATCTTGTCGGCGGGGATATTCCAAAGACGGATATTATTGTCTACCCCCACGTATTGGCTGCGGCGGTTAAAGGGGCTTGTGGTGTAAATGCTGTTAATAAACTTGATGTCAAACTCGTGGTCTGCCGCAACGATAATTCCATCATTGAGCCAATCGCCAACTTTATAAAGCGGGCCGCCTCGCGGGAGCATTTTTTGCCACTGGGTATATTGCCCTTCCATGCGTTCTACTGCGCCTTGCATGTTGTTGCCTATCGCATTCGAGGATATGACATTTGACGATTGGTTGTGCATTTCCATAATCGGCTTTTTTGCATTGGGCTTATATGTTTTAAACTTTACAGATTGATACGGTATGTATTTAATTTTTGCAATTACGCGCCTAGGGCGTTTGGGTTGCTCATCTGGAATGCCCAGCATGAACATAATTCTGTTATATGCGCTATTCCCCGAACCGGCAAATAAATTATATATTTTGGTGTCGCCTTTTCTGTAGTACATTACCCATTCTTTTGTCTTATTCCCTAACCATATTGGAATTGTTCCCGATGGGAGAGTTCTCCATTTATCATACTCCGCCCAAAGGGAACCCTCGCCTAAATCTCCTTTAAACGTGAAAGACTTAGATAAATCGTTGGTTACCGAAAAAGTCATTTCCAAAATCTTGGCAATCGGTTTTGAAACTTCAAATACGCAATCCGTATCGGACATTTCCGTTACATATTCCTCTTCGCTAACCGGCATATATTCCGTTTCGCTTGGCTCGACAATAGTATTTTCCCCATCAACGGACATATTCTGCAAATTCTGCAAGTTACTGACCAAAACATTCGCGTACCCCTCCATCGAGCTGTGCCGCGCGACGTTGACCATCGACTTATTGTTATACCTCGCCGCTGCGTTGTTCTGCCACATGCGGAAATCGAGCAGCCATTGACCGACGCTGTCGACGTATTTCAATGTCGGGAAGCCGCCCACAACCGCGCCAATCTGCACGAATATTTCAAACAGCGACATGCCCGTGAAAAACATTTCGGGCGCGGTCTGCTGAAATTTGTTAGTGTCCCAATAGAATCGGAACGGCGCATATGCGGAATTGTTTTTATCCGCTTCGGGCACCGTCCAAAGCTGCTCGCTGATTCTCCCCAGCATTTCGCTGATGGTAATCGTCGTGACTTTCCCGTCATTGTCCAAACCGTTTGAGAAACACAGGTTATCGGGGTAAATCTGCTGCGTTATCGCCAGCGGGTCAATCAGCGCTATGCTTGCTTTCCGAGGTTTCCCATAACGCGGACGGTCGGCGGTGCCAAACTTCAAAACCCTATCGTCATACGAGGCAACGACAAAATCATATTCCGTCCCGTCGTCTATCGTTATCCTGCACTTGGTGTAAGGCTCTAGCGGCAGGTCGTAAGGGCAATCCGCACCCAGGTGATAAACTCCGAAGCTTTCTCCCAGATCACAATTAAGGTCAATCTGCACATTTCCGCCCCAGTCCTGAATGTCGTCTTTCCAAAATTTACATGTTATCATTGCTTTCTCCTATATCCGGCTCTTCGCTGTAATTCTTCCGCCTGTCTGCGGTTTTGTACATATTCTTTTGCCGTATCGTGCGCAAACGCCAGCGCGGCGACCACAAGCCCCGCAATACCCAACGCGGCGGTTGCTCCCCCTGCCGCGATTGTAGTACCGAAGCTTTGCACGCTACCCGCAACGCTGGTAAACTTTCCTACCGTAGAACCGACCACAGGCAGCCCCGAAGCGATATTTGCGCCTTGCATAAGCATTGTTTCCGTTTCGCTGTTTGCCTTGCTTTCGGTTTTTGGCTGCTTTTTCTTCGTCGCGCTTTTCGTCGCGTCTTCGACGTTTATTTCTATTATTATTTTGTTGTCCTTAACTTCCATCAATCCGCTTCCCATATCGCATACAAAGTAAGCGGCGCATTCAAAGTCACCGGCATTCCGGGCAAAATATCCCCGCTCCCACCTGGCGTTAAATCCCACCCGACAAAGCTATATCCCGCGCGCGTGAAGTTGTTTTCCAACACGCTTATCACAGCCCCCGGCTCGTACGGGCTATCAGGGTCTGTTGTTTCCCCGCTTCCGCCGTGCGGCAAATAGGTAACAGCGTATCCCCAAAACTCCGGCACAAACGTTAACTGTGCCACTTGGAACTGGTCGTTTGTTGCTACAAACTGGCAATTCGATAGAACCGCATTGAAAATCCTTGTCACTCCTAAATCTGGCACGTTTAAACTGACCACATACGACGATTCGCGCTGCATAATTCTGTCGCCGATTATCTTCTGCCAAACCGCCGTGTTCTGCACAAACGCGTCCACACTCAATGCAAAATCAGAATACTGCTGCGGGTGCTCGAGCTGAAATTTATTTATGTTCGTTTTCGGGAAAGTATTGACATTGGACATAATATTCCGCAGCGTCACGCCCGTTAAAGCTTCCCCGTCCACAGTTACGGATACACCGTTCCCGTAAATGTTGTCTTTGGAAATAGCGAAAGTAAACGCCATCTGATACGGTTGCCTCTTATTCCCGTAGGTATTATCGACATTGCCGACGGGAACCGGATACTGCCAATTCAAAACATAGTCATAGACTGTCCCGTCTGAAATAACCTGTCCGTTTGTGTTCTGAACAAGCCGCTCAAAAGCGTACTGTACTTGCTGTAACACATCATTGCCTGTTATGGGTACTAACAAGGACAGAACTCCCGCGCCTTGCAGCCCTTGCGAGCCTTGCAGGGGGGCATAATCAGCAGAGCTCACATAGAAAACGCCTATCGTTTTATTTTCGTAAAGGTCTTTTTCTTCATCGGTTAGCGAAAAAGCGTTCTCAAAATAATACAGAACAAATTCCTCGCCGAGCGTGTTCGCAATTTTTGTAAAAATGTTTTTAATCATAATCTCCTCAACATCGGGATAATTTCATTCTCCACGATTTTCTCAATAAATGCTTTATGCTTATTTGGTATAACTTTCGACCGCCCCGCAAATTGGCTGAATTGCAGATAAACCGCATAGGGCGCCCTCTCGCCGCCTATAACTACTTGAATTTTATTTTCCCCGATTGGCGTTGCGAAAATGGCGTTATACTTCAAGTTCCCCGTATCATACGGAGTTACGGAGGACTGACGGAAAGTAGTTACAATTTCTTTTGCAATCTCATACGCCGATATCATCTTTTTAACTCCAAATGTACGTAATAAAGGCTTTTAGGGTTAAGCGCGTTTATCGGGTCTTCGCTTACAATACTTTCAATCATGTATCTCCTGCCGCTCAAATCAACATACATTTCCCTTTGAAAAACTCCCGCTTTTGCCACGACCTCGATTTGGAACGCAGTTTGATTTGACGATACTCCCTGCAAATATGCGTCGCGGTTTCTGCTCTTGCTGCGGATAACGGCATATTTAAATTTCATTACCGCAGTTGTTTTGTCTTTTTGGAACAATTCCCCCGGCAAATAATGACCGCTGTAGTTCATGCTCTGCCTCCATACAGCAGCCCCGCATTTGATAGTATTTCAACCGCCTTGGGACTGACACTCGCTTCTACGCGCTCATCTACGGTCAATCTATGTATCGCCCCGTTTTGCAGCATAAGCCCCGCATTTGTCCGTACGTCGGGGTTTGCGTTGACATACCGCACTTGTTCCAAAATTGCGCGTTTTAAAATCCTGTCAAAGCGCCCGCTTTTAAAATACCTTTTGGTTTGCGTCATTCCCCCGAAAGCATGCGAGGATATGTAATTAGCTACATCTTCTTGCGCTTCTTTCAAAAACTCCGTGATAACCGTGGTCGAATTAGGCTGCCCTTCTACTCCCAAATCCTCCGCGAGGTTGATATTCAGATAGTTGTAGACATCTTCCTTGGTTACTAATAACATAAATATCTCCTTGATTGACGAGTTGCACGTCTTAATTCTCTTTCAAGTAAGAAGGGGGATTGCTCCCCCTTTTGTATCTGTCGCTTAAATTATTACTCGCTTAATACCCAAATTGCATACAAAGTAACATTAGCTGACATAGTAATCGTTTCGCCTGGATTATAGTCAGTTCCGTTTCCATCTGCGGCTGTATTAAATTTGCTAAATTTATAACCCGACGGGGCTTCAAAAGCATTTGCCAAAACAGTGGCTATATCGCCCGTATTATAAGGACTTTGAGTGTCCGTCATAGTGCCGGTGCCAGTGTTAGAGTTATAAGCCAAAGTATAAGTAACGGTCGCAACTAATGTAATATCTTTCTTATACGCGCTATATTTGGTATTTGCCTTTGTAAGTGTAATAGTCTGCGATGTGTATCCTGTTGCCGAAACTACAACGCTCGGAGTGTCGCCCTGTTTGCACGTAAAAGTATAAGTTCCGTCACCGTTGTTTACAAAAGGTGTAACTTTTGAGCCGTTTGTAATTACCAAGCTAGCGGCGGTAATATTCGTTCCAGTGGCGTTTTTAATCGCAAAGGTTACCTCGCACAGTAAATTGTTAGCCTTTACAATATTCGCAATCGTTTCAACTCCTACGGGTTGCCCGCTCGCGTCGTAGATTACTTTCTGGATAGGCTCCAAACCGTCTTCATACCATTGCGTAGGCGCAAGTACGGGCGACGGATAGTTGACATTCTGCAATTTAGCAGGTATCGTCCAACTTTCGCTTGCAATGATTATCATCTTCCTATAAGCGGTGCCGCCGTATTTTATGTAAGGGAAAGCAACAACACCGTCATACTGGCTTGACTGTAGCATTGTCATTTCTTTTTTGCCTACTCCCGCGCCCGCATAGGCCTGAGGGGTAAAGATAATTCCGTAAACTCCGGACAAATCGCCCTCGGCCAGTCCCAGCCATTTCTCGACAAGCGACCAGACACCTTGAGGGGCTTCCTGTAGGTCGTAGCCTTGAATTGAACCTCTGTGCTGTGTCCCAACTCTTTCGGCTTCCGTAGTGTCGTAGTTCGGCTCATAAAATAGCTTCGTGGAAATATCGCTGTTAAGTATGAAACCTGTTTTAGGCGTTTTAAGCCAGCCAAGCAGTTCGGGACGGGCGGCGATTTCGCGCGGGCCACTGAATGACATAAGCTGAAGCAGCGAATCCCCATTGGCAAGTTTAGCGTTGATATCGTTTATCTTCCTGACCATGTAAAGGTCGTCATACGCATGTGCTTCGTCAATGGTTAT
>ENA-UOOE01002036-UOOE01002036.1-fermentation-metagenome-genome-assembly--contig:-NODE-2036-length-15365-cov-4.083148_pt1 | contig 15365 bp, 14 predicted proteins | sample MGYA00245776_ERZ724021 | MGnify/ENA primary metagenome ERZ724021 (study PRJEB28704, sample SAMN03018321) | fermentation metagenome | biome: anthropogenic terrestrial biome; feature: soil; material...
GGCACATGTGGCAAGAATGGGCAAGCCCTTGGTCGCAGCTGCCTCCAGCTCCCCGGCCAGGCCGGAGCTATTCAATTGCTGGACGATGGTTGTGCTCTCTCCACCAGGCAAAACCAGGGCGGAGCAGGACGCGATCTGGCCGGACTTTCTGACCTCCAGCACGTCTATGCCTTCTGCAATCCTCTGCAGAGCATCGACGTGCTCCGAGACATCGCCCTGCAGGGCCAGCACTCCTATTTTAGGCACCTACCAGCCTCTCATCTGCAGGGCTTCGGCTTCGGGAATGCTCGCTGCATCCAGCCCCTTCATGGCCGCCCCCAGACCCTTTGAGACCTTGGCCAGATGAGCAGGATCATCATAGTGATGCACCGCCTCCACTATCGCTCTGGCCATCGCCTCCGGGCTCTCTGACTTGAATATTCCCGAGCCCACGAAGACTCCATCAGCGCCCAGCTGCATCATGAGAGCAGCATCTGCAGGCGTTGCCACTCCACCGGCAGCGAAATTGACCACCGGTAGACGCTGCATCTGGGCGCACTCCCTGACCAGATCCAGATCGGCCTCGATCTCCCTGGCCACTTTCATCAGCTGAAGATCGTCCATTCCCTTCAGGCTCCTGATCTGGCCCAGGATCATGCGCATATGCAAGACCGCCTGGCTCACATCTCCGGTTCCTGCTTCACCCTTGGTTCTGATCATGGCTGCACCCTCCTTTATCCGCCGGCAGGCCTCTCCCAGGTTCCGGGCTCCGCAGACGAAAGGAATGGTGAACTTCGTCTTCTCGATATGAAATTCGTCAGCAGGCGTCAAGACCTCGGACTCATCCACCATATCCACGCCCAGTGCTTCCAGTATCTGGGCCTCAACGAAGTGGCCGATCCTGGCCTTTGCCATGACGGGAATGGTCACCGCCTCTATGATCGACTCAATGACCAGGGGATCTGCCATCCTGGCCACTCCGCCCATCTTCCTGATATCAGCGGGAACGGCATGCAAGGCCATTACCGCAACAGCACCTGCTTCTTCCGCTATTATGGCCTGTTCAGGGTTTGTGACATCCATGATCACTCCCCCTTTCTGCATCTTTGCGAAACCGCGTTTGAGCAGTTCCGTACCAAATCGAAGATTTTCAAGTTCCATGAATTGCCCCAAATATTCTTAAGGGGATAGCTAAGCACCGAGAATAAATAAACTTTGCCCCGACGGACTGCGATATCCCTCAAAAAAAATCAGATGAAAAACCCGGAGGATAGCGACAAAAAAGGTCATAAAAGATTGGAGAAGGGGAGGAACAAGCCCAACTCACTCCCTCTTATGGCATATAGTTTTCGTAGATGTATATATCCTTGTCTCCGCTTCGGTCGTCCGTCCAGACGATCCTCTCAGTCCTTATGCGCGGCTCCATCTGATTGCCAGGATCGGTGCAGATGGGCGTCTCCCTTCCAACGTTCTGGTCATAGACATAAATATCCCAATCTCCATTGCGCTTATCCTGCCATACGATGACCCCGTTCTCCACATCGGGATTGATCTGATCGGCTGAATCGGTGGTTATCTGCATCTCCTTACTCGTGTTCAGGTCGTAGGCATATATATCCCAGTTTCCATTGCGGTTGTCCTGCCAGACCACGGTGCGACCATCCGTCGACGCATTGATCTGGTCGGCAGGATCGGTTACAATCGACACCGGCTGCGTGCCCATGCCCTGCTTCCAGAGGAGGATATCCCAGCTTCCTGCCTTGTTGTTCTGGAAGACCAAATAATCCCCTCCCGCCCGGACATTGATGCCGCTAGGAGGCGATTCAGGAGCTGTCTCCTTCTCGTATAGGGGCCGGGAGTAGACCATCCAACCGAAGTAGGTCTTTCTCAGATAGGCCAGGTAATCGTCGCTCAGGGAGATGGGGGTGGAATTCTCCAGGCCATAGACCAGCTCAGTTGAGTTGTCTATGGATATGTCAAACGTCCTGATGCACCAGTAGTCCTCAATCTGATATTGGTTGTCCGGATTTCTGGCCACCCAGGCGATGATGTTTCCTCTTATATCCGGATACATGTCTTCGTAGGGACTGGCGGCCAGTGGAAGCTCCAGCTCCTGAGCCAGGCTGTAGACGTAGACATCGGGATCGCCGGTGCGGTTGTCCATCCAGGCCACATAGTAGCCCACCTGATCGTTTCCTCCTACAACCGGATGGCTCTGATCTCCTGGGACCTTGCTGATAACGCTGGTCTGGCCGGCGGCAACTGCCACTGACCTCGGCTTACCGCTGTGGGTATTGATCCAGACCAGCTTCTTGTCCATGCTCGGTTTGGCCTGGCCTGGGCCTGCCTGGACCAGCTCATCCTTCCAGCTGGCCAGGTCCAGCTTCCTAATGGAAGTGTCCTCCCCCGAGCCGTCCACATAGGCGATATAATTGCCCGATACCACTGGGTTGGTCTGCTCTCCCTCCCGGGGATAGGTCTTGCCCCATTTCTTGTCCCAGAAGTAATAAGAGATATCTCCCGTCGTGGCATCCTGCCAGGCAATGGTGTATCCAGAGATATCCGGATAGAGCTGATCTTTATCCCCAGTGAGCTTGGTCTCGGTTCCATTGACCAGATCCTTCACATAAATATCGAAGTCGCCGTTTCTGCTATCCTGCCAGACCACCAGATCGCCGCTGATGGCTGGATACATCTGCTGCCCAGATCCCTTGTAGATGGGAGTCGTCTTGTCCGTGGACAGCTCCTTCATATATATGTCCCAGTTGCCGCTGGAGTTGTCCTGCCAGACCACCAGGTCGCCGGAGATGGAAGGCCACATCTGGTCGCGTTTGCCGATGGCCACAGGGGACTCGACGCCGGTGGCAATATTTGTCATATAGATGTCTGAGTCTCCGCTCCGGTAGTCCGAATAGACCACTATATCCCCCGAGGCCTTGGGATAGAGCTGGTCGTAATCCCCTTTGGTTATGGGCTTTTCCGATCGGGTGAAGAAGTCAAAGCCGTAGATATTCCAGTTGCCCCTCCTATTATCGCTCCATACCAGCAGGCTGCCGTTGGTGCTTGGATAGTCAGCCTCTAAAAGCAGAAGCGGATCGGAGTTGACATACCTCATCTTTATCTGCGAATAGCCATCGCTGTTGTCCATCCACACGATCTTGTTATCGCTAATAATCTTGCTTGAATGATAGGGTTTGATCTGATAGGGATCGCCCTTGCCGTCGTTAGGGGTCTGCTGGCTGGGAAGAGTGGCAACAGGCACCTCCATCCCCTTTCTCAGGTCAAACAGGTAGATATCCGAATTCCCCTGCCGGACATCGAGCCAGGCCAGGTAGTTGCCATGGACCACGGGATTGCCCTGATTTGCAGTGTCTATCACCACTGCTCTCTCCGTATTGGTGGCCAGGTCATAGGCAAAGATATCCCAGTTCCCGTTTCTGCCGTCCGCCCAGACCACGTTATCCCCCCAGATCCAGGGTTGGGCCTGACGCGCCGGGTTGGTGCAGATAGCCGTCTCCTCACCTGTGGTGAGGTTGTGGAGATACAGATCCCATTTGTCCTCGCCGCTGCGGGAATCGATCCAGACGATTCTGTCTTTATGGATCACCGGGGAGAGCTTCAGGGACTGGGCGGCAGTGATCTGCTTTTCCTGGCCCGTGGTGATATCATAGAGGTAGATCTGCTCTCCACCTGAGCGCGCATCGATCCAGATGATGTTGTTTCCATCGATCATACCATAGCGGTGGTCGGACTGATCTGTGGTTACCTGCTTGGTCTCCTTGGTTGACAGGTTGTAGAGGAATATTTGCAGATTTCCCAGGCTCATATCCGTCCAGATCAGATTCTTGTTGCTGATATCAGGGCTGCTGTGATCGAAGCTGTCCTCGGTTATCTGCGTCTCCTTTCCGGTTGTGATGTTGAACAAATAGACATTGAAGTTGCCGTCCCTATTGTCAGTCCAAACGACGTTATCTTCGGAGATCGAGGGATTGGTGTGATTGAAAGGACCACTGGTTATGGATATATCGGCCAGTATCTCGAAGTCGAACATCTGGATGTCCGGATCGTTGGTTCCTTTCCGGTAATCGGTCCAGACCACTCCACGTTTGCTGATCGCCGGCTCCATCTTGATGCTGCCTGGAGCAAGAGCGACATCCGCGCTGGTCTCGATATCATAGAGATTGATGTCCGTGTGGTTGTTGAGGTAGGCGATATAGCGGCCATAGACCCTGGGATCGGTCTGTATGCCAGATTTATTGATGGTCGTCTCCTTGCCGCTCGACAGATCCATAAAGGCGATATCGGATTCTCCTGTGCGGTTGTCCGCCCAGGCTACGATGTCTTTGCTGACCGAGGGGAACGACTGATCACCGGGACCGGTAGAAACGGCGGATTCTTTGCCGGCGGAGATGTCATACATATAGATATCAAAATCCCCGGAACGCTCATCCATCCATACAATCCGGTCATCGCTAATCTTGGGCCGGATCTGCTCGCCGTTTGCAGAGGATATCTCCACCTCATTTCTGGAGGAGAGGTCTAGAAGATGGATCTGATAGGTGCCTTTGCGGTCGTCCGCCCAGACCACTCTATTTCCGCTGATGTCCGGTTGAGTCTGGTTTCCCTCTGCGGTGGTGACCGCGGACTCGGTTTTGTTGATGACATCATACATATAGATGTCCCCGTTACCTGAGCGCATATCCTGCCAGACGATTCGTTCACCGGACACGGCGGGACTGATCTGGAAGAAGGGATCGATACAAACCCATCTCTCCAGGCCGGTCTCCAGGTCGTACATGAATATGTCATAATTTCCGCTCCTGTTATCCGACCAGGCCACGACGTATTCATCTATTGCAGGCTGCAGCTGCTCTGAGCCCACAATGATCGCTATAGGACGCTCCTTTCCAAAGTCAGCCCCGCTGGCAGCTCCCGCCAAGAGGAGGGCCGCCGTTATGATCAAAAGCCTAATTGCCTTATGCATCTCATCACTCTGTGATCGATCTATGATGTTCTTCCTCGATACTTGTCTGATGGTTTTGGCGAACCACTATAAGGACTTTTCTCGACGTTTGCCGTGATCAATGCAAAAGAATTTGGATGCATTGTCGGCGGCAGCCAAAGGCAATGGTACTCTCTTGGGGGCCTGGAAGGATTGATCCGGCCCTCTAACGGATCATCGTCCGATCAAGGCTCACACTGGGTACCACTTGACACGGGTCTTGGCAGTGAAGACCATGGCGCTAAAATATGGCAAAGCTCTTGCCCGCCTGGCTCGCGCGACGGTAGTGGTAATAGCAGTCGTCTGCATCCTCGAACCACTCCAGGTTCCCGTCGTTCCTGGCCAAAGAGAGGTAGGTTTCGCCATCGTATCTCAGGTGATTGCACAGCACTGGCCATCTGGCTTCCAGACGGTTTAACTCCGCGTTTTGAAGGGACAACTGGCGCCTGCAAAGGTGATCTCTTTTTGGAAACTGGCCGCGGAACAGTCTGCCGTCTTCATGAATGCCGTCCCATCGAAGAGCGCATCCTCCTGAAAGTGGGCAGAGGCGAAGCTGACCACTGCCAGAAATGTAGCAGTAGAGAAGCTTGCCCTGGCCAGGAATCGAGCGTCATCAAATCGGGATAGGTCAATATCGCCAGCTATCGCCACGTGCTCATAGATGACTGGCTCTCCACGTTCGATCCTCTCCAGGATCTCGCGGGCCTCAATCACGGGGAGATTTGATCCTTCTACCATGTGGTTGCCTCTCTCAATCCTCTATCTTAATCCTTTTTGAAAGCTACTCCGCCCAAATCAGCAACGACTTTATACTCCTTCCGATAACCCCTAACACACCGGGAGGAACTTTAGTTGAAGGATTATCTCACGATGGAAGATGTCAAACTCGATAATAAAAGGGTCCTGGTTAGAGTCGACTTCAACTCCCCCATGGACCCGAGCGGAAATATCCTGGATGACAAGCGGATCAAGAGCCATTTAGATACTTTGCGCGCTCTGGAGGATTGCCGGGTGGTCCTCATGGCCCATCAGAGCAGGGCGGGAAAGAAGGACTATACCACCATGGAAGCCCATGCCCGCTCTGCCACCAGACTCCTTCGACGCGATGTTGCCTATATCGATGACATCTTCGGCTCTCATGCTCGAGAGGCCATAAGATCCCTAATGCCAGGGGAGGTTCTTCTCCTGGAGAACACCCGTTTTTATGCAGAAGAGAACATGAACCGCACGCCTGCCGATCATGCCAAAAGCCATATGGTGAAGAGGCTGGCTCCTCTATTCGATCTTTTCATAAATGACGCTTTTGCCGTCTCCCATCGCTCTCATTGCTCTGTTGTCGGATTCACCGAGGTCCTGCCCAGTATTGCCGGCCTTCTGATGGACAAAGAGATCACTGCTCTGGATAAAGGGCTGAAGGGCGATGAGCATCCCACGATCTACTCCTTAGGAGGTACCAAAGCGGACGACTCCATCAAGGTGATAGAGAATGTGCTGCGGCGCGGCGGAGCGGATAAGATTCTGACCTCTGGGGTTGTAGCTACTGTTTTCTTGATGGCAGCAGGAATCAATATTGGTGAAGCCAATCGAAAGTTCGTTGAGGATCAGGAGTATCTTGAGCAGATACCGATTGCAGCTAAGCTTCTGGCAGAATATCCGGACAAGATCGCAATGCCGGTGGATGTGGCCCTGAATAAGAATGGAGAGAGGATCGACGTCGCAGTCTCCGCCCTTTCCAACGATCTGCCTATAGCGGACATAGGTCTGGAGACCATAGTCGATTATTCCAAAGAGCTAAAGGATGCTCGGGTTACAGTCATGAACGGGCCGGCAGGTATATTCGAGCAGGAGAAGTTCAAATTGGGGACGTCTGAGCTCCTGAAGGCCTCTGCCGAGTCGGACTACTCCATCGCCGGCGGAGGGCATAGCGTGGCCGCCATCGAACAGCTGGGGCTGGAGCCCAAGTTCTCTCATGTGAGCATGGGCGGCGGTGCGAGCATCACCTACCTCTCGGGAGAGCCCCTGCCGGGAATTGAAGCCCTGAAAAAGTACGCTCTAAAAGTGCGCAAGGCTTAGAAAAGAAATATCAGGGCAGCAGCTCTGCCACCCTATTTCTGCATTCCTGCAGGAGGGCTTCAGGATCGCCCCTGGCATCAAAGGAGGCTGCCGAACTGTGGCCTCCGCCGTCACCTCCATGGGCCCTGCCTATGTCACCCAGGATCTGGTTGAGGTTCAAGCCGGCTTTCGCTGCTTTGCGGCTGGACCGGGCGCTGATCCTGACCCGATCGCCATGCCTTCCGGCAACAAAGGCCACGTCTGCCCCCAGATCTATCCGCGCGGCTGCCGCTGAGCCCTCGAAGGAGTTGATCCTGGAGGCGGCTATCAGCCATTCTCCCTGGCGCTCGATCTTTGCCCGGGAGGCTGCCTTGAGGACCGCTATCCTCTGAGAGATGTCCGGGGCAACGGATAGGGTCTGCAATGCCTCTTCATAATCAAATCCTCCTGCTTCCAGTAGCTCTGAGGCTGCCATAAATGACTCCGCGCTGGCCCGCTTGAACCGTCCCGTATCCGAGATGATCCCCGCCATTAACCCCAGGGCCATCTCCCTGCTCGGCTGCCGTCCATTGTCCTTCAGGATCTTCCAGACGATCTCCGCAGTGGATTTGGCCGGCCTTTGGATATAGAATTCTGCCTCTCGGATCAGCCCTTCATCCTGATGGTGGTCTATGAGTCCATATCTGGCAAGCTGGATTCTGCCCAGCTGCAACTGGACGGATGTGTCCACCACCACAATCATATCCCAGCCCTCTTCTGAGGGGTCGATCAGTATATGTGCTCCTATGATATCAGATAGAGCCTCTCCGGTGCGGCTCAGGTCGTCTATCGCCCCCACTGTCCCTCCGAAGGCCCCGGCCAGGGCAAAGGCGCTCCCTATGGCATCAGGGTCGGCGTTGCGGTGGCACAGGTACAGGACGCTTTTGTATCTGCTGACGATGGAGCCGAACTCGGCCTCTGAGATGAGCATAAGAGAATTGGTCAAATCCAAAGAGATAAGTTCTTTCCCGCCAGACAATATTTTATGCTCTTTAAGGATAGATCCCAGGCAGGAAAGGCGCTGGCAGGGGCCCTGGACGGATTTATAGGCCAGGATTCGGTGGTCTATGCCCTTCCCAGAGGTGGGGTGGTCCTGGGATATGAAGTAGCCCGCCACCTTGATGCTCCGCTGGATCTGATCATAACCAGAAAGATCGGCTATCCAGGCAGCCGGGAATGCGCCGTCTGCGCAATATCCGAGGATGGGGAGATGATATGCGACAGCTTGGGCGCTTCCCGCCTGGATCCCGTATGGCTCGGCGTCCGGGCAGAAGAGGAGATGGAAGAGGCGAACAGACGGCGAAGAGCCTATCTTGAAGGCAGACCGCCCCTGATGGCTGGAGGGAAGGTGGCCATAGTGGTTGACGACGGCATGGCCACCGGGCTTACCGTCCTCCTGGCCATTATGGTGCTGAAAAAGCAGCATCCTAAGAGGATAGTGGTTGCCGTTCCCGTCTCGTCGATGGAGGCAGCAGAGAGGATCAGAAGAGAAGCCGATGAGCTTTTCGCCCTGGATGTCCCCCCTGATTTCTGTTCAGTGTCCGAGCATTACGAGGAGTTTGCACAGCTTGAGGATGAGGATGTCATCCGTCTGCTCAAAGCGGCGGAAAAGAGGGAATAGTACGTCTCCCGATCAAAACGGTCTGCTTTGACTGTAACTAACTTAATTGGAGCCTATTATCTATTATCGATATCGAAGATTGATATCGAAGCTCATCGAGTTTAAGGGGGGCGGATCATGAATATCCGCGGGTTCTGGTTGCGCCTTGGATTAGGAAAGCTATTAACATCAATAACGCCAATTAGGTAAGTGAGAGATATGCAGCAAGATACGCAGCAAGAATTGAGGCAATTGCCAAACCTGGAGGGAATCGATCCGGAGACTGCAAGGCGGCTGCAGTCATGCCTGGATTGTGAGTTCGCCTGCACACCCGTTCGATATTTCCTGACGAGAAAGGCGACATTCCTCGCTTGCTCGAAAAAGCCCTTGTCCATAAGAATCTCGGGATTTAGCGAGCCCTTCCAGTCCAGACAGCTGACCTGCTGCAACATCGACAACCCAGAAGACCTGGAAGTGAGCATGGATTCCTGCGAGATGCTCTTTTTGCCGGCAAGAGATCCGGGCATCCTCTATCTGAAGGGGGGAATGTGCTCTGTCAGCGGGCCGAAGCGCTCTGATCTGGCCCGGGAGATTGATCGCCCGGCCAGGGTTCTGGATGAGCTGCCAAGAAGGGATCCGGATGTGGTGAGGATGGACGAGAGGACATTCCGCCAGACGGGGACGATCTCTATCCAGAGTCCTTTCACTCTGGTGATCCTGGATGGTCAGCCCGGAGCGGCCAAGCTATGAACGAAATCAGGGAGATCTCCAGCCTCTTGGACCGAGAGCTAGAGGCGATAAAGCACTCTTTCTCCAATGATCTAGCTTCTGAGAAGATAGGCGGGAAGGCTTCTTCCAGGGTGGTAAAATTTCTGAATCCCAAGGTCATCACCTCTGAGAATAAGATAGAGGTTATGGGGCCGGCGTTCCTGATAAGCCTGGCCGAACTGAAGAAGGCAATTAAAAACCGCTACAAGACGCCGGGGCGGAATATATTCCCGGAGGTGGCCGACGACTTCGTATTCAAGAACGGCATGGATGCCATAAACAGGCTGAGCAACTTCGACACCAGCCAGGCGGCAAGCGATCTGGTCAATCTGTCAAGGCTTGTGAAAGTGCCTTCTGACTCGGAAAAGGTCGCTCTTGTCAGAAGGATAAAGCCGCTGGAGCTGGTGGACGAGTACATAATCGATGGCAAGCATACCAGCGGCAGCTTCCTGGGGAGCTTTGATCTTCCCCTGGTGGTTATGACCGACGATGGTGCCCAGTTTGATTTTGAGAATCCCTCCGATGTGATGGGCACAGATAAGCGGCTGGAAGAGTCGATGTCCATCAACATGAAGAGTATAATGCTCATAGCCGAGCGGGTGGACGACAACACCATTCAGACCACCAGCGGGCTGAAGCATGTATTTTTGGGAAACACAATGGCAGTTATATCCCTGATCTGTCTTTTAATAGGCGCCTTCTCGCTAATTGAGCGCAGGCTGTTCTTTTTCATTATACTGTTCATCTGTGGGGTGGCTCTGGCGGTGGCCAGATATCTGCCCACCAGCTGGAACAGAGAGTTCTTTGGCGTCTCGGAGATGAAGGTGGTGGGCAATGGCTACACGGTCTTCAAGTTCTATGGAGATATGGCATAAGGGATAAAGAGGGACTAATCTTTAAATGAGGTAGAGTAGATGAGCGGAATAGATAGCGATATATTACGGGAAAAAATAAAAGAGAGGATGCCTAAGCCGCCGCATTTCTCTCTTGGAGTTACAGCTTTCATTGCCACTGCGATCATCTTATTGCTGCTGCTGGTTTTAGTGGGAGGATCCTTCATTGCCATAATCCCTGCCGGGCATGTGGGGGTGCAGGACCGGTTTGGGGTGGTCTCCGATACTGTCCTGAGTCCGGGATTCAACCTCAAAGATCCACTCACCAGCGTCCACCAGATGAACACCCAGACCCAGCAGATAGAATACAAGCAGGTAACCGGGACGTTGACCCGTGAGGGCCTGGAGATAAATCTGGACAGCAGCGTCCTGTGGCACCTTGATCCGGCCAAGGCTCCGGACATCTTCAGATCGGTAAGAGGAGACTATGTGGACACCAAGTTGACTCCTTCCTTCATGGGCCTGCTTCGAGCGGAGATCAAGAAGTACACCGCCGAGGACATTTACACCAATAAGTCGACTGAGATCCAGGCGGATGTGGAAAAGCAGCTCAAGATGGAGCTAGATAGAACCGGCATCATCATCGAGAGAGTTTGGCTGAGGGGGATCTTCCTGCCGACTGAGCTCCAGGTGGCCATCACCACCAAGCAGCAAAAGCAGCAGCAGGCCCAGCAGATGCAGTTTACCATCCAGCAGTCTGAGAAGGAAGCGGAGAGGCTGGTGATCGAGGCCAAGGGCATAGCCGAGGCGAACCGGATCAAGGGAGAATCGGTAACGCCAACCCTGGTATCCTGGGAGTTCGTGCAGGCGATCAAGAACAACCCCAATGTGCTCTACGTGCCCATCGGCTCGGGCGGGGGAGAGGTGCTCTTCAACCTCCCCGCCCCTGGGCTTAAGAGCTGAGGGTGATGATGCAAATGGGATAGAATGATGAAAATCCCTTATCTATTTAAACCAAGATATGCACATAGAAGGTAATTAAGCGTGAGGAAGGATGCCAGAATGAATCGGTTCACTGATCTGAGGGATAAAATACTGCCCTCGCTCCGACCTTATGTTAAGCGAATTGCTGTCTTTGGCTCTTTTGGTTTGGGATGGTTCGGCCTGGAAGATGAGCTCAGTCGAATGTTGGGCAGAGAGGTGGAGCTAATAGCAGAAGGGTCACTCAGCCCATACTTGCGCCCTTATGCTGAAAAGGATCTGGTCATGCTTTATGAAGAAGGATGATTCAGTCTATCTTCGCCACATCCTTGATGCCTTTGCGCAAATTGAGTTCTATATGGATGGCATCTCCCATGAGGAGTTCATGCAAAATAAACTGCTTCAGGATGGAGTGATAAGACAGCTAGAGGTAATGGGAGAAGCAGCTCGCAATCTATCAGATGACCTGCGAAATGGATGCCCCGAGGTTCCATGGCGTCAGATGATTAGCCTAAGAAACCGCATGCTCAATGAAAAGGATTTTTGAAGCCCGAAAGGTTCATGCCCCCTGGAAGATAGATATGGAGACCGATTATGGTAACAGTTCTATGTAATGATGCTGAGATCGAGGTTCCGGACGGCGAGCTCTGCCAGATCTGCGGCTGCGAGCTGGAGGAGTTCGACGAGGTCACGGGCACGGGGATTCATGGGTACTATCACTGGATCTGCGTGAATCACGTGGATGCCTGAGAGGCTTTCTTTATGAGGTGATTGCCTCCCCGCCCCCTTTGGGCCCAGGCCAGGAGGAATGCGGATGGCAAGATTCATAAACCAGCAGGTGATTGCATTATCCTCGATCTGCTGGAAGTCGATCGAATAAATGCAGGTCGTATGCGGGGATAACCAAGCCAGGCCAACGGTGATAGACTCAAGATCTATTCTCGCAGGAGTTCAAGGGTTCGAATCCCTTTCCCCGCATAATTTATTCAGGATTGGTATGTGTTTAGCTAGTCCAAATCGGCATCAGTGAATCACACATACAAAAATTATAGCCAGAGCCAAACGCTTTTCGGAATGATCTGGCTTGCAGGATTTATCCCAAACCCCACGCTAACGCATCTTTTGTCCACTCAATCAGCTTGGGCTTCTCGCCAATTCGGTGGTTCAAACCGATTACATCTCCCACGGTGCCTGAGGCGACGATCTTGCCTTCTTTCTCAGCCAAAATAAAGCTAACCACCCCGCCTCCCAGGTATGAAGTGTGAACATCCCTGGAATAAAAAGGCGGTTTTTCGATGATGAAATCCGCGCCCGAAGTGATCAGCTTCAGCGTCAGGATGAATTTAATTCTCTCTCCCGCAAAATACTCTCGCACGCATGCAACCACGTATGGCGGGTAATTTCCGCTACTTGGTACAGTCGTGATGGCAGTAATGAAGGCGTCAATCGCATCACTGACCTTCGTACAGTTAGCGACAATCCCTTGCGCTCCGCTCATCGCTTTACGCATTGCTTCGATCTGGCAAGCGGTTCGGCTAATCTCTCCTTCCAGTCTCGCCTTCACATCTGAATCGTTCGTCGCTAGGCAGTCGACCAGTTTGACATTCAAGCTGGCCACATACGTCTCCAGGGCAGAAATCTGCGAAGCAGGCACCCGGCCATTCTGGATATCCTTGAGCAACTCATTGACGTGCTCAATTTCCTGTGTTAAAGCCTCTTTGGGATTGTATCCGGCGTTCACTACCATCTCAACCAACTTGGTCTGGTACAGCTTTAGCTGATCGGTGAGTGCTTTCACTTCAGCTTCCGTAAGCTTCTTATCAGCAGAAGCTTTCTCATTTTCTGCGAGCTGCTGAACGATTTTTTGTATCTCAAGGTTCAACGCGTCTTTCGAGCCGAGATTATCCTTGAGCAACTCATCTGCTAGCTTGGCTCGCAGACTGGCAAGATAGGTTTCCAGGGCAGTAATCTGAGAATCGGGCACCCGGTTCTTCTGGTATGTCATTACATCGCAGGTTTTTTGATCTATTTCCTGGCGCAAAGTGGCGATGACTTGCTCATCCTCATTGATCAGGTTTTCTACGAGTTTTACGCGCAGGCTTGCTGCATGCGCCTCAAGGGCAGTCGCCAGCTCAGTCTGTTCGTCGGTATACTTACTCTTGATCGACTCTGCGCAGGTCAGCATGGTCAATTTCCGACGGAATAGCTCATTCAGATCGCTGACCAATTTCGATTCTTTGAGTGCATGGAAATCGATGAGATACACATCTCGACCGTCGTTGCGCAGCTTATCAGCCACCAGTGCCTGGATATAGAGATCTTCTGGGGTCAAAGTCTGCCCCTTGAACTCATAATCGGAGCGGAAGAAGCCGATGATATCACCCACGGCACCCAGCAAACCAGAGATCGCCTTGGCCCCCGCTGTGATCCCAACCAAAGCCGCAGCTGCACTAGCCATAGCCAGCTTACCAGACTCCACCTTAACGGGTTCTTTCTTAGGGACTTTATCGTCAGGCTGGGCCTCTGCAAATTCCTGGCACCTTTTCTCAGCCTCCTTCGAGAGCATCAAGAGACTATCCAACTTCTGGCAGATATTCAAGTAGATAATCTCTTCTGTCACGAAATCTAGCTCATTAACGATCAGAATTCCGCCCCTGCCCACCTCTGCAATTGATTTCGCTATTGCATCGCTTGCTTTTGATAAGCCACGTAAAGCGACGATCTCCGCTAGGAACCTTTTCTTCTCATCAGCCGTTACCGCCCCACTGCGTGGCTTGGTTATGCTGGCATTGGCCGTATCTTTTGCTTCACCGCTGCTACCAGCACTTGATCCACTATCATCATCTGTCCCCGTCGGATTATTTTTTACTGTATCGGTTTGATCAGCCATTGCCGTTTCCCCTACAAAAAAATTGATTTCTTTTTGTCTCTTTTTGTTTATATATTGTTCGCTCTATTTCCCAGCACGCTGATTAATAGTCCTGCCACTGTAAGAGGCTTGACGCTGGTTTTTGGATGTCTAAATATCACCTTTTATTTATCTTCCCCGACCAGCATTTTTTGCTGCTCGGTCTTAAGTTAAATAACAATAGAGGCCGCTCTATCTGGGAAGCCACCCGCATATTTTATTTGATAATATTAGGATTTTTTCAGGACAATATTTGGCGGAAAAATTTTATAATTTGGATACAGACTTTTCAGGAATAAAGATTAAATATACGAAATTCGGATTAATTATTTAAAATTGTTCGGACTGAACTCTGTAGATCTAGCCTATCCACAAAAAACTGCATGTTTTCAGCCCCCGGTTTGTGATACTCGAATATGACTAAGAATTGAATAAGAGGTGTAAATCGTGATAAATCGAGCCGTTATCTGGACTCTGATAGCCTTCATCTCCTTCGCAGGCATAGCCTTAGGTGGATATGATCTATCCGGAAGCGAAAAAGCAGAGAGCCTCAGCACTTCCAGCTCCGCCTTGCAGGGAATTGAGGCCAGCGCCGGCGCTCTTGCCGGTGCAGAAATACCACAAATGACTGCCAGCGCAGCAGGAACTGAGCAAGCGTTCTCCACCACACAGACACCGACAAACACTGAGCTGTTGACGCTCCTGCCCTTTGATGTCGAAGCCAGCCAGTCCACGCAGGTCTTCTTCAAAGGGAGCTATTTGGGATGGAACGGATTTGAAGTTCAATATCCTCGCGCCTCTCCCGGCCTATGGATTGAAAGATCGGGGAGCTGGTCGTGGTACGCCACTATGCCTCTGGGTAGCTGGGCACGGGAGCTTCTCTATGTGCCGACAGCTTCTCCGATCTCCATATTTGAGATCTATCCCAGCGGATATGTAATGAAGCACGACCTGGGATCAGTCCCGCCTGGATACTACTATATCTGGTATTATGCGGACACTCCGGGCAGGCATCTGAGCTTATTCGCATTAAGCAACAGTGCTAGCAATGCTGTGACCATCGACGTGTATAGCATTCCCCATCAAAAGGTAACCCCCACCGACCCCAAGAAGGAATGCGAGAAGAACTCCTACTGCCATTGGGTGAACGACCAGTGCCTTTGCACTATGCCAGATCCCGTTGATCCGGAAAAGGAGAAATGC
>ENA-UOOE01002040-UOOE01002040.1-fermentation-metagenome-genome-assembly--contig:-NODE-2040-length-15315-cov-4.734600_pt1 | contig 15315 bp, 13 predicted proteins | sample MGYA00245776_ERZ724021 | MGnify/ENA primary metagenome ERZ724021 (study PRJEB28704, sample SAMN03018321) | fermentation metagenome | biome: anthropogenic terrestrial biome; feature: soil; material...
CGGGATGCGCTGGCTGCTACAGAAGAAGCTTCGAGCCTTGCAGTTAGAATTTAATCGTTGATTTCACGTCCACACCTGTTTTACGGTATGTGATCACAGCACAATAAAGCTATAAAAATCTCCTTCCATTCCGGGAAGGAGATTTTTATAGTTAAGATTCTACCGACTTCTTTGCCACCACCTACCGACTGCTTTGCCACCAATATTTTTCCTGTACCATACGGAACAGAACTCCTCCTCTCGAATAATATATTCTAATTCATCAGAGATTTTGTATTCCGGATTCACAACATAGGGATATCGCTTATATTCAGCCTGTTCCCATCCGATGAAAAAGCCTATATCAGCGCTACATCCAAATTGATGTAGAACACACCGTCCCATTGAAATGACACGTCTTGAAGGACAATTTGTGCGTCCTGATAAGTTCCGTGAAACTTCTCCTGAATCAGTTGGTTCAAATGGGCCATGAAATAATCCCTTGTGCTTTCATAATGACTCCCCAGAGCATAAGGATCCACTTTCCAAAATGTTTCGCGTAAAAAATCATGCAGAACATTGGACTGATACAACCAGTCACAGATTATGCTTCTAATTTTAAACTCTTCTGATATCCTGAGTCTTTGAACATCCCTTGAAAAGCTGTTGTAATAGCTGGCAATCATTGTATGAGCGAGCACTACGCCGATGGTGTTCTGAGATGTATTCCACCCGCCTACAGCCTGTACCTGGCTGAAGATGCCTTTTTTCAGGGCATATTCCATAAACTCATTTTCACATCCGTTGCATACGGAAACCTCTGCCAATCCAACTGGCTTCTGTAATTTTTCCTTATAATAAAGAATATAGTTCAGAAACTCATGCATGTTAATATTGCTGGAAAATGTGACATCCTTCTGATCCTGTTCGCTGGATTCAATCATATACTTGCCAGGGGAATTGACTGCCAGCATACAATCAGAACATGCTGAATGATCCTCAAAAATTCCACCGGCGGAAACAATCTGTGACTTGATGCCTTCATTCAACGGACGATCCTCATATTTCGGCACAATAAATGGCCCTAGTGTGGAGGAATATCGGACATAGACCCGGGGCGTATATCCCTTGATCAGATTAAATACGCGGGCAAATAAAACACAGCCCACTTCATCTGCACCCGGATATATCAGGACACGATCCATCAGTTTCAATTCGAGCACTTTCCGTGCAATTGCATTGTGATCCATTGCAGCATAGCCATACTCGGCTGTATCGTCCTTTGGCACAGTAAGAATATCGAAAACGCCTTCCCGCACCAGATCTATACAGGAGAGATTGATGAAACGGTCCACATTGCGCCTCTGCATAAAATCTTCTAGAATGTCCTTCGGTATGAGATCCTTTAGTTCCCTGACCTCCTGTTTTTCCGGATCATCTGCCTCCCCCCGGGAGATTTTGTCTTTCAGAAAAGAATACCGCCAGATATTCCATCCCTGTGTCTCCCAATAATCCGGATCTTCATGTGCATTGTTATAGGCGGCCACCCTGGCAACCAGATTAAATGCATGAATCTTTATATGGGGATTTTCCTGCTTCAGCTTCCGGAAACGGTCCAGCGTTTTCCCGCATTTCTCACTACCAAGGTGATGTATTCTGGAGTTTATGATATTCCCGTATACCAGCGTATCGACGGAAAGAATGGCATACTCACAATCCGGAGCATTTTGAAAAATCCAATCCCAAATCCAATCGTAATCCGCCGGGTGTTTCAGACACCCCATCTTATCATATGGCGGTACCAGCAACTCGATATCATCCGCCATTTTAGCCAGCTTCTGTGGAAACAGATAATTGCAGGCTCTTTCGTCAAGCGGAACATAGATTATTTTTGCCATTTTCTCATCCTTTCATGCCGGTAACCGTAATCCCCTCGATAAAATACGATTGTGCAAAGAAAAACAGAATGATAATCGGCACGGTAAAGATAGCAGAAGCTGCCATCAACGGCCCCCATTCCACATAATGCGTCTGCATGAATGCCTGCAATCCTAAGGACAGGGTATACTGCTCTTCCTTGTTCAAATAAAGCAGAGGACCCAGAAAATCAGACCATGTGGCAAGAAAGGTAAAAATACCCACCGTAGTAAGCGCTGGTTTACAAAGGGGTAATATGATCTTTACAAAAATCCTTCCCTCTCCTGCACCGTCAATGGTAGCTGCTTCAACCAACGAATCCGGAATGGTTTTAAAGAACTGGCGCAACAAAAAAATATAATATGCCCCTCCAAAAAACGAAGGCAAAACAAGAGGAACAATGGATCCAACAAGTTTCATTTTCGTATAGACGATATACAGCGGAATCATGGTAACCTGCGTTGGAATCATCATTGTACCGACAATAAACGGGAAAAGGATCTTTGCACCTTTCCACTTGATTTTTCCTACCGAATACGCCACCATAGAGGAAGATATCACCTGCCCGATTACGCATAATACGGTAATGACCACTGTGTTGACTGTATATCGCAGGAAAGGCATTTTGGTAACAGCAAGATAATAATTGTTGAAATTAAGCTTATATGGAAAGATGACAGGCGGAAACTGATAAATCTCCTTCTGTGTCTTCAGAGATGTGGAGAGCAGCCACAAAAACGGAATCAGAAACACAATAGACAAAACGATAACCAACAGATATACCAATAACCTGGTTGCCACTTGTGAGCGATTTACACTGCTCTTTACGTTATTGATCACCATATGTCACCCACCTATCCTGTGTTTTGAAAATCAGGGCTGTTACAGCCATAATGATCAGAAATAGAATCCAGGCCATTGCGGAAGCTTTGCCCATTTTGAAATATCCAAATGCATTATGAAACAGATATAGCGAATAAAACAGAAGAGAATTTTCTGGCCCGCCGCTCATTCCGTTTGTTCCGCCTCCTGTAGAACCCCCAATCAGCAAATACGCCTGAGTAAAATACTGAAAGTAGTTGATGATACTCATAATCAATTGGAAGAAAATAACTGAGGAAATTCCTGGCAGAGTAATGTGAATAAACTGCTGCCACGCATTTGCACCATCCATCTTTGACGCTTCATACAGAGACCGCGGCACATCCTGCAGAGATGCAAGAAAAATGATTATGGTATTCCCGACGCCCCATAACCCCATAATAATCAGGGCTGGTTTGGTATAAGCCGGATCCATCAGCCAGTTTGGCTGCTTCATTCCCACGGCCTTCAATATGCTATTGAGCAGCCCGTACTGAGGATTCAGAATCCACAGCCACAAAAGCGAGGAAGCAACAATTGGAACAATGCTGGGCAAATAGAAAATAGTCCGGAAGACCGAAAGCCCCCTAATACGCTGGTTCAACAAAATCGCCAGCAGAAGTCCTGCGCCCAATGTAATCGGCGTACCGAAAACTACCATATATAAAGTATTCTGCAGGCTGAGGTAAAACTTGTGATCTGAGAAAAGCTCCCTGTAATTATCCAGGGCTACCCACTTAGGAGCCTGAAAAATATTAAAATCGCTCATGCTATAATAAAAAGAAATACATATGGGATACAGGCTGAATATAAGGAAACCGATAATCCAGGGCAACGCAAACAAAATGCCGGATTTTGTTCTGCTTCGGTCCATTTTCGACATCGATGATCCACTGCGCCTTTCCTTATGAAATCCATCCATTCGACTTAACCCCCCAGTTCAAATTTAAGTCTAAATCCAAATGAAGCAGGGACAGATCATCAGAGCCATCTATCCCTGCAATTCAACAATCATCGGCTCACTTCAGGATTTCCGATCCCTTGGTATTAATGTTTTTCAGAGTCGTTTCGATATCCTGCTTCAGATTGAGACAAAGCTCTGTTTGCTCACTGACGATTGTATCGTACTCGCTATTCTTAGGCCCATTCGGAACAAAAGTAAGATTCTTGCTCTGAGCCAGTTCCGTATAGAAGTCAATATCATATCCCTTACGGAAAGTTTCATCACCCAACAGCGAGGTTCTGGACGGAAATCCGCCATTCTTGATCGTTGAAGCAGCCTGACCATCCTTACCTGCAAACCAGGCCATGAAGTCCCATGATCCATCCTTATTCCCGGAATTGGCTGTTATGTAGAGTGTTGAAGTTGAAATAAGGCCTCTGGCTTTCAATTCAGGCTTGTCCTTCGGATACGGTATATACGTCACACCGTAATCCACATCGGATTGGAATGTTTCCTTAATGGACTTGCCCATCCAGGAACCATCCACACGAAACACCTGCTTCCCGGCAAGAAAAGGATCGGTCGGATCAAGATATTTTCCTCCGGACTGAAATTTGATGACGTTCTCAAGGCCAAACTTTGTACGGTAATCCCTGGCCAGCTTCAAGGCATATTGATTCCCGAAGTCATCAGGAGTGGAAGGCTTACCGTCTTCGGTGTACCATCCGCCGCCTGCCGCAGTGGCAAAGTTGCCAAGATAGTAAACTGCCGGGAAATCCGGAAAACCGCATACATCCAAGGTGCCGTCTTCATTCACTTTGGTTGTCTTTACAGCCATCTCGTACATTTCCTCCATCGTTTTTGGAGGCTCTGTATACCCTGCTTCCTTCAGAAGGGTTTTATTGTAATAAAGGGCTTCCAGATTCATGCTGATGGGCAGGGAATAAGTTTTTCCATCCATTTTGCAGGAATCCAGTGCGGCCGGTATAAAATCATCTGTATCATATTTCGTTTTGGATATATAGTCATCCAGTGGCTCCAGAATTCCTGCAGAAGCATATTTCCCAACATTATTGCTAAAATCATCAGAAACATCAGGGCCATTTCCTGCCGGAATAGCGGCCATGATCTTCTGGGTATCCGGCACGGAAAGCATATCTATCTTATATTTATCGCTCTGTTTGTTGTACTCCTGAACAGCTTTTTCAATTGTCTCTCCTTCTTCCCCACTCCATAGATACCAGAAAGTTACCTTTGTTTTCTTTTCTGCGGACTTTTCAGACTTTGGATTGTCCGATGTCTTCTTCTGACTGCCGCCGGAACATCCTGCCAATGATATGGCTAGGGCAAATCCCAGAGTCAACGAAACCATCTTTCTCCAATTATGCTTCCTCACAATTTCTCCCCCTCAATTATTTAAAATAGTGATGTAATGATTAAAGTATACCACACGAAAAGATTTTTTCAATATTTTTAAAAAATATTTTTTTATTTTTTTGTGAAAGTTGATAAAGTTATTGAAAAATATTTTTCAATATTATAAAATGAAATAGGAGTTGAGGAAAAGCCATGATCACCGTAGCAAACGGATATAAGACATAAAAGTAAGTTACGAATTGGCAGGCATTGCATTAATCCGCTTACTGCTTATCAAAGGAGGAAATCACTATACTGCAAAATGACATTTTTACAAGAATCCGAGTCAGTGAGGACAAATTTACAAAAGCAGAGCATAAAGTAGCGGAATACATACTGCAGCAACCACACGACATTATCTATCTGTCCATTACCGATCTGGCTGAAAACTGCAGAGTCAGTGACACAACGGTATTCCGCTTTTGCAAAACGCTTAAGCTGAATGGATATCAGGAATTCAAAATGTTGCTGGCCCAATCACTTAGCGCTGTTGAAGGCTCCAACAATATCACCCTTTCCGACGAAATTAAAAAGGATGACTCAACGGAAGAAGTATGCCGCAAACTTCTGAATACAAACATCACTGTGCTGAGTCAAACCCTGGACAAAATCAATTACAGTGATATTGATAAAGCTGTCACCATGATGGAAGAAGCCAGACTCATTCACTTATTCGGTGTAGGTTCCTCCTGTGTAATGGCGCTGGAAGCAAAAAACAGGCTTTCTGTAATTCTTCCCAATATTGTCTTTTCTGAGGATTGTCATATGCAGAATATGGCGTCTGCTCTCCTTGAGGAACAGGATCTTGCAATTGCCTTTTCCTACTCCGGTTCGTCCAAGGATACGATAGCGATTCTAAAGCAGGCAAAGCAGAACCACGCCAAAACAATCTGTATCACTAGGTTTGCAGAATCTCCCCTTACCGCTTATGCAGATATTGTGCTCCCGTTTGGTGCGAACGAAGGCCCCTTTCAAGGTGGATCTCTTTCTGTGCGGATTGCACAGATTTATTTACTGGATATCCTGTATACGGAGTACTTCAAAAGGAATTATTCCAAATGCGATGTCAACAAAATACGAACTGCAGAGTCCGTTGCGCCAAGGCTATTATAGGCCAGCACCAAAAAATATGGCAACTGTCATGGTTCGGCCTAAATATATAAAGCAAAGGAGAAGATCACACAATGAAATATCCCGAGTTTTCTGACTTTCCCGAATTGGGGTTACACCTGGAAGAATATGCCCGCCTGAAATGTGAGCAGGGCGGCTCTTCGGAACAAGTCAGAAAGGTTATAGAAAAGGTCAGAGCATCCATCCGGGATGCCATGCTTCAAATACAAGGCATTCCGGATGATCCTGCATTGCTTTCTAATGAACCGGATGACCTGGACGAAATTTTGCGTCTGCGAAAAGACGGTCCGCGAAGGCTTTGGACCCGCCTGCCGGATATCCAAACGTTGTCAGATAAAGTGGAAGGAGCCCTGACAGCGAGAATGATCGGATGTATGTTGGGCGTACCCGTGGAAGGACATACTGTAGAAGACATGGAGGCATGGAGTCAATATATTGGCAAGCAGTTTCCTCCAACGGATTATTGGGAAGACGTGTCCCTCCCGCATATTAAGAATTTTTATGGAGCATACAGGTATGAATATAAAAAGGAAAATATGCATTCCGTGCCGATCGATGATGATGTGGTATATACGGAGCTTTCCCTGCTGATTATGGAGAAGTTTGGCACCGAATTTACCACAGAAGATGTTGGAAAAGCCTGGAGAAAGTACCTTCCTTTTGCCTGTACAGCAGAGGAAATTGCTTTGAACAATCTGAAAGACGGCGTGTCAATCGATAAAGCAGGCGTTACCAACAACCCTTACCGACAATGGATTGGAGCGGCAATCCGATCCGACGGCTTTGCCTATGCAGCTGCAGGATATCCGGAAAAGGCGGCAAGCATGGCGTATCACGATGCGTTTTTAAGTCACCGGCGTAATGGTATTTACGGGGAAATGTTCCTGGCAGCAGCGCAGAGCGCAGCATTTGCTGTAGAAGATCCACTACAGGCAATAGAAATTGCACTTACGGAAATCCCCCGGAACTGCAACCTTTATCGGGACATTACCTGGGCATTGGAAGCAGGAAAGGATGTAAAGGATCATAAAGATGCCCGCAAGCTGGTGGACGAACGATTCGGCGACATGCATATCGTGCACACCAACAACAATCTTTGCCTGATCGTATTTGGCCTGATGATCGGCAGAACGGACCTGGTAAAGGCGCTTTCCGAAACCGTTGCCATGGGGCTGGACAGTGACTGTACTACTGCATCCCTCGGAAGCATCATTGGAGCAATCATTGGGAAAAAGGAAATTCCGGGGTATCTGTACGAACGGTTCAACAATACCCTTGAGACTTATCTGATCGGATGTGAACCATTCCATTTCAGTGATATGACACAGCGGTTTATAAAGCTGGCCAGGAAGATATATAGAAAAGTATGACCGTAGATGCGGATCGAATGGGAGAAAGCCGGGAGTATATCCCGGCTTCCCTCCTGATTTCGTGCATATGTGGCATACAGACAATTATATCCCTTACCCATCGCCTTCCTATAGATCGCAAGAACATCCTAATCATTGTCATCATCAAAGCTATCATTATCATCACAAATTCAAATGCATCAAGAAACAACCTGAGAAAACGTCTAATATTCAATGACATTTTATTGACAATGGAATTCACTAATTGATATGGAGAATCTGGCACATCAGGCATCACAGAAAAAGAGAATGGCTTTGATGGGGAGTGTCTTAGAATTACGTGTAACTGGGATTTCCCTCAAATAATCGGGAATGATAAATTTGCTATACTCAAGAGAAGGATAAGGCAATGCTGAGGAGCAACCTGAGGTCTCTTGAGGCTAGCGCGCTGGCAAGAGATCGCTTTTTTTTCTATAGAGGGGGCTGAATCCCATGACACGTTTATATGCCCAACCAAAACCGGAAGCCTGCCATGAAGATGATGACAGGCTTCTCCTTGAAAATTATGGTTAGCGTTAGCTGAAATAGTCTCTTACTTCCTCCAATGACGGGATGGACGACTGAGCGCCTTTTCTTGTCACTACTATTGAAGCAACCCTATTTGCAAATCGGATGGAAGATGCCAGATCATACCCTTTTGCCAAACCAAGGGCAACTGCAGCTATAAAGCTGTCGCCGGCAGCCGTCGTATCGACTGCCCGAACAGTATGCGATGGAAAACGATGGATATTTCCATTTGAATCGTTTAAAAAGGCACCACCTTCACCCAGGGTAACCAAAACATTTTTCACACCTTTTTCCTTGATACTTTCTGTCGATTTCTGAAGACTTTTCCACGCTTCATTATCTCCCAGCAATATACCCAATTCTGTCTCATTGGGTTTTATCAAATCCACGCATTCCAGAAGCTCATCCGGAAGGTCCCTGCGCGCCGGGGCAGGATCCAGAATGACAGTTTTATTCATCTCTCTGGCTTTTCTTGCAGTGTATATCACGGTGTCCAGGGGGATCTCCAACTGAAGCAGGATGATATCACTGCCTGCGATGACATCCATTTTCTCATCAATATATGCCGTATCAACCGTATTGTTGGCTCCCTGGATAACCAGGATGCTGTTATTCCCTTCGCTGTTCACCATAGTCACCGCTGTACCGGTTCCCTGATCTTCCGTTGACTTTATATGATCAATACAAACTCCTGCTTTCGCCAGACTCTGGCACAATCTCTTCCCATAGTCATCCTTTCCCACCACGCCCAGCATTGTGACGCTGCCGCCCAGTTTTCCTGCTGTATATGCCTGGTTGGCTCCTTTGCCCCCTGGTATCATTTCACACGAGGCTGCAAGAATGGTTTCGCCTACCTGAGGCATATCCTTTACCTTGATCACCAGGTCCATATTCAGACTGCCCACAACGGTAATTCTTCTCAACTTTATACACCTGCTCCCCAAACCAATATGATTTCATCCCTTGATTCCACTGCTGGTGATACCCTGCACATAGTATTTCTGAAAGGGCAGAAAAAGGAACAATGGTATTAATGCCGATATCATGGAACCAGCATATAAGCAGGACCATAAGCTTACCCGTTCCATTTTAAAAGAAGACAATGCAATCTGTATCGTCCTTATCTCCTTTGAACGTGCCACCAAAAGAGGCCAGAGGTAAGCATTCCACTGATCCATAAACGTCATCAATGCAGCAGTAACGATGACGGGTATGGAGGAAGGCAGGACGATGGATATAAAAACCCTGGGCCAGGCAGCACCGTCAACCCTTGCGGCTTCAATTAAGCTGGATGGCAAATCCCTGAAAAACTGAGTAAACAAAAACAACACCAGCCCATTTGCTATGGATGGCACAACCAGCCCTGCCCGTGTATCCACCATATGAAATCCGTCCACCACATTATACAATGGAAGGGCAATGGATTCAAAGGGGATCATAAAGGATATCAATGCAAAATTAAATATACCTTTTTTGAACCTGAACTCAAAGGTTGCAAAGGAGAAAGCCGCAATGCTGTTTACCAGTAAACTCAGTGGAATCACAACAGCGATTACCACCATGGTGTTAATCATTGGCCGCAAAAAATCATACTTTATAAACAGATCCATATAGGACTGAAAGGTAAACTGCACTGGTATCAGGGTATGAAATGAAAACGGCAATGCATATTTGTAAAGCTCATTATCACTCCGAAAGGATGCGGACAGCCCCCAAAAAAGCGGGAACAGGGATACAATGGTCAGAAGTGCCAGAGCAATATACATCATGGTTGTTTTCAAACTTTTATGCTTTCTCATGGTCATCCATCAGTCCTTTCCTCTTTTTCATTCAACAGCTTGAATTGAGCTCCGCAGATTAATACAATCAAAACCAGCAATACCCCCACGATGGCAGAGGAACGCGGGCGATTACCATATTTAAATGCCGATTTATAGGCTTCATACATCAAAACATTTGTACTGTCCTGAGGACCTCCCTGTGTCACCAGATGCATGGGTACAAACAGGAGAATATTTGCAGTGGTATTTGCAACACATACAAATAACAAAATCCGTTTCATCAACGGGATAGTAATCCGGGTAACTGTCTGAAACCAATTGCACCCATCTATCTTTGCAGCTTCATACATGAAGGGATCAATGTTCTTCAAGCCTGTAAGAAGAAACATCATCCAATATCCGCAGCCCTTCCACGTGGCAATGATAACAATACTCCAAAGGGCCTGGCTTTTGCTCGCCATAAAGCCCTGCGCCGGAATCCCAAATACACTCAGGAGGCTGTTGATTACTCCGTTGTTGGGACTCAGCATCATATCCCAGAGGATTGTTGCAACCGTCAATGAAATGGTAACGGGAAGATAAAAGATAGTACGGAAAACCCCAATACCCTTTACCGTGGAATTTACAATCATGGCCATACAAAAGGAGATTATAATCTGCAAGGGTATCATTACGATATTCATCTTAATCGTTACCCACAATGCGTGCCAAAAAGTTGAGTCCTGTATTAAAGTCTCATAGGTTCTTAAAGTAAATGTACCATTTACAAACACACTTTCCATTAAACTGTAGAATATTGGATACAGCTTGAATAAAAAAATCAGCACAAATGCCGGGAGAACCAAGATATACGGCAAGGCTTTTTCCCTGGTCCCTGTATTCGTCATATTACCTCCTCTTTCCTTTCTGGCAATCAGATATCCTGTAAAATCGGATATACATTCACAAATATCTATCGCTCTCTTACCGGTATTCTTTCATGGCTGTATTGATCTGCTCTACAGCCTTATCCAAGGCTTCCTTCACATCTGCTCCATTCCGGACATCTTCCCAGGTGGAATCCAGAATCGTACTGTATTCATTGAAACCAGGGGTGACAGCTCTGGTTACCGCAGTATGTATGGCTTCATAAGCCCCAATCTTATAATAATCCGCGGCATTGTCGTTGTTCATTATTTCTTCCAGCTTGTCCTTCCTGGAAGGTACATCGTTATTGGCATCCAGCCACATGTCATTTCCTTCACCCAGTGATACATACTTTATAAAATCTGCAGCGGTATCCACATTTTTGGAAGCAGCATTGATCCCAAAATGCCAACTGCCGGTTGGAGTAGCCACGGAATTTTCATATCCTTTAAAAGTGGGCATCGGTATACAATCGTATGTGCTCATATCATTCAGTTTGGCAGCGCTTGCCGTCCAGGTGCCCCCCACCATAAAGGCAAGTTTTCCGGAATAGAAGTAATTGGACATTTCGTCAGCCTTTATTCCTTTCGAAGCAATGCCCTGGCAAACCAGGTCCTGATACCATGTCAAAGCTTTGACCCATGCATCGTCGTTAATGACTCCATCAGCGGTAAAACCATCGTCTCCTATATTTTTACCGCCCAGGCTGTTTGGCAGAGCATTCATCTGATATACACGGCTTACCTGCTGAAAATCCAATCCATATATTCCATTGGTTCCATCCGGATCAAGCTTTTCTTTTACCTTTTTAGCCATATCCACAACCTCTTCCCAGGTTAACCGATTCTCAGGAGTAGATTTCTTCATGGTCACAACTGCCTGGTCAAGCATGGAAGTGTTATACCACAGCACCTGAGTGGAAGTATTCTCTGCCGGAGCGTAAAACTTACCTTTCCAGGAACCTGCTTTCAGAGCAGAATCTATAAACTGCTCCTTCTCCTCCCTGGTGAAATATTTATCCATTGGAAGAATCCACTTACGGGAGGCATAAGCGGCAACCATGGGTGCGTCAACACTGATGACATCATAATCGGAAGAGCCTGATGCAATTTTCACCTGGATTATGTCAAACAGATCTTTAAAAGAGTAAAATTCCCCCACAACTTCCACCCCGGTAGCTTTTTTATAAGCTTCCAATATGGGCTTGGTGATACCTTCCCAGGAATTTTCGCCAACACCCTGGGAAAGCCAAACCAGTTTTTTCCTCCCATCTCCTGACCTGGATGTTTGCTTATCTGCCTGTGTCTCAGAACCGGACGACTCACCAGGCGTTGAAGTGCTTTTGAAATTACCGGATCTTCCACATCCTGTAACAATGGAAATCAGCACAACTGTCATAACCATCAATGATAAGGCCTTTTTCATATTTTTCTCCCTCTTTCTTTTTTCCATTTCAATTCATCATGATTTTTCATCTAATGACTGCCAAGTTTCTGGAAGAGATCAGCAAACAGATTATCACGATTCACGTGATAAACATACTTCATGAAATGACGATTGTTGTCAAAGGAATAGCTGTGGTCGTATTCCGGCATTGGGCTATGTACAAGATAATCATTCATATAATCTCCATCCAGCAGCCATGCCACTGCAGTAACATCCCAGATCGGACGTGACCAGGTTTCCCCTCCATGACATTCCTTTGCTTCCTGAAAGGTTGCATTAACCAAATAATCACACAATTTGTTTTTGCCGCTTAAATGATATCTTAATTCAGGGCCGCTCGTGGTAAAAGCAGAAACCACTCCCATACATGGAAGCTGAACCAATGGAACTCCACAGCCAAATACGATACGTGCTGCTGCAATATCCTGACTAAGATTGAACTCACGATTGTGCGGCCAGTTATGGGCATTTCCACCCAACCAAATCAAAACGATTCGCTCTGTGATTGCAGGATTGATTAACACTGCCGATGCAATATTAGTAATCGCACCAATGGCAATGACATATAGAGGTTTGCCTTCGGAGTAATCCATTGCCCGTTCTGCCAGATCCTGTGCCGCATCGGAAATCACCGGCTGATCCTCGCCGGAAAGATATGCAACAGATCCGGGATATACTTTTTCTTTCAGTTCATCACAATCCATTAAAGAGAGAATATTCATAATCTCATGGTAGCTCTTTTTCATACCATCCGCAGGACTGTCTGACTTTCTGTTAAAAAAGGGAGCAGCATAGACAGCCTTTAAATTTAACTTTTCCTGGGATTTAACCAGATATGCCAGGGCAAACTGATCATCAATTTCATTGTAAGTGTCCGTATCAATTACCACATCAACCCTTCCTGTCGGTTTTTCCAGACGCCTGATCAATGCAGCATTGTCAATTAATTGTCCTTTTGAATGAACAGAACCCATAAATTGATTCCCTTTTTTTGCCTGAGTGTCACCCATTTTCTGTGCCTCCTTACATTTTTGATATAGATATACTTTCAATCCAGCCACATATTCATGCCATTGCAAAAATAAGATTTATGAATTCGTTTCGTCCCTCCCTTCAAGGTCTCCCGATCTTTTTCTTATTTATCCTCATCCAAAATCACAGATTTTAATTAAAATTGCTACAAGACATCTTGCTTTTATCTACTGATAGCCATTATATATCAGTTGATGCTTATTGTCAATCAATTGCTTTGCTTTTTTCATATAAAATATATAAGTAGAGGTGAGTGCATTGTTGACTAATGATGAAATGATTTGCCAGCTTGGGCTGAATATAGCGCATTATAGAAAAATGAGAAAGATGACACAGGAAGAATTGGCCAATAAGACAGGCATTTCCAGGGCATTCTTGGGCCATATTGAAGCTCCCAATATGATAGTGGCATTTTCCATCCATACTGTTTTTGATATTGCACGGGCATTGGGCATTGAACCAAAAGTACTTTTTGAGTTTCATGACATTGATCAAAGTGCCAAAGGTGAAAAATGAAAATAATCGCTGCTCCTTCGATTTCGCTTCCGCACCTTTTTTACGGTATGTGATCACAGCACAATAAAGTCATCAAAATCTCCTTCCCGGAATGGAAGGAGATTTTGATGGCTAAGATCCTACCGACTGCTTTGCCACCATCTACCGACTGTTTTGCCACCAATATTTTTCCAACAGTTGATCACAGCGCCGGCCGATAACCTGCAGCGCTTTTCCCGCTTCGTCCGAACCGTTTGCAAACTCCATCATCAAGCGGCCTTCCTCATAGCAAAGTTCGTCGTGTAATGGCATATACTCCGTAACGAGGAACAACACAAATTCCACTGCACGGTTTTCTCCATAAAGTCTGGGAAGCGGTTCCCCATGATACTGCTCCAGCACAACCGTATGACGGGCCCTCACCGCTTCAATCAGTGCATCCTTTTCACAGGCGGCAGCCAGTACGATCATCTTGGATATGCCAAACCAATCCGAATTGATCGTCCCATGGGAATCATTGTCACCGACAATGGGAACCGCATGCCCTTCCTCACGCATCTGCTGCCAAACGCTGATCTGCGCCTGATTTTCTTCCAGGGACTGCCCGCAGGTAAGTTCCAATGCGTCAAAAGGCTTTTTTTCCAGAAGATAACGATACATGGCATTCTGAACATGAAAGGCATGATCCTGTATCCAGCACGGATGCACCATAACGGCAAGCCCTCCGGCTGCACGGATATGATCATACACCCACAGCAGGGAGGCATATTCCCCTTTATTGATTCCAGCAGGCGTATCCAGTGATTCGGCAATTTTATGAACTTCCTCCGCATACTGCTCCGGATGGTTCCGGAAAATATCATTAATGCTGTAATCACCCCCAAAATGTACCGTATGGATATTGTTATGGGGCGGATGAACCTCTTCTCCCGGGAAAAGCCGAAAGCTTAAATTGCAGGATTCATAGGTCTGAATGGCCTTGAGCGAGGGCTCATACTGTCCATGATCCGTAATGGAAAGAAAATCAAATCCAGCCTTGCGATATTGCGCAGCAACAAAATCCGGGGATTCCCTTCCATCAGAATAGCAGGTATGGCAGTGCATGTCCCCTCGGTAAGGACGCAGGGCAAAAAGGTCCGGCTCCAGAGCATAAACGCGCAATTCGCACCGCTGTCTCCATTCATCATCGCATTTTTCTTCCAAAAGAAGTTCATATGGCTGCTCCGTGGCAAAATGATAGCAGAAATGCAGCTTTCCATCTTTATATTCTGCCTGTACCACGGGTTCCGAATCTTCCGGAGAATTCAACAAGGTCTCATGCATGGAAAATATTCTTACATGATATGGGGTTGTCTCCGTAAAATCGACATGGCGGCTCAGCGGAGAAATGGTAATCTCCGCTGGATACCCGGTACATAAGACCTTGGGGTAGATATCATAATAGGCCAATACAGTTTTCATAGCAGACTCCTTTCTGCCGCACAGATCGCGG
>ENA-UOOE01002041-UOOE01002041.1-fermentation-metagenome-genome-assembly--contig:-NODE-2041-length-15314-cov-5.239990_pt1 | contig 15314 bp, 12 predicted proteins | sample MGYA00245776_ERZ724021 | MGnify/ENA primary metagenome ERZ724021 (study PRJEB28704, sample SAMN03018321) | fermentation metagenome | biome: anthropogenic terrestrial biome; feature: soil; material...
GCATGGTGAACGCCGACCGCCCCCCGATATACGAGGGCATCTCGGAAAGCACCGTGTCGCCGGGGTGGATCAGCGCTTTGGAAACCAGATCCAGCGCCTGCTGCGCGCCGGAGGTGATCAGAATGTCGTCCGGCCGGCAGCCGATGCCGTACTGCTCGCGGGAAAAGGAGGCGAGGATTTCCCGAAGGGGGCGGTACCCTTCGCTTTCCTGATAGGAAAAGGCGTATCCCCTGTCCGAATCCAGCACCTGATTGACGGCGCTTTTGAATTCCTCGACCGGGAATACCTCCGCCATCGGGGAATTCCCCGCCAGGTTGATCATGTTTTCCCGGCACGCCAGCTTCCCGCTGCTGAGCTCGGCGTATTCCAGGAACAGGGAGTCCGGCTCGTCCGTCTGTTCCAGGGGAATCGTCCTCGGCAGGGAGTAGGTGCCGCTGCCCGGCTTGGTGTAGACGTCCCCTTTTTCCTCCAGAAAACGATAGGCGGCGATCACGGTGGAGTTGTTGACGCCGAGCGCCCCGGCCATTTCCCGCACGGAGGGCAGCCGTTCCCCGCCCTGTGCGCCCGAGCCCTGAAGCTGCTTTTCGATCCCGCGGGCCAGCGTCCGGTAGATAGGGGCTTTGGACTTGTCGAATTGTATCGATACAATATCAAGCATTGTTTCGCCTCCGATTGTTGAAATCACTTGAATTCGGTATTTATAATGATACCAAAATTATTTCCGTAACGCAACAGTTTGGAGGAATCAGGAATGAACGATCGGTACGAATTGAACAAAAATCTCGCCCAGATGCTCAAGGGCGGCGTGATCATGGATGTGACCACGGCGAAGGAAGCCGAAATCGCGCAGGCCGCGGGCGCCGTCGCCGTGATGGCGCTGGAGCGGGTCCCGTCGGATATCCGCAAGCAGGGCGGAGTGGCCCGCATGTCGGACCCGAAAATCATCAAGGAGATCAAAAGCGCCGTGACCATTCCCGTCATGGCGAAATGCCGCATCGGCCATATCGTCGAGGCGCAGGTGCTGGAGGCGCTGAACGTCGACTTCATCGACGAGAGCGAAGTGCTGACGCCGGCGGACGAGAGCTTCCATATCGACAAGCACGCGTTCCGGGTCCCGTTTGTGTGCGGCGCCCGCAATTTGGGCGAGGCGCTGCGGCGCATCGGCGAGGGCGCCGCCATGATCCGCACCAAGGGCGAGGCGGGCACCGGCAACGTCGTGGAGGCCGTTCGGCACATGCGCACGATCATGGCGGAGATCCGCAGGCTTTCGACGCTTCCCGCCGAAGAATGGATGACGGCGGCGAAAGAGCTCGGCGCGCCGTACGACCTTGTCGCGAAGGTCGCCGAAACGGGGAAGCTCCCCGTCGTCAACTTTGCGGCCGGCGGAATCGCCACGCCCGCCGACGCGGCGCTGATGATGCAGCTCGGCAGCGAAGGCGTGTTCGTGGGCTCCGGCATTTTCAAGTCCTCCGACCCCGAAAAGAGGGCAAAAGCCATCGTGAAGGCAGCCACTTATTTCGACAAGCCCGAAATCATCGCGGAGGTCTCGGAAGATCTCGGCGAAGCGATGAAAGGCATCGACATTTCGGAGCTCGAACCGAAAGACCGCCTTGCGGAGAGGGGCTGGTGACGGTTGAAGACCATCGGCGTCCTGGCGCTGCAGGGCTCGTTTCGGGAGCACCTGCGCGCGCTGGATCGAATGAGCGGGGTCAGGGGCGTTCCGGTCAAGAGCCGGAGCGGCCTCGAAAAAATCGACGGCCTGATCCTGCCCGGCGGCGAGAGCACCGCACAGGGCAGGCTGCTGCGCGACTTTGATTTGCTGGAGCCCCTCGGGGCAAGGATCCGCCGGGGCCTTCCGGTCTGGGGAACCTGCGCCGGCATGATCCTGCTGGCGAAAAGAATCGCGGGCGGGGAGCCGACGCATCTGGCGGTCATGGATATCTCCGTGCGCCGGAACGCATACGGCGGACAGCTCGACAGCTTTACAGATTCGGCCGTGATCCCCGCCGTTTCCCAAAAGCCGATCCCCCTTGTCTTCATCCGGGCCCCATGGGCCGAAAAGACAGGGGATGGCGTCCAGCGGCTCGCGGCCCTGAATGGGAAGATCATCGCCGTGCGGGAAGGGAAAATGCTTGCCACCTCTTTTCACCCGGAGCTGACGGATGACCTGAGCTTCCATCGCTATTTTGCAGGCCTGATGGAATAAAAAAAAGAAAAAGCCCCGGAAGCCGTTTTATGCAGCGGCTTCCGGGGCTTTTCTCATGAACGGTGAAATAGGCGCGGACTGTTTCTGCAGCCCGCGCCAGGGATTTCCAGGTACCGCAAGACGGTACTTTTTAATACAGTCTGTTGAATATTTCAGCTTTTTTCGACAGAAGAGGAATTTTTTCCGCCTTTTATACTCGCTGTACAATCCCGTTTGTGCCGGGCGTCTTTTAACGTTCGCTTTCGTGCCATTCCTCGCCGCTGAAAATCAGGTCGTCTAAGTCAACGCCGGCAGACAGGTTGCCGTAAAGACGGTTGTACAGGCTCTCATCCAGATCTTCAGGGCGATTCAGGCCCATGGTCTGTTCCATGGCGCCGCCTCCCCGTTCCATTCTATTAAAAACGTGTTCTACCAGTATATGATCCGAAACCAAAAAAGATACCGCGAATCCGGCGGAAAAAATATTTCCTTTTCTTTCGGAACGGCGCGGTTGATTATTGCAGGGGCGGGCGGTATAATAAAAAAGTATACCCGCGAAAAAACAGGATCCGGGCGTTTTTGGGGAACGGATTCTTTCGAAAAATTAGCAGAAACTGGTGGAATTAAATGAACGATTATTTAAAAAGGACCTGGGCGGAGATCAATCTTGACGCCCTGCGCCATAATTACGGGGTGATCCGCGCCGCCGTTCGCCCGCAGACGAAGATCTGCTGCGCGGTCAAGGCGGATGCATACGGCCACGGCGCCGAATTCGTGTCGCTGGAGCTGGAAAAAATAGGGGCCGACTGGTTTGCCGTCTCCAATCTGGAAGAGGCCATGCAGCTGCGGCGGTGCGGGGTTTCCCGCCCGATCCTGATCCTGGGCTACACGCCGCCGCAGATGGCGGAAAAGCTGCACGAGCTGGATATTTCCCAGACGATCCTCTCGCATGAGTACGGCCGGGAGCTTTCCGCGTGCGCCGAAAGGGCCGGCGTTTCGGTGCGCGCCCACATCAAGCTCGACACCGGCATGAGCCGCATCGGCTTTCTGTACCAGGAGCCCTCCCGCGACGTCGGAGCGCTCCGGCAGATCGAAGAGGTCTGCCGGATGCCGGGCATTCTGGCCGAGGGAATCTTCACGCATTTCGCGGTTTCCGACGAGGGAAAGGACGGGGAAGCGTTTACCCGGCAGCAGTACGCCTGCTTCCGGGAAGCCGTCGCCCGGCTGGAGCAGAGCGGCATCCGCTTTTCGATCCATCACTGTGCCAACAGCGGGGCGGTGATGGATTATCCCGAGCTGGATTTCGACATGGTGCGCCCCGGCATCATCCTGTACGGCCTGATGCCCTCGGACAAAATCCGCAGGACGCTCGATCTGGTTCCGGCCATGGAGCTGAAAACCGTGATCTCGCTTCTGAAAACCGTGGAGCCGGGGACGAGCGTCAGCTACGGCTGCGAATTCGTGACGAGCCGCAGAACGGTGCTCGCCACCGTGCCCATCGGCTATGCGGACGGGTACCCCCGCCGCCTTCACGACAGGGCCGACATGCTGGTGTGCGGGAAGCGCGCGCGGGTCGTGGGCCGCGTCTGCATGGACCAGCTGATGCTGGACGTGACGGATATCCCCGAAGCGAAGCCCGGCATGACCGTGACGGTCTGGGGCCGGGACGGCGGCGGGGAGATCGGCGTCGACGAGATCGCCGCGCTGGACGACACCATCAATTACGAGATGATCTGCCTGGTCGGGAAGCGCGTCCCCCGCATTTTCCTGCGGGGCGGCAAGCCGGTGGGCCAGCTCAATTATATTTGCCCGGAAGAATGACAAAAAAGCTTTCGCACAGCGAAAGCTTTTTTTGAATGGCATGTCCGGTTATTCCGCGGCGCCTTTTGTTCCGCCCGCGCCGCAGGCGCTCCCTTTCCAGCGCGGGGATGTTTCCCGCAGGCGCGCGACCGCTTTCGGGAGGACTTCGAGAATATCGTCGACATCCTGTTCGGTGTTCTGGTCCCCGAGCGTCAGGCGCAGGGAGCCGCGCGCGGTTTCGTCCGAAATACCCAGGGCGAGCAGAACGTGGCTGGGGTCGAGCGAGCCGGAGGTGCACGCGGAGCCGGAGGACGCGCAGATTCCCGCCTCATCCAGCAGCAGCAGGAGCGCCTCGCCCTCGATGCCTTCGAAGCACAGGCTCACGTTGCCCGGCAGGCGGCGCTCCCGGTCGCCGTTCAGGCGGGAGCGCTCGATTTTCAGGGCGCCGCCGATCAGGCGGTCGCGCATCGCGCGCAGGCGGCGGCCCCGCTCATCCATCGAGGCGCACGCCTCTTTGACGGCTTGGGCGAGCCCCACGATGCCGGCGACGTTCTCGGTGCCGGCGCGGCGGCCGCGTTCCTGCGCGCCGCCGTCGATCAGGTTCGGAAAGCGCAGCCCCCGGCGGATGTAGAGCGCGCCCACGCCCTTGGGGGCGTGCAGCTTGTGCCCGGAAAGGGAGAGCAGATCGATGTTCTGCTCCCCTGCGTCGATGGGGACGTTCCCGACGGCCTGTACCGCGTCGGTGTGGAAAACGACGCCGTGCTTCCGGCAGACGGCCCCGATTTCCGGGATCGGCTGAATCGTGCCGATCTCGTTGTTCGCGTACATCACGGTGACGAGGGCGGTGTCCGGCCGAAGGGCGGACTCCACCTCCTGCGGGCGCACGAGGCCGTCCCCGTGCACATCGAGATAGGTGACCTCAAACCCTTCCCGTTCCAGCGCGGCGGCGCTGTGCAGCACCGCGTGGTGCTCGAACCGGGTCGTCACAATGTGCTTTTTCCCTTCGCCGGCCATCGCCCGCGCGATGCCCTTGATTGCCCAGTTGTCCGATTCGCTTCCGCCGGAGGTAAAAAAGATTTCGCCCGGCCGTGCGCCGAGGCAGTCCGCAACATCCGCCCGGGCAAGCTCCAGGGCCTTTTTGGCCTCCCGCCCCGCCGAGTAGAGGCTGGAGGCGTTCCCGAAATATTTTGTGTAATACGGCAGCATGGCCTCCAGCACCGTTTTGGAAACCGGCGTGGTGGCGGCGTTGTCCGCGTAGATCAAGCGTTTCAATTTCCTTTTCCTTTCGTCTGCCGCCGGAAAGCGGCGGCGCTATGACTTGTTCTTTTCCGCCGCGGCCACGGCAAGGCGGTCGCAGCGCTCGTTTTCCGGGTGGCCGTCGTGCCCGCGTACCCAGGTGACCGTCACGCGGTGAACCGTCAGCAGCTCCAGCAGGCGTTCCCACAGGTCGCTGTTCAGCGCGGGCTTTTTGTCGGCCTTGCGCCAGCCGTTCCGTTTCCAGCTTTTGGCCCAGCCCTTTTCGATGGCATCGCACACATAGCGCGAATCGCTGCAAAGCGTGACCTCGCACGGCTCCTTCAGAAGGCTGAGCGCCTCGATGACCGCGCGCAGCTCCATCCGGTTGTTCGTCGTCTGCGCCTCGCCGCCGCTGATTTCCCTTTCCCGGCCCTGATACCGCAGGATCGCCCCCCAGCCGCCCGGCCCGGGGTTGCCCTGACAGGCGCCGTCCGTAAAAATCTGTACCTGTTTCATCGTGAAGCCACCATTCCTTCGTTTTTGTTTCCGTTTGGATGACCGCGATGCGTGCGGGCAAACCGGCTCCGCGCGGAAACAGCGGCTCAGCCGCCGGGAAAAAGAATTCCAGCGGCCGCGCCGCTTTCGCAGACCTTATTATAGCAGGATCCCCGGATTCCCGCAACAAAATGCCGGGAAAGCCTCTTTTTCTTTTTCAAATCCGCCCGGGCATGGTTTAACCCCGCCGAAACAGGGGAATGATACGGAAAACAAAAGAATTCCGGGCGGATTTGCCAAGCTTGACATTAAACTTTATTAAAGGTACAATTATAATATATTTGTTACCCAGCGTTCTTTCCGCCCGCCGCGTGCGGCCGGGCGGATATTTTATAAAACAAGTCAGATTTCGCGCTGTGAACGCGATGAAAATAGAAAGAAAAAACTGGATATATCCATGAGTATTTTTGCATAAAAAGCAAAGCCTGTCGGCACCGTTTGCATACAGGCTGTGAGTGGTTGTGTCCTCATACAAAAATGGAGGTTATTTTGTGACGGAAAAAATGAATAAGAACCAGCCTGACGGCACCGCGGAAAAGCAGGGCGGCCTGTACGGAAAAGTGACCGCCCGCAGGCATCCGACAAAGGCGCAGAACCAGGCGGGGAAAACGCCGGAGCAGCCCGAGAGGGCTCCGGCATCCCCGGAGAGGCAGGAGGAAAGGCCCGCGGCAAAGCCGGCCCGTCAGCCGAGAGGCGCCAGAAGCAGAACGCGCGGCCCGCAGGGGGCGAAGAAGGCCCCTGCGGCGCCCGTGCTGCAGGCGGAGGCGGCGCCGAAAAAGCAGACGCGCCGCCGCACGAAAACCGGCGCGCACAAGGCGAAGCCATCCATCAAGGTGTATTTTCTGGGCGGCCTCAACGAGATCGGCAAGAACTTCACCCTGTTCGAGTGCGAAGACGACATGGTCATCGTCGACTGCGGCATGGCTTTCCCCGACGGGGATATGCTCGGCGTCGACCTTGTGATCCCTGATTTTACGTTTGTGGAGCGCAACGTGGACAAGATCCGCGGCATTGTGCTGACCCATGGGCACGAGGACCACATCGGCTCCCTGCCGTTCCTGCTCAAGCGCGTGAACCTGCCCGTCTACGGCACCTCGCTGACGCTCGGCCTTGTGGAGGGGAAGCTGAAGGAGCACAACCTGAGCGGAAAGGTGAAGCTCCATGTGGTCAAGCCCGGCGACACGGTGCAGCTCGGCTGCATGGCGGTGGAATTCATCCATGTGAACCACTCGATTTCCGACGCGGTCGGCCTGGCGATCCATTCCCCCGCGGGCACAATCGTGCATACGGGCGACTTTAAAATCGACTGCACCCCCACCCAGGGAAAAATGATCGATCTCGCCCGTTTCGCGGAGCTCGGGAAAGAGGGCGTCCTGGCCCTTTTCGCCGATTCCACCAATGCCGAGCGCCCCGGTTACACCAAAACGGAGCGCACGGTCAACACGACGTTTGAAAATCTGTTCGCGCGCGCGGAAAACAGCCGCATCATCATCGCGACGTTCGCGTCGAACATCAGCCGCGTGCAGCAGATCATCAACTGCGCCGTGAAATTCGGGCGCAAGGTGGCGCTTTCCGGGCGCAGCATGGTCAACGTGATGGGCATCGCCGTAGAGCTCGGGTACCTGGATGTTCCGGACGGCGTCCTGATCGACATCGACATGATCAAACGGTACCCGAAGGACAAGATCGTGCTGGTCACGACGGGCAGCCAGGGCGAGCCGATGTCCGCCCTGACGCGCATGGCCTTCGCCGACCACCGCAAGGTGGAGGTCGGCCCTGGCGACGTCATCATCATTTCCGCAAGGCCGATCCCCGGCAACGAAAAGACGGTGGGCACCGTGGTGGACGAACTGATGAAGCGCGGCTGCGAAGTCGTGTACGAATCCATGTACGAGGTCCACGTTTCCGGCCATGCCTGCCAGGAAGAGCTGAAAATCATGCAGGGGATCACGAAGCCCAAGTATTTCATCCCCGTCCACGGCGAGCAGAAGCATCTGCGCAAGCACGCAAGGCTCGCCCAGGCCATGGGGATGGACCCTAAGAATATCTATATCGGCGATATCGGCGACGTGCTGGAGATCAATCAGGACTACATGCGCCAGCTTCCCAGTGTCCCGGCGGGCCGCATTCTTGTGGACGGCCTCGGCGTCGGGGATGTCGGCAGCATCGTGCTGCGCGACAGGAAGCACCTGGGCGAAGACGGCCTGATCGTGGTCGTCTGTACGCTGGACGCGAAAAGCGGCCACGTCGTTTCCGGGCCGGATGTGGTTTCGCGCGGCTTTGTCTATGTGCGCGAGTCCGAAAGCCTGATGGACGAGGTCAAAAAGCTGGCCTATTCCGTGCTGGAAAACAGCGCGGACGGCCATGTGCACGACTGGGGCATGCTGAAGACCCGCCTGAAGGATGAGCTGTCCCGCCTTCTGTACGACAAGACAAGGCGCAGCCCGATGATCCTTCCGATCCTTATGGAAATCTGACCAAAGGAGAAATGAAGTTGAAACGGAAAATATGGGTGGCTTCTCCCGTGTTTTATGTCATTGCGGCGGTCATGCTTTTTATGGCGGGCCTCAGCTGGTTCTGGAACAGCGCGATTTTTTACGCGGAGCTGTCCCTGGCCGTTCTGGCGTTCGTCGCGGTGACGATGGCCAATATGCATTTCAGGCTGTATGTGAATACGGCGGTGAAGAGCGCCCAGAAAATCCTTTCGCCCGAGGATTACCGCGCCCTGGAGCAATTCGTGCTGCCGGCCGTGCTGGTGGGGAATTCGGGCGACATCATCTGGGCGAACTCCAAATTTTTCAGCGAGGTCAGCCACGGCAAAGAATGCCGCGGGGAGAATATCGCCCGCTTCCTTTCCCCGAAAACGCTGGAACAGGTGGCGGATTCCGCCGGCGCCGACGTGGAAGCGGAAGGCCGGCAGTACACTGTTTACGCCGTCTCCACAAAGAACGGGAAGATCCTGTACTTTGTGGACAATACATATTATAAGCAGATCAGCCTGGAGCACAGCCGCAGGCAGCCGGTCATCGCGCTGGTGACGTTCGACAACCGCGAGGAGCTGGCGAGCGACACCAGCAGCGAGGAGGACGCCCGCATCACGGCGCAGGTGGAAGAGCTGCTGCGGAACTGGGCGCAGGGCATGGACGGCTTTCTGAAAAAGCTCAGCGGCGGGCGCTATCTGGTGCTCACCGACGAATCCCATCTGCGGGCGGCGATGGAAAAGCGGTTCGAGGTGCTCGACACCGTGCGCACCGTGAAAAACAGCGACGGCCGCAGCGCCACCGTTTCCATCGGCGTCGGGCGCGGCGCGCGGAGCTTCGCGGACGGCGAGTTCTGGGCCCGCCAGGCGCTGGACATGGCGCTCGGGCGCGGCGGAGACCAGGTCGCCGTCAAGCAGCAGGACGGCTCGTATGAATTTTTCGGCGGCCTGTCGAAGGGCGTGGAAAAGCGCGACAAGGTGCGCACCCGCATCATCGCGGCGACGCTGAGCGACCACATCCGCGAAAGCGACAACGTCCTGATCATGGGCCACAAGTTTTCCGACCTCGACGCGGTCGGCGCGGCGGTCGGCATGTGGAGCGTCGTGACGAGGGGCCTGCACAAGCCGGCCTTCGTGGTGGTCAACAGGGCGCAGAGCCTTGCGGCGCCCGTCATCAACAGCATTCAGGATTCCGTCCCCGAAGAACCGGTGTTCCTGAGCCCGTCGGAAGCGCTGGCGACGGTTTCCCCGAAAAGCCTTCTGATCGTCGTGGACACTCATTCGCAGGACTTTGTGGAAAGCGAGGAGCTGCTTTCGGCCGTCGCCCGCGTGGTGGTCATCGACCACCACCGCATGATGGTCAAGCACATCAGCAACGCGATCGTGTTTTATCACGAGCCTTACGCCAGCTCGGCGTGCGAGCTCGTCACGGAGCTGATCCAGTATATCGGCGACAAGGCCATCGGCCGTCTGGAAGCCGAGGCGCTTCTGGCGGGGATCATGCTGGACACGAAAGGCTTTGTGCTGAAAACGGGCGTGCGCACGTTCGAAGCCGCCGCGTACCTGCGCCGCAGGGGCGCCGATACGGTGGAGGTCAAGCGCCTGTTCTCCAATAATATCGAGACCTATAAGACAAAATATCAGTTGATTTCCAACGCGGAAATCTATAAGGGATGCGCGATCGCGTGCGCGGAGGAGGAGATCGACGGGATCCGCGTCGCCGCGGCGCAGGCCGCCGACGAGCTGCTGTCCATCCAGGGCGTCAGCGCGTCGTTCGTCATCTACCCCACCGGGAACGAGATGAATATTTCGGCGCGCTCGATGGGCGACGTCAACGTCCAGGTCATCATGGAGGTGATCGGCGGGGGCGGGCACCTCACCATGGCCGCCGCCCAGATGAAGGGCGCCACCACAAAGCAGGCGCGCCAGAAGCTGATCTCCATTCTGGATGAAAATCTTTCCAAAGCCAGTAAAATGCCGGTTTCGGCACAGCCAAACAAATAAAAAGCAACAAAAAAGACGGAGGAAATTCTCAATGAAGGTAATTTTGCTTGAAGACGTGAAGGGGAGCGGCAGCAAAGGCGAGCTCATCAATGTTTCGGACGGCTACGCCAGAAACTACCTGTTTCCCCGCAAGCTTGCGAAACAGGCGGACGCGCAGGCGATGAACGAACTGAAGAACGCTGAGGCCGCAAAGGAATTCAAAATCCGCACCGAAATCGAGAATGCGAAGAAAACCGCGGAAAAGATCAACGGGAAAAGCGTGAAGCTTTCCGCCACCGCGGGCCAGGGCGGCCGCCTGTTCGGCTCCGTCACCGCCAGAGAGATTGCCGAAGAGATCAAAAATCAGTACGGCGTGGAGCTGGATAAGCGGAAGATCGACCTTTCGGCGGATATCAAGGCGTTCGGCACCTATGAATGCGAAGTCAGGCTGTATCCGGGCATTTCCGCCAAGATTTACGCCGTAGTGGGCGAAAAGCAGGCATAACGGGCCGCACGGCGGCGGAGGAGGGGACGACATGGATGACGCGAACGCGGCGGGATACGACGGCATGAACCTGCCGTACAGCCCGGAGGCGGAGCAGTCCGTCCTGGGCGCGATTCTGCTGGATTCCTCCTGCATCGACCGGGTGGCGGAAATTCTTCCGCGCCCGGATTATTTTCATCAGGTCAACCACGTGATGATCTATTCCGCCATGCTGGAGATGTTCACGCTCGGCCAGCCGATCGACTTCGTCACGGTGCTGGAAAAGCTGAAGGAGGACCCCGGGTTCGACGAATCCGCCGGGAAGAGCTACCTGATCCAGCTCGCGCAGATCGTGCCATCCATCTCCAATGTGGAGTCCTATGCGAGGATCGTGCGGGACAAGTACGACATCCGCACGCTGATCGTCACGGCGCGCGAAATTTTGGAGGATGCGCGCGACGGCGCGGCCGACGCCGGCTCCCTTCTGGATTCGGCCGAGCAGCGAATATTTGACATTCGGCGCGGCAAGAATATGCAGGGATTGCAGCGCGTCAACGAGATCATCCTCGAGACGTTCGACCGCCTCGACCTGCTCAACGGGCCGGACGGCGACAAGTACCGCGGGATCCCGACCGGGATCCGCGAGCTGGACGAAACGATCACGGGCCTGAACAAGTCGGACCTGATCATTCTGGCGGCGCGCCCCGGCATGGGCAAAACGAGCTTCGCCCTGAACATCGCCCGCCACGCGGCGGTGACGTGCGGGAAGAAGATCGCTTTTTTCTCGCTGGAAATGAGCAAGGAGCAGCTCGCTTCGCGCCTGCTCGCGACCGAGGCGCTCGTCGGCGGCACCAAGCTGCGCACCGGAAAGCTGGACGAGGGCGAATGGATGCGCCTGATCGAGGCGGGGGACGTGCTTTCCAAAACCCAGCTTTATTTTGACGACAGCTCCGGCATCACCGTGCCGGAAATGAAGGCGAAGGTGCGGCGCCTGAAGGACGTCGACCTGATCGTCGTGGACTACCTGCAGCTGATGTCCAGCCCGAAGCACATCGACAACCGCGTGCAGGAAATTTCCGAGATCACCCGGAACCTGAAAATCATGGCGAAGGAGCTGGAGGTTCCGGTGCTGACCCTTTCCCAGCTCGCCAGAGCCAGCGAAAAGCGCACCGAGCACCGCCCCGTGCTTTCGGACCTGCGCGATTCCGGCTCGATCGAGCAGGACGCCGACATCGTGCTGTTCCTGTACCGCGACGACTATTATCAGGGCAGCGCCCCGGATGAATCGGTGGACAGGAACAGCGGCGAGTGCATCGTCGCAAAGAACCGCCACGGCGAGCTGAAAACCGTGCCCCTGCACTGGCAGGGCGAGTTCATGCGGTTTACATCCCAGGAGGTCGTTCGCAGTGAATCGTGAAAACGGCGCGAAAGGCGCTCCTTCGGCGGAAGAAGAGATTCGCCGCGCGCTCGATCAATACCGGATGCTCGAGGGGGCGGACCGCGTCGTCGTCGGGCTTTCCGGCGGCGCGGATTCCATGACGCTCGCCCATTTTTTGCTGCGCGCCGGCGTTCCGCTTCTGGCGGCCCATGTCAACCACGGGCTGCGCGGGCGCGACGCCGACGGGGACGAGCGGTTCGTGCGCTCCTGGTGCGCCGAAAACGGCGTGGGGCTGCGCGTGCTGCGCGCGGATGTGAGAAAAATCGCCGGACAGACGGGCGCGGGGCTGGAGGAATGCGGCCGCCGCGTGCGGTACCGCTTCCTGGAATCCCTGTGCGGGAAAAACGACAGGATCGCGACGGCGCACACCCTTTCGGACTGCGCCGAGACGGTGCTGCTGAACCTGACCCGCGGTTGCGGCGTGAAGGGCCTTTCCGGCATCCCGCCGGTGCGCGGCCGCATCATCCGCCCGCTGATCGGCGTTACGCGCGCGCAGGTCGAGGAGTACTGCGCGTTCTACGGCCTTCCCTATGTCACGGACCGCACGAATTTCAGCCGGGAATACGCCCGCAACCGCATCCGGCTCGACGTGGTGCCCGTGCTCAAGGGGATCAACCCCGCTTTCGAGCAGGCGGTTTCGCGCATGACGCGCCTTGCCGCCGCGGACGATGCGCTCCTGACCGCACAAGCGCGGGAAAAGCTTTCCGCCGCGAAGCGCGGGGAAGGCTACTGTGCGCGGGAGCTCGCGCGCCTGCCCCAGCCGCTTGTGACCCGCGCCGCCGCGCTTGCCGCGCGCGACGCGGGCTACACCGATTACAGCGCCGAACATATCTGCGCCGCCGCCGCGATCCTGCGGGCCGGCCGCGGCTCCGTCACCGCGCCGGGCGGCCTCGTTTTCCGGGTGGAGGGCGGGCTTTTTTTTATCGGAGAGGCCCCGCCCCCGCAAAAAGAGTGGATGACTCCGGTACAATTCCCCAAAACCTTGACAGAAGACGGACGAGAGGTCATAATAAAGTTGATCAGCGGGGAAGAATATCAAAAAAACAGTAATAAATTTCACAATTTGTTATTTTATAATGCAGTGAATTATGATACAATAAAAAATAATTCTATTTTCCGCAATCGGCGGTCAGGCGACCGCTTCCGCCCCGCGGGGTTCGGCGGCACCAAAAGCCTGAAAAAACTTCTGAATGAAAAAAAGATTCCCCCCTCCCGGCGCAGCAGGCTTCTGCTGCTGGAAAGCGGCGGCGAGATCCTCTGGATCGAGGGGATCGGCGCGTCGCAGAAAGCGCGGGTGGACGGGGAAACCGATCCCATAGCGTTAATCATCATAAGGAGTGCAGTCAATGACAAGTGATATCAAAGAGGTTCTGTTCAGCGAGGAGCGGCTGAAACAGATCGTTCACAAGCTCGGGGCGCAGATCAGCAGGGACTACGAAGGCAAAAACCTGCTGATGGTCAGCGTGCTGAAGGGTTCCGTGGTGTTCATGGCGGATCTGATGCGCGCCATCACCGTGCCCTGCCGCATCGATTTCATGGCGGTGTCGAGCTACGGCTCGGGGGTGAAGTCCTCGGGCGTCGTCAAAATTGCGAAGGATCTGGACATCCCCCTCGCCGGCTACGACCTTTTGGTGGTGGAGGACATTTTGGACAGCGGCATCACCCTGAGCTACATACTTGAGCTTTTGCATTCGCGTTCGCCCAAAAGCGTCAAGGTTTGCACTTTATTTGATAAGCCCGACAGGCGGACCGCCGACATTACCCCCGATTATTCCGGGACGATCGTCCCGGACGAGTTTATTGTCGGCTACGGCCTGGATTACGATGAAAGATACAGGAATCTTCCCTTCGTGGGAATTTTGAAACCGGAAATCTACGGCGGGTAGACAGGCCGAATGCATAATGGATGCAGAGGAGTGAACTCATTTGGATAACAAGAAAAACCTGCGCAATCTGGCTATTTATCTGGGCGTTCCCATCATTATCATCGTGATAATGGCGAGTATTTACAGCAATGTGAAGCCGCAGAAAACTCATAAATATTCCGAGATCATCAATTACTTCAAAGACCAGCAGGTGACGGATTACACCATGGATCTGGGCAGCGGCGAGATGGCCATCACGCTGAAGGATGGCACGAAGGTTTCGTACACCGCGCCGAACGTCGGGCTGCTGAACGACGAGATCATGCCCTATGTCCACGAGTACGACGACGCGCATCCCAGCCAACCCATGGTGCGCGACCTGAAACGCCCCGCCGAAACTTCCTGGATCGCAAGCCTGATTCCGACGCTCCTTCTGCTGGCGGGCATGGTGGTGTTCTGGTGGTTCATGATGAAGCGCCTGAATTCCACGATGGGCGACGCCGGGAAACAGATGAATTTCGGCAAGGCCAAGGTAAAGCAGATGGCCGACGAGAAGCGCAAGACGACCTTTGCCGACGTGGCGGGCGCCGACGAGGAAAAGGAAGAGCTGCGCGAGATCGTGGAATTTCTCAAAAACCCGAAAAAATACAACGAGCTGGGCGCCCGCATCCCGAAGGGCGTGCTGCTCGTCGGCCCTCCCGGCACCGGCAAGACCCTGCTCGCGAGGGCGGTCGCCGGCGAGGCGGGCGTGCCGTTCTTTTCGATCTCGGGCTCCGACTTCGTCGAGATGTTCGTCGGTGTCGGCGCGTCGCGCGTGCGCGACCTGTTCGACCAGGCGAAGAAGAATTCGCCGTGCATCATCTTCATCGATGAAATCGACGCGGTCGGGCGCCAGCGCGGCGCCGGGCTCGGCGGCGGCCACGACGAGCGGGAGCAGACGCTGAACCAGCTGCTTGTGGAAATGGACGGTTTCGGCGCCAACGAGGGCGTCATCATGATCGCGGCGACGAACCGCCCGGATATCCTGGACCCCGCGCTGATGCGCCCAGGCCGTTTCGACCGCCAGGTCATGGTCGGCTACCCCGATATTAAGGGGCGCGAGGAAATCCTGAAGGTGCACGCCAGGGGGAAGCCCCTCGCCCCCGACGTGCAGCTGAAGACGATCGCGAAATCCACCGCCGGCTTTACGGGGGCGGATCTGGAAAACCTGCTGAACGAGGCGGCGCTCCTTTCGGCGCGGAAGAACCTGAAGGCCATCACCATGGCGGAGATCGAGGAGGCGACCATCA
>ENA-UOOE01002042-UOOE01002042.1-fermentation-metagenome-genome-assembly--contig:-NODE-2042-length-15313-cov-8.186787_pt1 | contig 15313 bp, 17 predicted proteins | sample MGYA00245776_ERZ724021 | MGnify/ENA primary metagenome ERZ724021 (study PRJEB28704, sample SAMN03018321) | fermentation metagenome | biome: anthropogenic terrestrial biome; feature: soil; material...
CAGTATTATACCAATACAAAGTAAAATTGTAAACACAATAATCAAAATCCTTATCCCAGCGGTCGATAAGGTTTTTACATTATTTTACCCGGATTGACCAAATCCGCCCATAAGTCTGAAGAAAGGTCAAAAATACCCCGTCCATGATAATCGGACGGGGTAATACATAGTTACTGTTCACACCTGGGCAAAGTCTATCCTATGATTTCGACAAATGATATCCGATAAGGAGTATTTGCATTCGTCGAAATCATAACATGGTATACATGTCGGGTGTGAATAGTAACAATACGTAGCGTGATATTCACTTCTAACTTATGTAACAAACTTGCTATTCTTCTACTATAACCGGAACGATACTGATATTTTCTACGGAAATATCAGCCTTTTCTTTTACAACACTCTCAATAATCGCCCGCTGCTGGTCAGTAAGATTCGCCGAATTAACAACTACCTCAGCCTTGCCATCGGTAATTCTTACGATTGCTCCGTCAAAGCCTCTTGCCTCCAGCAACATCTCGGTAGTACTTTCCTTTTCCTCAATTGCTGTCAATGTCATCAATGCGTCGGTCGCTTTCTGTTTTGCTTCCTCAGTAGCTTCGGGACTTTCCATGATTTCCTTATAAGTAGTTTTATTCTTTGCTCTTACCTGTTCCCTTTTCAGCTTGGAATCGAAAAAATAACCGGAGTCTATTGCACTGGCCAGTACAGCTTCCCCGGGAACGCCGTCTTCCAGATTCAGCTCGCCATTATCGGTAACATCCTTAGCATTTGCAAGGATTTCATCATCGGTAAGCTCTCCTAATTCGTTCTTTCCATCATCCGATGTTTTCACAGGAACCGTCTCATCATTATCCTCCGCTGTGGTTTTATCCGTTGTATCGTCTTTGCCCGTTGCATCATCTTTGCCCGTTGTATCTTCTTTATTTGCGTTATCGGTCTTATTCGCATCGGTTAGGTCCATACCCTCAAGCCCGGAGACATCATATCCCTCCTCATCCGGATTTACCGTTTGCAAAGCAAGCGGATCCTCAGGGGCATCGTCATTGGTTAAGCTAAGATAGCCTGCAATCACAATCATAATTGCCAATGCCGTAATTATGATTTGATTCTTCTTAAAAATATTTTTCACCTTCATCTCTAACCTCCTGATCAATTTATCTCATTCTTCATTTTCATCACTTTCACCTTATGCGCAGGTACATCAAACAGTACCTCAGCCGCCTCCATAATATCCATGATTACTTTGGCATTATCTCCGCCTTCTGCAATGATACAAATACCTTCTACTTCGGGCTCGATTTCCTTAATTATGTACGGCTCTTCATTTCCATCCTCATTTGCAACCAAAATGGTACTCTCTTCCCGATGAACACTATTATTTGCTCTGCTTCCGCCCTCCCTGTCAACTTCATTTACGCCTTCCTGTGTATACGGACGATCCTTTAACGGAACCTGCTCCTTGGAACCTTTAAGAGTTATCATTACCTCTACCTCACCGACGCCGGATACCTTTCGAAGGATACCTTCCAGTTTACTTTCCATTTCTGTTATATAGGTATTCGAATCATAGCTTGTCATATTCGTATCATTTTGCGTTGCCTGGCTATTATTTTGCGGCGTCTCCTTCTTTGATTCTTTCGAATTAAAAATATTAGGAAACGATAATAAAATGAGCAGGATACCAGCCATAAACAACATGACCAATTTCGGCAAACCTATTTCTTTCAGGGAAATCTTCTTTTTTTCCATAGCAATCTCCATTCTGCCGTTATCTGCGAATTAATTCGCTTAACACCCGCCGTATGCGGCAGTGCAAAAAGCCGGAAGAACAAGGAGTGAGCACCACTGTGCGAACTTCGCAGTTCTTCCCGTGTGAAGATGTTTTTTCTTCACACTAACCTCCCTGTATACTAATATTTATATTATCCGGTTCTATATTATAGAAGTCCGATAGTTTATTTTTCAATTTAATTTCAAGGGGAGAAGGCGGCTCTTTGCCTGCATGCTCTGTCCCATCCGATAGCTCAATCTGCTCGATTTTGATTCGTTTAATCCGGATAAGATCATCGCTTTCTTCCTCAGGGCGTTCCTTGGTAGATGCCTTCATTTTCATTCCTGTGACCTGTCCGAAGGTACTGCTTGCCGCATCCTTATCAAAAGTAATGTCAAACTCATTCAGATAGACGCCCTCCTCCTCTAAAAGCCCCTCCACACTCAGCCGTAATCTCTCTTTATATTCTCCAAATACCTCGTTCACCTGCTTTTCTTCCATCCTTTTAAGACTGTTTTTAAATTCAGAAGTTTCTATAGCAAAATCATTGGAAGCAATGTAATGATCCAGGGTATCATTCAAATCCATAAATTCCAGCAGCGGAGCAATGACAATCAGTACCAGAATCATTCCGGAAATGATGCTGACATACTTTTTATAGCTGCTGCTTCCCAGAAGATTCATGATGATGGTATGTAAAATCATATAAATTACAATATTTCTGATCCATTCGTATATCTTGTCCATCCCGCCCTCCTTATTACGCATTTCCCGTAGTTACCGCAGCAATCGTGATTGACAGAAGGAAAAGCACCGCTCCGACAAAAACGCTTTTCAGAAGCATCCCGGAGGATTTTGCCGAAGCACTAATGCATTCTACAACACGCTTATCCGAGATCGGCTGGAGTACGGCGCTTCCGGCTTTATATATCATGGCTATCATGAATAGCTTCAGAAATGGCACGGCGCAAATCGTTATGATTACAACCAGACCCGCAACCCCAATCGCATTTTTTAAGAGGATTCCCGCACCGATCACCGTCTCCGTAGCTCCTTCGACGGCATCTCCGATCCCGGGTATCGCTGCGGATGCCTTCAAAAGCGCAGAGCGTTTTACCCGGTCCGCAACCGGTACGATCAGCCCCTGTATGGCGCCCAGTCCAATCACCCCGGCAAGGAGACTTTTTAAAAGCCAATGAATAATACTTCCAAACAGTCCCGCCAGCTTCGAAAGCATGTCTTCCTTCGATAAATTATTTGCAAGGCTAATAATCAGATAAAAATCAATGAAAGGGATCACCACTCTTATAAGAATTAGGTCAACGGCTGCGATCAGCATGAGAGTTGCTTCATAATAGACCATTGAGGTCGCACTTCCGGTACTAAAGCCGACGGCCAGAAAATAGGACGGCGCCAGAACCTTCATAAATTCCAGAATAGATTGGATCGTTTCCGATGCAATCTTTGATGCCGTTACAAAGGTACTCGCAAGTAATCCAAACAATAAAAGATAAGTTACATAGTACCCGGTCTCCGACACCTGGCTATTTTTAAATGCCATGGACAGATTCGTAAATAATGCGGCGACTAAGGCGATCGATATGAGCCTGCCGAAGGTACTTATATTAGCCTTTATTTCTCCCTTTACAGAACTAATCAATTGAAGCCCAATATCAACAATTGAAAACTTTACCTCTCCGTTGATTAATTTTTCTACATAGGAGCCAAAATCAAATTTATTTCCATAGGACATAATATCGTCAATCACTTTCTGAATCTCGGAATAATCCATCTCCCCGGAACCGGCCGCAGCCGCCTTAGCCTCCTTTGTACCAAACAGCAAGGATAGTATAATTAAGACCAGACCGAATAGGAGTCTTCCATATCGTATGGGGAAATGCCGTTTTCCTTCTTCTTTCATTACAGTAACCATGCCTTTCTTCAATACCTGCAGACTTCATGCATGAAAGCAAGGGGTTGTTACTGTTCACACCCATCCTGTATACCATGCTATGATTTCGACAAATGATATCCAATAAGGAGTATTTGCATTCGTCGGTACTTTGGCTCCGTATTTTGGAGCCTTATGTACCGCTACGTAATGCAACTAAGCGAAAGCGTCTCCGTATTCGGATACATTTGACGAAATCATATGATAGACTTTATTAGGGTGTGAACAGTAGCCTTGCAGAACACATGTCGTTTATGTTGTAAGAAAACCCGAAATTGTTTCCAGTAAGGCCATCATAATCGGTATACTTATGGCAAGAATGGAAAGCTTGCCAACCAATTCGATCTGCTCCCCAATCGCATGATATCCGGAATCCTTGCACAGGGATGCCGAGAATTCCGTCACATAGGTTATACCGATGATCTTAATCAATATTCCAATATAGGCCTTATTAATATGAATGTGCGACTGCAAGGCATTGATTCCATCAAGAATAATATCAAGCTTGCCAAGTCCCCACAAGAGGATCAGAACACAGGTAATAATATTGATATAAACGGAGAATGCCTCTTTTTCCTTTTTAAAAATAACGGCCAGCATCACTGCAATCAGGCCGGTTGCAGCTACCGCGATCATCCCTTCCATAGAAATTACCATGCCTTTCTTGACTACCTGCAAACTTTGGGCTGCAGGCGTGGTATTTGCAAAGCGAATTAAATTCGCATTTCTTCTTTGCTGCCATTAATTCAGCACATGAAGTAATTGATCTATTGTTTTAAACAGCTCGGTAAGATGGGGCAGAAGCCATAGCAGCACAAGTATCAGCCCGGCTAAGCTTGAAAGAAACGCCAGTTCATCTCTTCCCGTCTGTTTTAATATTTGATTTAATATGGAAACTAAGATTCCAACGATTGCGATTTTTATAATAATTCTGTAATCCATAACAACCCCCAGCTGCATTTGCAGGTACTAATTTTATATTGAAAGCTTCTAAAACATTACAATTGATATAAAAATGCCTGCCATGATGCCCAGGCTATTATATAGATACGCCTTTTCCTTCACAGTCTTCGAAGTCTCCGTTATTTCATCCTCCAGCTGCGTTATATACAGGTCCAATGTATTGATCTGCATATCCTTATCCAGATAACCCAGATTCTCACCAAACCCGGCCAAATGCTGCTTATCTTTTTTTGTGAGGGAGGTTTCCGTTAGCTCCTTGTTCACCGCATCCTTCCATATCTCTGCAAAAGTCTGCCCGGATAGCTCCTGCAATCTCTGGGAGGTGCTTTGAAAAAACGTCTTAAAAATATCCGGACTTTTTCTTGCGATGGAGCTGATTGCTTCCGGTAACGGTGTATTCGCATACCGGATATCTCCACGCAGAAGTACGATCAGCTTCTTTAATTCTTTCAAATGATCTACCCGGCATTTCATTTCATTGCTAAAAAAGAAGCCCATTGCCGTAGAAGATGCAATAACAAGTACACAGCCAATTATTTTTATCGCTAACATAATAGTTTGTCCTCCTTTATCAAAATAGCGTTACCCATCCGTACAATAGAGCAGCTTCCCCGATGCGTCATAGATTTTCTCCAGATGCCCTACCCCTTTACGATTGCTCATGACAACATATCGTTCAAATAATTGTTTCTTTACGAGCTCCCCTAATACCGGCTTGCTTTGTATGTCCTCAATGGAGCTGCCATGAACAGTGGCTATTAATTTACAGCCGCAGCCAATCACATAATCGATAGCCTCCAAATCCTCCGCAGATCCGATTTCATCGACCGCGATAATCTGCGGTGACATGGAGCGGATCAGCATCATCATCCCTTTCGCCTTAGGGCAACAATCCAGCACATCGGTCCGGATCCCCACCTCATTCTGCGGTATTCCCATATAGCAGGCTGCAATTTCAGACCGTTCATCGACTACGCCGACCGACATTCCCGCCTGATACTTGCTTCCATTGGACAGCATCCGGATCAGATCACGGAGTATCGTCGTTTTCCCGCATCTGGGCGGAGAAATTATCAGGGTATGGTAGATACCTCCCGCATTATTATTAATCAAATAGGGAAGAACCGGCGCGGCACAGCCTTTGACCTGATGTGCCAGCCGAATATTAATAAAAGAAATATGTTTTATCCATTTAACCGAGTCCTGTTCCAGAATCGTCTTACCGGCAATTCCGATTCGATGACCGCCATTAATGGTGATAAAGCCCTGCTTAATTTCTTCCTCAAATGCATAGAGGGAATAGTTGCTTATGTATTCCATGGTCTCGCGAATCTCATTCTTTGTAATAAAGGCGGCAAGGGAAGGGTTGTCTACTAATTTTGCTTCGTCTGTTACAAAATATTCCCTGTTCTCATAGATGATAAGAAGCGGTGCGTTGATTCGAAGACGAATTTCCTGCAGCTGTTCATAATCAATGCTCAGTTTTCCAAAAACCGTTCTTAAGTTTAACGAAAATATTTTAAGAAGCTCGTCTTTCGCATTCAATCCACGCTACCTCCCTCTTTTAGATTCAAGTACCTCTATAGCTTATCCACTTTACTTTCTAAAACAATATATTCTTACGAATAAAATTTATGCAGACAAGTAAGAAGAAAGGAGCAAAAGAATCACGGCAAGAAACATTTGCAAATCAGGGAGGAATATATTATTCTGTTTTATAACAGCAGAACATTGTTACTGTTCAAACCCACCATGTATACCATGTTATGATTTCGACAAATGTATCCGAATTTGGAGACGTTTTCAAATACCCCTTATCGGATATCATTTGTCGAAATCATATGATAGACTTTATAGGGGTGTGAACAGTAACAGAACATTTCCTTGGAATTTCTTTCGTTAGATTGTGTGCCGCCTGCGGCAGATTGGGAGGAAAAATGAGATACGGATTAATTGGTGAAAAATTGGGACACAGCTATTCAAAGATTATTCATGAAAAGCTCGCAGATTATAGATATGATTTAATCCCCTTGAATCAGGAAGAATTTGATAAATTTATGACCGCAAGAGAATTTACGGCAATTAACGTAACGATTCCCTATAAGCAAAGGGTGATTCCCTATCTGGATGAGCTGCATTCCACTGCAAGGGCTGTTGGTGCAGTGAATACCATTGTGAACAGAGGCGGCAAATTAACCGGCTACAATACGGATTTCTATGGATTTGAGTATATGATCCAAAAGAATGCGATTCCGATCAACGGCAGGACATGTTTCATTCTTGGCAATGGCGGAGCGGCAAAGGCAGTCCTTGCGGTGTTAAAGCATCTGCAAGCCGGAGAGATTCTCATCGTCAGCCGCACCCCCTCCAAAGGAACCATATCCTACGAGGAATGCCGTCTGCGTCATAGCGATGCTAAGATCATTGTGAATACAACACCGGTCGGCATGTATCCAAATACGAACGGATCGCCGCTCGATCTGACTCCCTTTAAGAATTGTGAAGCCGTACTGGATCTGATCTATAATCCGCTGCATACAAAGCTTACCTTGCAGGCCAAAGAGCTTGGCATCCAGTCGGTAAACGGACTTCTGATGCTCGTGGCACAGGCCAAACAGGCCGCAGAATATTTCCTTGCTCAGGAATTCGATGATGCGGTGATCGAGCCGATCTATCAGGAATTATTATCGGGGTTTTTATAAAACCACCCGAACAAAAAAAGCGCAGGCATGGAAAATAAAACAAACCATGCTTTGCGCTTTTTTATTTTTTCGAATCAAAATACCCGTTTTATATACACTTCATACCCGATTTAAGCTCTCTTCATATATTCGCCGGTCCTAGTGTCGATCTGGATCTTATCACCCTGCTCAACGAATAAAGGAACATATACGGTTGCTCCTGTCTCTACCACGGCAGGCTTGGATGCTCCGGTCGCGGTATCGCCCTTGAAGCCCGGCTCCGTTTCGGTAATAACGAGCTCCACAAACAGCGGAGGCTCAATTGCAAATACCTGTCCGTTATAGGACAGCATTTTAACCATTTCATTTTCTTTCACAAACTCAAGCGTATCTCCGACATCATCCTTTGTCATCGAAATCTGCTCATAGTTCTCAACATTCATAAAGTAGTAAAGATCCGCATCAGAATATAAATATTGCATATCGCTTCTATCAATATGTGCCTGAGGGAATTTTTCCGTAGGGCGGAAAGTCTTTTCCGTAATACCGCCATTCACGATATTTCTTAATTTTGTTCTTACAAATGCAGCACCTTTTCCTGGTTTTACATGTTGAAATTCCATAACCTGATATACTGTGTTGTCTATTTCAATCGTTAAGCCATTTCTGAAATCGCCTGCTGATACCATACTATAACTCCTCCTTAAAGTTGACTACAAATTAGTGTATAATAAACTGGCAACTTTTGCAACAGTTTTTTTCGCTTATGCATTCGTCCAAATGTTACTGTCAAATGCTGCTTACAGCTCAATAAGCCTCTTCTCCGAATGTGTAAAGTTCTCGCAACCGGTTTCGGTTACTGCAACAAGGTCTTCGATGCGAACGCCTCCGAAGCCCTTGATATAGATACCGGGTTCTACGGTTTCGGTCATTCCTGCCAGAATTACTTCGTCCTCGGAAGGAGACAGCCTTGGACTTTCATGAATAAATAAGCCGACGCTATGTCCAAGACCATGACCGAAGCACCCTTCATAGCCTGCACCATAGATGATATCTCTGGCAATCCGGTCAACTTCTTTGCCGATATATCCTGCCTTAATAAAATCAAGAACGGCTAACTGTGCTTTTAGAACGGTGTCATATACTTCTTTTTGTTTCGGACTGGCTTTCCCGATCATGATGGTTCTTGTCATATCGGAGCAATATCCTTCATACACACATCCAAAATCCATAGTCAGAAAATCACCATTCTCAATCTTCTTCTGCGTTGGAACGGCATGGGGCATAGAGGAATTGATACCGGAAGCCACAATCGCAGGAAAGCTGCTCTTCCTTGCTCCCTTTACCTTTAATAGGTATTCAATCCTTGCCGCAATTTCCAGCTCGGTTCTGCCCGGCTTAATAAAATCAAGCATATCAGTAAATACCTCGTCGCCGATGGCTTCCGCTCTCTTAATATATTCCAGCTCTTGCGGAGTTTTAATCCTTCTTAGGCGGGTAATTTCATCCCCCACCGGAATCAGTTCGTTTACCCTAAGTCTTTCCTTCAGCTTATGATACGTTGCATAAAGCATATCCTCCGCTTCAAATCCGAGTCGATTAATCTGTTCTTCTTCTAGCATTTCATTGATTGCTTCCTCATATCCGCCTTTGCCAATGGTAATTATTTCATAACCTTCGGCTTCCATCTCTGCCTGAATCGTATAGCGAAAGTCCGTGATAACGGCATGTCTTTTAGCAGATACATATACATACCCGGTTTCTCCTGCGAATCCGCTGACATAATACATATTATTTCCATTGGATATTAAAACCGCGTCCAGCGTGAGCTTATGCAATATTTCCTGTACTTTTTTATAATTGTCCATATCCTCTACCTAACTTTCTTTATCATTTTCTTCTATTATACCAATAATAGCATCCACTGCCAATAGATAACCCTGTAATCCCAGTCCCACAATCTGTCCGGTGCATACCGGCGCTGTCACGGATACCTGCCGGAATTCTTCCCTCCCATGGACATTTGAAATATGTACTTCAATCTTGGGTATCATAAGCGAAGCCAGCGCATCCCGGATCGCATAGCTATAATGCGTATAAGCACCGGGATTAATAATGATGCCGTCTACGCTATCATAATACGCCTTCTGTATTCGGTCAATGATTTCTCCCTCGCAGTTACTTTGAAAGGTTTCCAGCGTAATCTTACACTCCTTTGCTTTCTCCTCCAGTAATTGCAGCAGATCGCTATAATCCCTGCTGCCGTAGATTTCTTTCTCCCTTATCCCAAGAAAATTTATGTTTGGGCCGTTAATTACCAAAATTCTCATTTCGCACCTCATTTCTGCGCGACCTTTTTGCGCAACTCTTTGTTACTCTTTCTTTAATGCCATTGTCTCGATGATCCGCCCGGCGACCTCATCAATGGATCTATGATCCGTTATAATGATCTCGTGCGCTGCCTCCTCATAGATTGGCTCACGGGCATGTAAGAGTTTTTCCATCTTACCCGCAGGATCCTCTCCTTGTAAAAGCGGTCTTGTGGTATCCCCCGACAGTCGTTTCATAAGCGTATCCTTCGATGCCTTGAGATAGACGACATGTCCCATTTCCTTTAACAGCTCTCTGTTCTGCTTTCTTACCGGTAAGCCGCCTCCGGTGGAAATGACAAGTCCGTGGGAGAAGGACTTCAGATCCAGCAGTACAGCAGTTTCCAAATCCCGAAAGTATTCTTCCTCTTTGGCAGCAAAGATATGTGAAATGGTACATCCGGCTTTTCTCTCCAGCAATTGATCCGTATCTTCAAATCGGTAACGCAATCGTCCTGCCAGATGTTTTCCGACACTGGTTTTCCCCGAGCCCATAAATCCGACTAAAATTATATTTTGTTCTCTTATCTCCATCTTATTTCTGCCTCAGTCCGCTCTTATTTTACCACTTTTCAGGTCCTTGCGGTAATAATGCAAAACGATCCGCTCCAGCTTACGCTTGAATACGATCTGGATCTCCTCCTTCGGATGAATTGGCTTGACCAGATAGGTCATCATTCCGACACGATTTGCACCATAGACATCCGTAAACAGCTGATCCCCGACAAAGATGGTATTTTTTATCGTGGTCCCCATGATCTTTGTTGCGGCAATATAATTTTTGCCCGACGGTTTATGAGCATTATAGATATAATTTACGCCAATATCCCGGTTAAAACGCAGGACCCTTTCCTCTTCATTATTTGATATCAGGCAGCATTGAAAACCGATCCGCTTTAACCGGTCAAACAGCGCAATTGCCCGTTTGCTTGCATTGGCACCATGCCTTACAAGTGTATTGTCAATGTCAAATAGGATTCCCCGGTAACCTTCCCGGTATAATTTTTCGTAATCTATTACATAAGCTGATTCTGCTGTTCTTCTTGGATAAAATCGTTGTAGCATCTTTCTTCTCCTAATCTCCTTTGTCATTGGAGCATGTGCCGGAATGCCGCCGCATATCTGCCGGTTTTTATTCAATATCTGCAGTACAGTGAGGGCACTTGGTTGCTTTGATATTGATTTCAGTAAAGCAGTACGGACACTGCTTTGTTGCAGGCGCTGCGGTCGGTTCCGGTTTCTTAAACTGATTGATCCAGCGTACCAGTAAAAAGACGACAAAAGCCATAATTAAGAAGTTTAGTATCCCGGTAATAAATGCTCCGTAATTAATGGTAACCGCACCGGCCTTTTTCGCCGCTTCCAGAGTGTCATAAGTACTCCCGTCTAAGGTAATAAACAAATTGGTAAAATCAATCTTCCTGGTAAAGATACTTAGAATTGGCATAATGATATCATTTACCAGAGAGTTTACAATAGAGGTAAATGCGCCGCCGATAATAATACCTACGGCAAGATCAATCATATTCCCCCTTAAGGCAAACTTTTTAAATTCTTTTAACATATAAAACCATGCCTTTCTGCAAAATTGCGTGTGAAAAATCGCCATTCTCCGCACTTTTCTCCTATGTTTCTTATCTGTTTTCCATCTTCCTTCCCATCCGTATAAGCGGACAAGGCGAATCGATGAACCAATTTTTCTGTCATAAATGATTGAATCGGCAAAAGCCATCGGCGGTATCTATTTATTATGATGAACAATATTATCTTAAAAATACTTTTTGCCGGTAAATAAATTATAATACAACCGGGTCCATTTGAAAAGTCAATGTCAATCCTCCCAGATATTCTTTGCATATACCGCGCAGTCACAAAGCGTTCCGTCCCTTCGTCTGCTCACCTGGTACAATACTTTTTCAAACTTCATTCCGGCTTTCTGCATGACCATTCCGGAAGCCGGATTCAAAACATCATGCTTGGCAATAATTTTTTCATACCCGATTTCATAGAATAAATAGCGCATCACGGTTCTCAGTGCTTCTGTCATAATTCCCTGATTCCAATACGGCCTGCTAAGACAATACCCGATCTCGCAGGTTTTTGCTTTATCGTCGCTGATTTCTACGCTGATGGAACCAATCGGCTGATGAATGCTTTTTAATTCAATCGCCCAGACATAAGTATCCTCATAGTTATATTGATTCCTCCAGCTGTCAATGCGGATTTGGGTTACTCCGATATTCTTATGGGGTCCCCAGGAAAGGTATTTACAAACCTCCGGATCACCGGCCCAGTTATGAAACATATCCTTTGCATCGCTCTTTTCAAATCTTCTTAGAAGTAAACGGAGCGTTTCAATCGAATTCGTTCCCTTATGCTGCAGCATTTTCCCCCTCTTTCCGCGCGGCTTTTTGTGTATCACAGAGTTTGTGGATGCCGCGTTAGACACAAACTCTGTTTTGCCGTATAGGAAATTGCATTCTATACGGTAAAAAGTGCTCAGCATGTTCTCTGCATTATAAACTATGCGGGTAATTGATACAAAAACAGTTCTATATTCATCATGATACTTCAAAGCCTGAATAATAGAACTGTTTTTCTATGCTAAAATTATCTTAATTCGAGTCCTTTTTCCTTCAGGGTTTGTAAAAGTCCTTCCACCATAGCATTGGTTTCCTGTCCCTCCAGAGTACGGTCCATGGAGCCGAATTCAAAGCGGATGGTGATGCTCTTTTTATCCGGCAGGAGCTTCTCATCCTCAAAGATATCGATCAGGTGATATCCCTGCAGATATTCGCATGGGTATCCCTGAATCGCTTCCTCAATTGCTTCATAGCGCATGGTTTTATCTGCCAGAAGGCTTAAATCTACCGTTACGCCGGGATATTTTGAGACTTCTTTATAATTTAGAGGCTCCGCCGCCGTCTGCTCCATCCGTTCCAGATCAATCTCAGCAAATACCACATTTAACTTCTTGTCAATGTTATTTCTTATTCTCGGATTGAGAACCGAGAAATATCCGATCTCGCTCCCCTCTAACAAAATGCTTGTGCAGTTTACCGGATGAATATAGTTTGATTTTCCCTCGGTATCCTTAGCTGTAAAGGATGGAACGGTGTTCTTCGCGGTAAGAAGCAGCTGTTCGATGATTTCCTTTATCTTAAAGTAAACCTCTTTTTCACTCATTTTCTTACTTGCCATCACAAGACCAAGCCGCTTTCTCTCGTTCGCCAGACCGTCTTCTTTTAATCCGTCTGCAACACGGCCGATTTCAAAGATGCCCATCTCCGGATAGGTATCGGCATTCTTATAGATAAAGCCAAGAAGGCTCGGAATGATCGTAGAACGGACCGTATCGTTTTCCGCCGTCACCGAATTGATAACACGGATATTCGGTTCCGTAACAATTCCCATCTCCTTGTTCAGCTTGCTTTCGTACCAAATATAGCTGTGAACCTCGTTCATGGCATAGCGCTGTGCAAGCATCAGCTTCATATGGTATTCATTCTCCCGCTTGTCACTTTGCCGTACCGGAATCAGAAGACTCTTGGTGGAATGGACATCGAAATTGTCATAGCCATAGATTCTGGTAATTTCTTCGATAATATCCGCTTTCATGGTAACATCCTTGGTTGCACGCCAGGACGGAACGATTGCCGTAAAGGAATCCCCGTTCCGGGTCAGGATAAAGCCAAGCCCTGTTAAGGTCTCCTCAATCCGGTCAGAGGAGATATCGATCCCGGTATATTTATCCACATATGCCTTATCAAAGTTAATCGTAATTGTATCATAATGCTTTACATAGCAATCGGTCAGGGAAGACATGACCTTCACGCCGGGATCAATTTCCATAAGAAGCTTTATAAAACGACGGATTGCCGATATCGTAAGCTCCGGATCCAATGTTTTCTCATATCTGGAGCTGGCATCCGTACGAAGTCCCAGACGAACCGCACTCCTACGTACGCTCGTTCCATCGAAGTTCGCCGATTCCAGAAGCACCGAATCGGTCTCCTCGGTAATTTCGGTAAGCTCGCCGCCCATAATTCCGGCGATACAGATGGGTTCTTTATCATCGCAGATCATTAAAGTATTGGTATCTACCTTTCGCTCGACTCCATCCAGGGTCAGAAAATCAATCGGCTCAGGGAAGGTTTTAACACGTATTTTGGATACCTTCCCGTAATCAAAGGCATGCATCGGCTGACCAAGCTCCATCATCAGATAGTTGGTTAAATCAGCAAGCAGGTTGATCGGTCGCATACCGCAGTAGGTAAGCCGGATACGCATATTGATCGGAGACTTCTTAACCTTAACATTGGAAACAGCAATACAGCTGTAGCGGAATGTCTTATCGGTATCCTCCACCTTCACATCAATCGGTGACAGATCCTTGAATATACTGGTATCCGCTACATCCAACGGCTTTAACGGACGCTTGGTAAGTACGGAGATCTCTCTGGCAATCCCATAGTGTCCCCAGAGATCGGGGCGGTTGGTTAAGGATTTGTTATCCACTTCAAATACCGTATCCTCGATCTGCATGAATTCCTTAATATCCGTACCCAGCGGATAGTTATCCTCCAGTATCATAAGTCCGGAATGATCTTCGCTGATTCCAAGCTCTTTCTCAGAGCAGCACATACCACGGCTTGGTACTCCGGCAATCTTTACTTCCTCGATCTTAAGTTCGCCTACCTGACCGCCCAGCTTCGCAAAGGGAACGACTGCCCCAACGAATACATTGGGAGCGCCGCATACACAGTCTACCACCTCGCTGCCGATATCGACCTTAACCAGATGAAGCTTCTTCGAATTCGGATGATCCTTGATCTCAACAATCTTTCCAACAACGACATCCTTGATGTCCCTTCCTAATTCATATATATCCTCAACCTCTGCCGTAGATAAGGTAAATCTTCCGATTAACTCCTTTAAATCAATACCGGACAGGTCGGTAAATTCTGAAATCCAATTCATTGATATAAACATTACTATTTAACCTCCTTTTTCCCTGCTATTTTACAAACTGTCTCAGCTGCTTTAAGTTACCGCTGTTAAACAAACGAATGTCCTTAATATTATATTTCATCATGGCAAGCCTGGTAAGTCCCAGACCGAAGGCGAAGCCGGTATATTTCTCCGGATCAATGCCGCCCATTTTAAGCACATTGGGATGAATCATACCGCAGGGCAATAACTCTAACCATCCGGACTGCTTACAGGTCGGGCATCCGCTGCCGCCGCAGATCGCACAGTTAATATCAAGTTCAAAACCCGGTTCCACAAAGGGGAAGAAGCCGGGACGCAGGCGTACCTTAACGTCTCTTTCAAATACTTCCGTTAAAAGCACCTTCATAAAATAAATCAGGTTGGAGATGGAGATATCTTCTCCGATCATCATACCCTCTACCTGAAAAAAGGTATTCTCATGGCAGGCATCAATGTTCTCATTACGGAAGCATCTGCCCGGGAATAAAACCTTCAGGGTTTCCCCGGGATTTGGAGCACCGTATTTACGCATAATCGTATTCTGTGCCGCCGAGGTATGGGTCTTTAAAAGCTGTCCATTCTC
>ENA-UOOE01002045-UOOE01002045.1-fermentation-metagenome-genome-assembly--contig:-NODE-2045-length-15289-cov-21.106735_pt1 | contig 15289 bp, 13 predicted proteins | sample MGYA00245776_ERZ724021 | MGnify/ENA primary metagenome ERZ724021 (study PRJEB28704, sample SAMN03018321) | fermentation metagenome | biome: anthropogenic terrestrial biome; feature: soil...
CTTAACGTTAAAACAAATACGCTTACCGCAGACTTGGCGGAATGGATAACATCTGATGAGACTGGCAGGATGAAAGAACTGGATCTTAATAAGGACGACGATATGCCGTCCGGGTTTTATATATACAACCCGAAAGTTGACAAAAAAACTTTTAAGCTGAACACTAAAGCAGGGTTTTATATTTATGATACCAATACACAGAAAACGGACGAAAACGGAATGAAGAAACGTATTGATGAAAAGAAGGGGAAGGGTGCGTTTTGGCTCACTGTAAAAAACGGCGAAGTTGTTAAGGCAGAGGAAGAATATATCCCTTAAATAAATTTTACAGCTTATAAGCCATGTAAATACGCAGGTACAACATAATAGGGCGGAACCGCTCGGCGGTTCCGCCCTGTATATTCTGTAGAAATTACTTATTTATCAAAGCGTACCGAAGATGCGGTCGCCCGCGTCGCCAAGCCCCGGGACGATGTAGCCTTTGTCATTGAGGTGGTCGTCCACGGCCGCGCAGTACAGCTTAACGTCAGGGTGATTTTTTGTAAAGACTTTTATACCCTCGGGTGCTGCTATAATGCACATGAACTTGATGCTTTTAGGGTTGCTTTTTTTAATAATGGAAACCGCGTCACATGACGAACCGCCTGTCGCGAGCATTGGGTCAAGCACTATAACGTCGCGCTGGTCTATGTCGAGCGGCAGCTTGCTGTAGTACTCAACCGGCTTTAAGGTTTTAGGGTCGCGGTAAAGGCCTATGTGGCCGACTTTTGCAGCAGGGACAAGCTGTAAAACACCGTCAACCATGCCGAGGCCTGCCCTTAAAATAGGTATAAAGGCAAGCTTGCGGCCTGCTATTATTTCCGTTTTTGCCGTGGCGACTGGAGTTTCGACCGTAGTTTCCTCAAGCGGAAGGTCGCGCGTAGCCTCGTAGCAGAGCAGCATGGCTATTTCACTTATGAGCTGGCGGAAATCTTTTGAACCTGTGTTCTTGTCGCGCAGGTACGTAAGTTTATGCTGTATAAGCGGGTGGTCCATTACCAATACGTTGTTTTCCATTAATATATATCCTCCATTTATAAGATATTCAAAATTACAGTTCCCCACGTTCAATTTGGGCAATCTCGTCAACACGCCTTCCGTGACGGCCGCCCTCAAAAGGAGTATTCAAAAATATTTTTGCAAGTTCTACCGCCTGTTTTTCGTCTATGACCCTTCCGCCCATACAGAGTATGTTGGCGTTGTTGTGGCGCCGGCAGAACTCCGCGCAGAAAGCGTTTGTGCATACCGCCGCCCGTATGCCTTTTATCTTGTTTGCAGCGATGCTTATGCCTATGCCTGTCCCGCAGCACAAGATGCCCTGCTCGGCCTTTCCGTCCATAATGAAATGCCCTACTTTTGCGGCAAAGACAGGGTAATCTACCGATTCTTCACTGAATGTCCCGAAGTCCTTGTACTCTATGTTTTCAGATTCGAGGTATTTTTTTACAGCTTCTTTGAGTTTGAAACCGCCGTGGTCAGCCCCTAAAGCAATCATAGTTTTTTACCCTCCGATAATTTATTTTTTAATGCACGCTGCGCCTGCGCCGGCCGCAGGTAAACAGGCATTAGGTCAGCCGATGGCACGGTTTTACCTTCCGCGGCTGCATGCTCGGCTGCTTGTGCCACTGAGCACGCGCGCTGGTAAATCAACGGCTCAGGAGGAAGCGCGGCGCCGAGCGCTTTAAACCGTATATCATTATAGCACAATTTTGCGCCGTCGCCGGCCAAAAAAATAGGTTTGGCATATTTTTCACATTCACGCGAAAGTTCTTCAACGGATATGGCCCTGTCGGGTGTTAAACGCTGCAGCTTTTTGCCGTCGGCGGAAAATACGGCGTTGTAAACCTGCCCGCAGCGGGCATCCATTACGGCGCACACCGTACCTTCCATATGTTCAAGGTTATATGCTATCGCCTCAAGCGTAGAAACTCCAGCGCACGGCTTGCCGAGTGGAAACGCAAGGCCCTTTACGCTCGCTATGCCTATCCTTATGCCTGTAAAGGAACCTGGGCCGGAAGAAACCGCAAATAAATCTATGCCTTTTATATCGGTCTGTGTGCACACGAGCAGGTCGTGTATCATCGGCATAAGAGTCTGGCTGTGGGTCAGTCTTGTGTTGATGTAAAATTCCCCCGTGATTTTCCCGCTGCTTACTATGGCGGCTGAAGCGGCCACGGCCGAGGAGTCTACGGCAAGTATCATCATATATCCATTCCCTCTATTTCAAAAACACGCAGGTTGTCGTTTTGGCCGCGTGATATGCGTATTTTTATTGATCCTGCGGGCAGTGCGTTTTCAATGTTTTCGCTCCATTCAATTACCGTTACACCGCCAGCGTCAATGCAGTCGAAAAAGCCCGTTGAAGAAAGGTCGTCCCATGTTTCTATGCGGAACATATCAAAATGGTAAACGGTTAACCGTCCCCGGTATTCATGCATAAGCGCAAACGTAGGGCTTGAAACGCCGCTTCTAACTCCGAGGCCTTTGGCAAGGCCACGCGTAAAGGCAGTTTTTCCCATGCCCATGCCGCCGAAAAGGGCGAGAACTTCTCCGCCTTTTAATTTTGACGATATTTTTTCACCGAGTGCTTCCGTTTCATTTTCCGATCCGGTTGTAACGCTGACCATAAAAATCCCGCCTAAGCAAGCGGCGCTTTAAAGTGCCGCTTCATTTTATTTTAAAGAGTTAATATGCGCGCGTGTATGTGCCCGCGCTTGGGCTTTAAAAAAGGCCCGATATAAGTCCGCCGCTCCCGACGTCTATGTTTTCTGCCGCCGGATGTTTAGGCAGGCCGGGCATAGTGAGTATATTCCCAGCGTATGCCACAATAAAGCCTGCGCCGCCCGAAAGATGCATGTCGCGTATGGTTATTTTAAAGCCTGACGGGCGGCCCAGAAGTTTGGGATCGTCTGAGAGCGAGTACTGTGTCTTTGCTATGCAGACCGGCAGCCTGTCAGCACCGAGCGCTTCGATTTCCTTAAGCGATTTTAATGCTTTCTGCGTGTAGCTTACCCCGTCCGCACCGTATATTTCAGCAGCTATGGTTCCGATTTTTTCTTTTATAGGCAATGAAGCATCATATAGCGGCTTAAAAGCTGACGGCTTTCCTGCGGCTAAGCAAACCTTTTCCGCTAAATCTGTGCCTCCGGCGCCGCCCTTTGAAAAGCCCTCAGACAAGGCGAAGTCAGCTCCGTTTTCACGGCAGTATTTTTCTATGAAAGCGAGTTCCTGCTCCGTGTCGCTTTCAAAGCGGTTTATAGCTACTACGAGCGGCACGCCGAATTTTTTGATGTTTGAGATATGGGCGCCGAGGTTGCAGATGCCTTTTTTAAGCGCTTCGAGGTTTTCGTGTCCTGTTTCGTTTTTAGGTACTCCGCCGTTGTACTTAATGGCGCGCGCTGTTGCCACAAGTACGACGGCCGCCGGCTTCAAACCCGCCAGGCGGCACTTTATATCCATGAATTTTTCCGCGCCGAGGTCTGAACCGAAGCCAGCCTCTGTAATGCAGTAGTCGGCGAGCTTTAACCCGAGGCGCGTAGCTGCCACGGAGTTGCATCCGTGCGCTATGTTTGCAAAAGGTCCCCCGTGCATTATTGCGGGAGTACCTTCTATGGTCTGCACTAAATTCGGTTTTAAGGCATCTTTAAGCAAAGCGGTCATTGCGCCTTCGGCCTTTAAATCGCGCGCGTAAACCGGCTCGCCGTCGTATGTATAGGCGGCGAGTATGCTCCCAAGGCGGTTTTTCAGGTCGTCAATTCCCTCGGCAAGGCAGAACACGGCCATTACTTCCGAAGCCGCCGTTATGCAGAAAGCGTCTTCGCGCGGAACGCCGCCTGTTTTTCCGCCAAGCCCCGTCACCATATGGCGCAGCTGCCTGTCGTTCATATCCATGCAGCGCGGGACAAGGATACTGCGCGGGTCGATGTTAAGCTCGTTGCCGTGCATGATATGGTTGTCAATCATGGCGCAGAGAAGGTTGTTGGCGGAGGTTATAGCGTGGAAGTCGCCGGTAAAGTGCAGGTTTATGTCCTCCATCGGCACCACCTGCGCCATGCCGCCGCCGGCCGCGCCGCCCTTTATGCCGAAAACCGGGCCGAGCGACGGCTCGCGCAGGGCTATAACGGCGTTTTTGCCTATCTTTGACATTGCTTCACCCAAACCTACCGTCACTGTTGTTTTTCCCTCACCGGCGGGGGTGGGGTTAATAGCGGTAACGAGTACAAGCTTGCCGTCTTTTTTACCGGAGAGCCTTCTAAAAGCGGAAGCGTTTACCTTTGCTTTGTATTTGCCGTACAAATCAAGCTCGTCCTCTTTAAGGCCAAGCTTTTCGGCAATTTTTACAATAGGGACAAGCTTTGTTTTTTGTGCTATTTCAATGTCGGTCATTTTTCGTTCCTCATTCCTTATGGTATGGAAATGTACAATGTATTTGTATTATTATAACATATTTTATACAAGTAAAAAATACCGGTGAAAATAAAACCGCCCGCGGCTTGAATGTTTTGCGGTTACACTTTATAATAATGGGTAGCCTTAGTAAAAAGGGGGCCTGCGGTTAAGCCGCGGCATTTATTGATATAAACAGAGGGGTGAAGCAATGCGCGTTGTACAATCTTTCGCAGGATACTTTAAAAGGACGGACAAGGTTTATTGGCTTTTAATGTTTGCTATTTCGTTTTACAGTCTTCTTCTGCTTAAAACGGTGCCTAACCCGGAAGGGAAGTCAGTAAGTTACTTTACTACGCAGCTGGTCGCCATTATAGTCGGATATATAGGCGCGCTGCTGCTTACGGCGATAGATTACAGGGAAATATCAAACTTTTGGTACGTCATAGCGGGCTTTTGCCTGTTCCTTATAATTTACACGCTGCTTTTCGGCAAAGAAATAGTCAACACAGGCGGAGTACACGCAAAAGCCTGGATAAAGCTGCCCGGGGGGCTTACGTTTCAGCCGAGCGAGCTCGTTAAAATAGGCTTTATGGTAACTTTTTCAAAGCATTTGGACGCTCTTAATGAGCGCGGCCTGTTAAAAAGCCCTCTGCATGTTGTCCTGCTCGCGTTTCATGCGCTTATACCGATTGCTCTCGTCCATTTACAAGGCGACGACGGAGCCGGCGTCATCTTTTTCTGCATGTTCCTCGCGATGGCTTTTGGGGCGGGTATACAGCTTAGGTATTTCGCGGTGCTTTTTGCCTTTGCGGCGGCGGCGGTGCCGCTTGCGTGGAAATACGACATCTTAAGCGAATACCAAAAAGAACGCATACTCGTCACTTATAATTTGGAGTCGGACAAACTAAACTACGGCTTCCACCAGATACAGGGCAGGATGTCCATAGGCAGCGGGGGGCTGTGGGGGCGCGGCCTTTTTGTAAGCCCGCGGGTAAATAAAGGCTCCGTGCCGCTGCAGCAGTCAGACTTTATTTTTTCCGTTGCCGGCGAACAGCTGGGGTTTATAGGCTGCATAATACTTATAGCCCTTTTGTTCTTTTTACTTTTACGTACTCTGCATACAGCGAGGTGTGCGACGGACATGCTCGGCAGCTCCATATGCATGGGATTTTTCGGCATGATAGCCTCGCAGGCGATTTTTAACCTCGGCATGTGCATGGACCTGCTGCCGGTAATGGGCGTAACGCTGCCGTTTTTCAGTGCGGGGGGGTCGTCGGCCGCTTGCCTCTACTTTGGGTTCGGCCTTGTCCTCAATGTTTATATGCATAAAATAAATACGGATAAAGTAACTGTCAAAAAAGTATCATATTAGTCAGCAGTATAAAAACAGATGCCGGCAGGGTTGACGCGGCATCCGTTTTTTTATGCGCCTTAAGGGAAAAACGTCATGTTTTGCCGGCTATATTCCTCGCTACGGCGACGCCTGTTACAGAAGCCTGCATAAGCCCCCTCGTTATGCCGGCACCGTCGCCTATGGCGTACATGTTTTTAACAGCTGTTTCAAAGTTGCTGCTTACGGCAACTTTTGAAGAATAAAACTTCACCTCAACGCCGTACAGCAGGGTATTCTTGGAGTAAAGCCCCGGGGCAAGCCTGTCGAAAGCTTTGAGCGACTCTACTATGCTTGTGAGATGCCTGTGCGGAAGGACGAACGAAAGGTCTCCGGGGACGGCGCTTTTAAGGGTAGGCCTTGTGGTTGAGCGCTTAAGCCGGTTTTCGTCAGTGCGCCTGCCGAGCAGCAGGTCGCCGAGGCGCTGCACCATTATGCCTCCGCCTGTCAGCATATTGCCGAGCTGGGCGATGTAGCGTCCGTACTCTATAGGCTGGTTGAAGGGCTTTGTAAAGCTTGTTGAGACAAGCAGGGCAAAGTTTGTGTTTTCAGTGCGTTTGTCCTCGTCGGCGTATGAGTGGCCGTTAACGACGGCTATGCTTTTGCCCGTGCCGGTGCTGTAACGCTCCTCGCTTACTATACCGCCCGGGTTCATGCAAAAGGTGCGGACTTTATTTTCAAACGTATCCGAATAATATATAAGTTTTGCTTCGTAAAGGCTTTTTGTAAGCTTATCCATAACGGCGTTGGGGACTTCGACGCGTACGCCGATGTCTACTTCGTTGTTCGTTGTTTCAAGGCCGTTTTCAGCCGCAATGCGTGAGAGCCATTCTGCTCCGCCGCGCCCGGGCGCCGCTACAACGTATGGAGCCTGCACAAGGGTGCGTACACCGTCGCGGCTTTTTATCCATACGCCTTTAGCCTCGCCGTTCTGCGTATCTATGGTATCGGCCGTAGTATGCTCTAAAAACTTAAAATTGGGCTTTGAACTGAGGTATCTGTACATGGCCTGCAGCACCTTGTACGAATATTCGGTGCCCATATGGCGGACAGGGTAGGGAATGAGCCTTATATTTTCCTTCCTTGCGGCATAGGAGAGCTTTTCGGCAAATTTGCTGTCTTTACCGTAGACGATATCAGGAGCGCCGTACTTAAGGTAAATGCCGTCGGCGTATTTTATAAGCGAACGCGCTTCATCTGCTGTCATATAGTCCGTTAAATTGCCGCCGATTTCTTCTGAAAGTGATAATTTACCGTCTGAGAACGCACCCGCGCCAGCCCAGCCGTTCATTATGGCGCACGTGCTGCAGTGCATACACTGGCCGGTAGTCCTTGCGGGGCATGAGCGGTTGTCTATGCTGCTGCCGGAGTCGACCATAAGGACTTTCATTTCCGGCGCGAGTTTGTCAAGCTCAAGCGCTGTGAATATACCGGCGGGGCCGGCGCCGATGATTATGACGTCGTAATTCTGCATAAGTTTACCACCAAATTTCATAAAATTTTAAGATTTGCCTCAATACAATAAATAAATGCTATACAGGCGGACTGCCCGCGAGCTTTTTTAACTCCGCCTCAAAATTTTTATCGTCCTTTGCGGTGCGCCGGCGGATTTTACCGGATTTGCCGCCCGCGCGCCTTATTTTTTGTCCGAGCGCCCGTTCAAAAAGAAGCCTGTCAATGTTTTCGCTGCTGTAAACCATGCCGTTTTGGTTAAGTGCCTTCGCGCCGCGCGCAAGCGAAACGGCCGCCACGCCGAAGTCCTGCGTAACTACTATGTCGCCTGGGGAGATACGGTTTACGAGCTCTATATCCGCGCTGTCACGTCCTTTGTCAACAGTTATAACGGTACTGTAGCCGTCGTTTAGGACGTGGCTTGTGTCTATAAACATTATTACAGGTATCCTGCGCTTTTTTGCAAGCCTTACGATAATTTCCTTTACCGGGCATGCGTCGGCGTCAACGAGTATTGTCACGCACGGCACCCGCAAAGCATTTTGTCAAAGATCGGCACGGTTTCTGTCAAAGAACCGACGCAGGCAAAAAGACTTTTGCGTAGGTTTTCGTCCGGTGCGGCAAGATCCGGCACCATGACAGTCGCCATGCCTGCGGCGATGCCCGCCGCAGCGCCGTTGGGCGAATCCTCGAGTACGGCGCATGAAGAAGGGGCAGCGCCCAGCGCGGCGGCTGTTTTAAGGTAGATGTCGGGGTCGGGCTTGCTCTTTTCAACCATATCGCCGCATATTATTTTATCAAAATATTTCGCCGCGTCAATATCGTTAAGGCAAAACATGGCGCGCTCGCGGGCTGTTGAAGTTGCCACGGCGAGCAGGAGCTTCTTTGATTTCAAAAAGTCAAGCAGTTCGAAAAGCCCCGGCATGACCGGTACGCCGTTTGTTCTTAAATATTTTTCCGAGATGGCGGAGCTTTTCCCCATAAACTCGTCGAAAGGAAACTCTTTGCCGAAATGCTCAGAAAAAAATTTTTTTGAGGCATCTTTCCTAAGCCCCATAGTGTGCGGGGCGGCTTCGGGTATACCGCTGTAACCATATTCCCTGCCGAGCCTGCCCCATATCTTTACGGTAAGGCGTTCCGTGTCAATCATCAGTCCGTCCATATCGAAAATTACGGCTTTAAGCAAATAAATCAACCTTTCCTTATTATCATATACATATAATAAACCAATACCGCATGTTATTGAAGCGGGCAGGTAAAATATTTTCAATTTTTTTGTTTTGGTATGTAATTAAATAAAACAATATTAAAGAGTAAATTATATACAGGCATAAAAAAACCGCCGTTTTGGGCGGCGGTTTTTACAAAACGGTATTATTCTGCCTGCAGGGTTCAGGCTGCTGCCTGCCGGCGGGTTCCGGCGGTGCGAAGACTTTCCTTTTAGATGCAGGCGGAATCATCAGTAGCTGCCTGTACTTTGCAACGGTTCTCCGTGAAATTTTGATATCAGCATCTTTTGATAAAATAGAAACCACAGCCTGGTCTGACAGCGGCCTTAACCTGTCTTCACTTTTAAATATATCGATTATTTTGTTTTGTACGCTTACGGCTGATGAACCGGAGCCGCCTACGCGGTTTGTAAAAAGCGACCGCACGCTGACAACGCCGTTCGGGCACAGGATGTATTTGCCCTGCACGGCTCTGCACACCGTCGACTCGTTCACTCCCATAGTATCCGCTATGTCTTTTAAAGCCATTGGTTTAAGGTATTTAGGCCCTTTCTCAAAGTATTGCGGCTGAAGCTCAATGATTTTTTCAAGTATGCGCGTGATGGTTTTTTCCCTGTTTGATATTTCGAGGATAAGTACCGACGCGCGCTTAATTTTTTCTTTCAGGTATTTTTCAGTTTCTTTATCGGGGCTTTTTTTGGCAAGACGGAGGTAAAAGCTGTTTATATATACTTTAGGCATATAACCGCCGTTGTTTTTTACTTTTAATTTACCCTCGCCGCCTTTAAATATTTCGGCTTCGGGCACAACGAAAATGTTATCTCCGCCCGTGTCGTATCCGCTTGCCGGTATGGGGTTGAGGCTTTTAATTATATTGCAGCATGACTGTGCCCTTGCCGCAGTAATGCAGAGTTCTTTTGCTATGGACGTAATTTTATTTTCGGACAAAAGCTTAAGGTAATTGCCGGCTATTTCAAATGCGTACACGTCACACCCGGGAAGGCGTCCGAGCTGCAAAGTAAGGCAGTCGCTTAGGTTTTGCGCGCACACTCCGGGCGGGTCGAACTGCCGTACGGTGCGGAGCGCCTCTGCCACATGGGCTGGCTTTGCGCCTGTAGCCTCTGCAATTTCTTCGGCCGAAACCGTAAGGTAACCGCGGCTGTCTATGTTTTCTATTATATAGCCGCATATTTCAGAAATGCCGCGGGGTATATTTGTCTCATATAACTGCCCGCGCAGAAAATCATAAAATGTGTCCTTTTTAGAAATGGCATAGAAAGGGTCAAAGTTTTCATCTGTATGCCTGCCGCCGGTGTTTGGCGTACTGCCGGCAAGCCACGGCGGCCTTATGCCGTCGCCTTCCTGTGCGGGGCCGAGGTACTCAAGCACCGGATTTTCGGTTATTTCGTTTTCAACTTTGCTTTTGAGTTCAGGCAGCGGCATTTGCAGTATCTTTAAGGACTCTTTCATTTGTGCGGTCAAAACAAGTTTTTGGCTTTGTTTTTGGGCCTGCTGTGTTCCAAGTGAAAGTTTCATAATGCCTGCCCTCTTAAAAACTAAAATACAATTACTATACTTACGCTTTATTGCCCCGCAGATGCCTTTTTAAGTAGATTGCTCTTTGTTTCAGTTATTGCGCCGGGGCTTACGGAAAATTCGTCAAGCCCGTACCCAAGCAGTACGGCCGCGGCTTTTTCGTCAGATGCGAGTTCGCCGCACATACAGCATGGTATGGAGGCAGCGTGCGCCGCGTTTATAGTCATTTGTATGAGCTTTAACACTGCCGGATTCATAGGGTTGTACAGTTCTGAAACATTTTCGTTCAGCCTGTCGGCCGCAAGCGTGTACTGCGTAAGGTCGTTTGTACCTATACTGAAAAAGTCGACATGTCCGGCAAAGCTGTCTGCCATTATGGCCGCGGAGGGTATTTCGACCATCATGCCTGTTTTTATGCAGGAGTCGAAAGCCTCGCCCCTTCGCCTAAGTTCAGCCTTGCAGCTTTCAAGTACACCTTTTGCCTCGCTTAGTTCCCCAAGGCTGCTTATCATAGGGAACATTATTTGTATATTGCCGAAAGCCGAGGCGCGCAGGATTGCCCTTAGCTGCGGCTTAAATATGCCGGTGTCTTTAAGGCAGAGCCTTATGGCGCGCAGGCCGAGAAAAGGGTTTGACTCCTTCGGCAGATTAAGGTACGGCAGGCTCTTGTCGCCGCCTATGTCGAGGGTGCGTATGGTAAGCGGCCTGCCGTCAAGCATTTGGGCGGCTTTTTTATAGACTTCAAACTGTTCTTCTTCGGAAGGCATGTCGCTGCGGTCCATGTATAAAAATTCCGTGCGGAAAAGGCCAACTCCCTCCGCCCCGTTGGAAATCGCTGTCTTCAGGTCGTTAATAGTGCCTATATTTGCGGCTACCGTTATGCGCTTGCCGGCTTTTGTATATACCGCGCGTTTAGCCGCCGCGGTGTTTTTTGCATTTTCAGTTTTAAACTTTTCGGATATACGCGTGTACTTCGACAGTTCTTTTTCGTCAGGGTTTATAAGCACTGTGCCGCTGACGCCGTCCGTTATGACTTTGTCTCCGGTTTTTACATTGCCGAGCATACCTTTGCAGCCTACTACGGCGGCTATGCCGAAAGCTTTTGCCAAAATCGCCGTGTGTGAGGTCCTGCCTCCGGCTTCGGTGACAAAGGCCGAGACTTTTGACTTATCTATCTGTGCGGTGTCGGAAGGCTTAAGGTCGTGGGCAAACAGCACCGTATTTTCAGGCATGTTTTCAAAATCAATGCCGCTCTTTTCACCGGCAAGGTTTTTAAGTATCCTGTCGCCTATATCCTTTATATCCGCCGCGCGTTCCTTAATATAATCGTCGTCTATATGCGAAAATGCGGCGTAAAGGGAATCTGCCACATGTGAGACTGCCGTTTCGGCTGAAATGTTTTTCCCTTTAATTAAAGTGAAAGCCTGGCCGACAAAGGCTGGGTCGTCTAAAAAGTTTATCTGGCTTTCTATTATGCCGGCGTTTTTGCCGTCAAGGCTTCTGCTTGCCTTCTGCGCAATATCTTTAACCTGACGTTTGGAGAGCTCTACAGCTCCTTTGAGCCTTTCCGCTTCCTCGCAGGAATTACCGGCCGTGTGTGCGGCGGACTTCTTTTCACAAGGCTCTATAACGTAAGCCGTACCGATTGCGTAACCCTTTGAAACACCTGTCCCGTTAAAAGTTTCCATTTCAGTCTTCACCGAATTTCGAGTTGATTAAATCCGTCAGTGCTTTCACGGCCTCTTTTTCATCAGACCCGTCCGCCTCTATTGTAATGGTGTCACCCATCTTTGCGCGAAGCGAAAGCAGGTTTATCATGGACTTGGCTGTTACGGATTTTTCACTGCTTTTGATTTTGATATCGCAGCCGAACTTGCCGGCCGTGTTTACGAGCATTGAAGCCGGCCTTGCGTGAAGCCCAACCTTGTTCAATATCTTAACCGTTTGTGTTGTCATTTTTAATTTCCCCTTTTTAAATAAAAGTGTTTTCACTTAAGTAATAAGCATTTTCCGTGCCAACTTTTATGCGGTGCCGTTTTTACTCAGTGGACGCAGTTTTCGTAAGTAAAGAACGTTGATATGTAGCATATTTCATCTTCGGGGATTAAGATGTTAAAGCTTCTTTCAAGTATGGCGCACGACTCGCGTATTACGTTTAAAAGATCTGATTTATCTTTAATATAATTTTCCCTGTCGGGAAATTCATTTATGCCGCTGTTGGAAAGCAGCCTGTCAACCATACAGCCCATGTGGCAGAAAAGGCCTATTTTAACGTCTAAGGCGAGTGTAAGTCCGGAGCCAGTTTCTATACAGCCGACGGTGCCCCTCACGGCGGAAAGTAACTTTTCGCCGTCGGCATTTTTCAGCATAGTGGAAAATGTGTTGCCAATGCTTTCGAGCGTGCATTCGCTGTCGACGGTTTTTTGTATCTGTGTTAATGAGCCGCCCTCTATTATCTCAGACAAACTGTAATGGGCCGCAGGGAAATCGACGTTAAAGGAACTTATAATGCATATTATACGGCCGATTTTTGATATAGTGTTGAGACGTTCGTTAATGCTTTCAATGTCGGTAAGCTTCAGCGCTATGGTTTCACACATGGAACCGTGGTAATTAAGCTGGCTGTCGAGTATGTTTTTAATTAATGCCGCGCTGCCTTCGCCGGTTGTGCAGATTGATATGATGAACATCCTTGCCAAGCGGCTTTTCGACGGTGTGGAATGGAACTCTTCAGCTGTTATGTCTCTTATGCTTAACGTTTGGTTATAGATATATTCTAAAGAATATCCGAGGGAGGCTTTCCTTGCCGCCTCTATTACGTGCAGCGTACTTACAAGCGGTATGGCTTTTGTGTTTATGCCGAGCTCTTTCTGCACGGCAGGAGCGAAGTTCATAAGCGAACCCATGTCTATTAGGAGCAGCAGGCCGGCTTTTGCGGGGCGGCGTTCAAGATGGCCTTTAAGGCGCTTGAATACGGACTGCGGGCTCTCGTCAAGGGAGGCATCGATGCCGTAGGCGGCGCTGCCTATACCGAGCAGCCTGTTAGCCGTTTCTGCCATGGAGGTAGCGGTGGACGTACCGTGCGCAATGACGATTACCTGTACTTTCGTGTTACCGCCGATGAAGTCCATGCTGAAAAAAACGGCAAGGAAGCCAGCTTCATCTATAGGCATTTCTACCGCGAATTTTTCATTTATTATCTGCAGGCTTTTGATGGCTGTTTTGAATTCTTCGGGATGTTTTTTACGCACGTTATTTAACTGCGGGTTTACGATTTTACGGCCGCACCTTATCCTGTTAATAGAATTATATATATGTATCGCGAGGCCGTAGCGCACGTCGTCCCTGAAGTTCCTGACAAGCTCCTTTGCCGCGAGCGACAGTATTTCGTCGGCTGTGTATATTATATCCATGCCGACGAGGTTTTTCAGGTTTAAAAAATTCTGCGTGCCGTTTTCATGTATCATGTATTTTTCAAAATAAGCATCTATGTCGTCGTTTATTTTTCTTTCTATCTGTTCCTCGTCGGCATTTATGCTTTTAAGTTCGCGCATGCGTTCGTCTATCATGTCGTAAATACTGCCTTCGCTGTCGTCGCTGGTAAACAGCGGAGTTTTTGACCTGCTGTCAAAGATGCAGAACCGCTTGTTTATGCCTATGAAGCGTTTCCAGATTTCGCGGTGCGAAGTTTCGCTGAAAAGGCCCTTGCGTATATAGTCCGGCAGGTCGAGGCTTACTATGCATATGCCGTCTTTTTTGCCGGAAACGTAGTCGGAGTACGCCCTCGCGCAGAGTATCTGTATGTCGTTTTTGAGCTGGCCTATATTGTTTGGGCATGGATAGCTTAGAAGCGAACGGACTGAGTTTACTGAAACGGATACGGGCTTTCCCAAGCGCGCCGATTCGTTAGTGAAGAAAGTGCTTATAAGGTTAAGCCTTTCGTCTGTGCTGCGTTCTGACAGGTTGGGTATTTTTATTATCATCGGGATCCTTCGCACGAACGTTTTAAGGAGGTTTGACTTCGGGTTCTCAGTTGTGGCGCAGATTATGAGGACGCATGCGCTCCGCTGTGACTCAGCTTCGCCCAAACGGCGGTAAATGCCCTTATCCATAAAAGTAAAAAGCATCTCCTGGCCCTGGGGAGGCAGGCGGTGGACTTCATCAAGGAAAAGGATGCCGCCGTCGGCCTTCTCTATAAGGCCGGGCCTGTCGGTGTCGGCACCCGTGTACGCCCCTTTTTTTACGCCCATGAGCTGGCTCAGCAGAAGCTGGGGGTTGTCGGCATAGTCTGCGCAGTTAAAGTCTATAAACGGTGCGTTTTCAGACAGGCAGCCCTTTTCGTGGGCATATTTATATATAAGCTCGGCAAACATCGATTTGCCTACGCCTGTTTCGCCGAAAAAAAGCATGTGCATTCCGTGCGGCGGGTACAGTACGGCGGCTTTGGCCTCTTCCACGCAGTGAAAAAGGCTCCTGTTGCTGTGTATGAAAGCATCAAGCATAAGCTCGGCGCTCTGCTTTATGGTATTTTCGGTGATTTTATAAAAAACCGGTTTTGAGCCGTACTTTTCAGCATCGCCGTTTTTGCAGAGGTTATTAAGGTCGCTGCTGACATTAGCCCGCGAAAGGCCAAGGTCGTCGGCAAGTTCCCCCGCTGAGATGCCATGTTCCCCCGTCAGCTCGGCAAGCCGCTTTTTAACGATGTCTATACGTTTCAAAGATTCCTCTCCTCCGTACTTACCTTCATATATTTCAAATTATATAAGTTATGTATTAAAAAGTCAAATTTTAAAGAATTAATTATATATAATGTGTTTTTACAGCGCTGAAAATGTGTTTTAATAATCAGACATATAAAAACACATTGAGAAGCATATGCTGTAAAGACAAAAAATGTTAAAATATTTCGAATTTTTTAAGCAGTATGTGTTTTGGCACGGTTTTTGCTATATAACTGATATGGAAACTAAAAAAGTGAAAAGGTGATTGATATTATTATGGATATGGAACAGGTAACGATGCAGCTTATTGTAAACAGCGGCGATGCGAAAAGCAAAGCAATAGAAGCAATCGACAGCGCAAAGTCGGGCGACTTTGGCGGCGCGGATGCTTTGCTAAAAGAGGCGGGCGAAGCGCTGTCAAAGGCACACGGGTACCAGACGGATATTATACAGGAAGAGGCAGGCGGCAATGTACCGCAGATGACTATACTTATGGCGCATGCCCAGGACCACCTGATGAACGCCATAACGGT
>ENA-UOOE01002048-UOOE01002048.1-fermentation-metagenome-genome-assembly--contig:-NODE-2048-length-15267-cov-13.054036_pt1 | contig 15267 bp, 11 predicted proteins | sample MGYA00245776_ERZ724021 | MGnify/ENA primary metagenome ERZ724021 (study PRJEB28704, sample SAMN03018321) | fermentation metagenome | biome: anthropogenic terrestrial biome; feature: soil...
CTTTTCCAGAGCAGCCGGCGACATATTCCAGCTTTTAGGCTCCGAATCAATAAAAGCCGGCTCTGCTCCTAAATACAGAACCGGATTCACGCTGCCGATAAAGGTCAATGAGGAACAAAAAACTATATCCCCGCGCCCTATCCCCAGCAGCCGTAAGGCCAGATGGAGAGCAGCCGTCCCCGAACTCACCGCCAGTGTCCGGCAGCCAATATAATCGGCCATTTCATTTTCGAAAGCATCCACCTGCGGCCCCAGAGGGGCAATCCAGTTACTGGCAAAGGCCTCTTCTATGTACTCCTTCTCCTTCCCGCTCATATGCGGGGGACAGAGATAAACTCTTTTAGTCGGCGTTTCCATGATATCTGCTTCTCCTAACTATATAGCTTAATGAATCATTCCAAGCTTTTGGTAACTTGCTATCCTTCTATTTTAACTTTTTTTATGACCTTAGCCGGTACTCCCACCGCCAGTGAATAAGCGGGAATATTATCCACCACTGCAGCCCCTGCTCCGATAATGCTCCATTCTCCTATAGTGGTACGGTTAATCACGCACGAATTAAGACCCAAATAACAACCTTCACCTATCCTGACCTCTCCCGCCAGATTGGCAGCCGGCATCAGACTGACATAATTCTGCAATTCGGTATCATGCCCTATAAAGCATCCGAGATTAATTATTGCAGCCTGCCCCAGAGTGACATTGGTAGTTATGACAGTCCCTGAGCAAATAATAGATCCGGCGCCGATTTCAACATAATCAGACATACTGACTGATGGATGTACAAGAGTAGCCAGCTTCCTTCCCTGACTTATAATCTGCTGAACAAACTTCATCCTGACTCGGGAATCAGCTATGGCAACCACCGTCCAAATATCCAAAGGCATATTATAAAGATGCTCAACCAAACCAAGGACAGGGTATCCTTCAACCGTATTCCCCTGCAACCCGTCATCGACAAATCCCTTAAAATCCCATTCCGGTTTTTGGCGATTAATATCCGCTACCAGCCAGGCTACCTCTCGGCCCAGTCCGCCTGCGCCAACTATTACTAAAGATTTTAAATCATTAGTCATTACGTATTTCTCCCTGCACAGTATCTGCTGCGTAATTGTGCCAATCTATTTAACGGAAGCTTAACAAAAATTATCTTTCATCGCTGCAGCCTGCAGATTACCCCGCTGAACTTCATTATATACTTCCTGCTCATAGCTTCCCCTGAACTCCGGCATAGTTGCTTCCCCCCGGGCTGAAATCCCCTCACGCCGAAATACCTTCCATATGGTAATAGCCAATATTTTAATATCCAGCCACAACGACCGATTATCCACATACCAGACATCCAAAGCGAATTTTTCCTCCCAACTGATCGCATTGCGCCCGTTCACTTGCGCCCAACCCGTGATTCCAGGCTTAACCTCATGACGTCGGGCCTGTTCCGGTGTATAACGGTCCATATATTGCATCAGCAAAGGCCGAGGACCAACCAGACTCATTTCACCTTTCAATACGTTAAAAAGCTCCGGCAACTCGTCCAGGCTTGTTGTTCGTAAAAAATGCCCCAACCAAGTCAAACGCATTTCATCCGGCAGAAGTTCTCCCGCCGCATTTCTCTTATTGGTCATTGTACGAAATTTATACATGTAAAAAGGCTTTCCGCGCAAACCAGGCCGCATCTGCCTGAACAAAACCGGCCCGCCCATTTTCATTCTGATTGCCAAGGCTATTAAAAGCAAAAACGGGAACAGCACAATCAGTCCCAGTCCTGCTCCTACGGTATCCAGGCATCGCTTTATAAATGAGTACATACTCTCCCCTCCGGGACGTAATCTATAACTAAAGTCTTATCCAGCTTGTCAGAATAACTCCATAATTTTCGTGTAATATCTTTGCGCTATATTTTCATAGCTATGGTTTTCTTCAACCCAGTTTTTACCTCGAGAACCATAAAGGTTTCTTTCATCAGGGTTCATATCCTTAAAATAGTAAATTGCTTTCACTATAGAATCTACATCTCCAGTTGGGATAAAGACACCAGCGTTCGCCTCATTGAGCATTGATTGATAACCAGAATAAGAAGCTACAATCGGTTTACCTGCCATCATATAATCAATTAATTTATTAAGAGATTGTCCATACTTCCAAACTCTGGAGTCATGTGTAGACAAATAAAGCAGATCACATTTACTCAAGAAGTACGGTATATCCCTTTGGCTTATTTTAGGGCCGATTTTTACATTTGCTAACCCGGATAATCTTTCTATATAAGTCGACTTTAAATCCCCATCGCCAACCATTACAAAATAAATACCCTTCTCTGCTGATAATTTCTCTATAGCCTCTATGAATGGGGCAAGAGCATTTGATATACCCATGCTGCCCGCATATCCAATCACAAATTGATTAGTCCCTGGAAATAAAGAATCAATAGAATCACTAGGCTTTACCTCATTAGACCAAATTTCATGAATGCCCAAAGGTGAATGAAAGACATCTTTTTTATAACAAACTATATCCTGTACATGCTCCCGAAGATTAGGCATTGTTCCAACAATCAGATCTGCTTTTTTATAACCTATTTTTTCAACTAGTCTCATCAGTAAAACCATAGGATTCCATTTACTAACCCCAAACTCTTCTATCAGGGTTAGGGGATGGATATCCCTAATTTCAAAAACCAGTTTGCAATCATAAGTCTTTTTTAGGTAAATCCCATATATGATCGTGAACAGTGATAAAGAGGAAATGATTACAACATCAGGCTTCCTATAATTTGAACGATCAAATCTAAACAACTTATATTCGAAATCCATCCAACTTATAAATCTTTTCAGGGATGCACTTTTTGAGTACTTATAGGTTTTAATCCACATATGTGACAGATTATCGTACTTCTCAAAATTATAAACATTATCTGTGTGAGGGTATTTAGTGAGATGATTGGCATCAGAGCTAATCAATAATACATTGAGGCCAATATTACAAAACTCTTTTGCAATATAAAACAACCGTGCTCCCACTCCATATTCGGGCGGCGATGCATACTTCGAAATACACCACACTATTGTTGTATTCTTCATTAATTAATCCCTGCTCCTGTTATTTTAAGTTTATTCATCTATCGAATAAAGCTTCGGAATAGCATTTATCACTTTAATCACTGCTGAAAAATCCATATTTAGTGTATCTAAATACCAGCGAATATTTTGATAACGAGGCCTGTTTTCATCCTCTACAAGTTTAAGTGCTTCCTCACGAGTTATCTGGCCTTCACGAATCTGATTACTCCGAAAAGTATCATGTTCTGTAAAACCAGCGACAGTATAATAAATATAGTTATAAAATGCCGCAGTACCATCACCAATACGCCACGTAGTATTGGTATCTGGTGCCAACTCCCAATCATACTGATTCAAAGTTTCATTAATGATTTTTTCATCCCATTGCCAATAATCAAAAATATGATAATAATCTTTTTTCTTCGCAAAACTACGGTAGTATTCACCAGAAAGGGTATCACAAAGAGAACTATTAAAATAACCCGGGCTTTGCAGCATTGCTTTAAATCTTAGAAACTGATAGTTCAACTGGTTAGAAATACCAGGCATATAGACTCTTTTTTCTTCAAAATCTGGTTTTACCCCTAAAAAGCCAGCCTTAAAGTGAGTTACCTCAAGCGGATTTATACCCCACAGGTTTAAACTGATACCTGTTTGTTTTTTTACAGTTTCCACATGTTGAAAAAAGTGTTTATCTCCAGCCGTTAAAATACTAATCATACCAAGATGTGGTGACCTAAGCCATGCCTTTAGATTTTTCGCAATATTTTGGCGTTTTTGGGAGATATCCGCAGCAATAATGATATTTTCAACACCAAGTTTGGCACACATCCGACTGATATTTCTGCGCCCCAAATCAGTAACCATACCCCAATCATAAGTATATGTAATAGGAGTCATCTTTAACTCATTGACAATCAAGTGTAAAGCATAAGAACTGTCCCTGCCACCAGAAAATGGAACAATGCAGTCAGGTTTATTTTTACGCCGATAAGGTTCAATTAGCTCGAATAACTCTTCCTTAGGCTTAGGAATATTACGCGGTTTATAATTATGGCAGTAATTGCAGACACCATCCGAATCAAATGAAATAAAAGGCATAGTTTCTGGCAAAATACATTTCGTACAACGCTTAAGTTGGGGTTGTGGGTACTGAAGCATGGCCTCTTCGGCACCAATATGTTTAAATGCAGGAATAAGATTCTCTTTTCTCTGCCGGTCATCCATAATTGCTATCGCCTCTGCTTTGGGAATATCAATCAACAAACCTTCTCGCCATATTTGCTTTATATCCTCACAATAAATCTTTTCCAGAGGATAACGTTCAGAGGCAAAATAGATGTCGGATTCATTCTTACCAACATAAAGGCTACCATTGTTCGAAAATAACAACGTCTTGCCCAACCTGGGAATTGCTAAAGCTGCAGCTACAGTGCCTTCACAAATTGATAAAATTTGTTCGGGCAGTTCCATTAATTTCCCACCATTATCAAGATGTTTTATCGCAATAGCGATAATAGCTTCAGAATCAATTTGAAAATGCCGTTGAAGATTAAGTGATTCCCATATTTCCTTCTCATTAACGATTATACCGTTATGAAGAACAAAAATCCCATCACGGACAACTGGCTGATTGTCAAGGAGCCCATTGGTAATTAGGCGGCTATGCCCCATTACTACATTTGAACCAGACCTGTTTTCCTTTTTTAAAAGCTGTATGATATCATAATCGGCACGTGCAACTTTGTAACCATTTCCATCATAGTAAACCAAACCACTTGAATCAGAACCTCTTTGGCGACTATACATAGCAAGAATACGCAAATGCTTCTTTTTAGTTTCACGGTCACATATTGCTCCAAAGATACCACACATTTGAATTTCTCCTTTATAAAAAATCAGCGTTTAATTCCTAATATAAGCTCAATAATTTTCTGCCCCGTATTTCCATCACCATATAGCTTCATATCATCATTAATTTTTAATCTAATAAAACTTTGTTCTAAGTTTAGTATTTTCTCATAATTAGCTCCGGACAATTTATTAAATCCATGTTCTACTAGTTCTACCCATTCCGTTTCTTCTCGTAAAGTAACACAGGGTTTATTAAAAAAATAAGCTTCCTTTTGCACTCCTCCGCTGTCCGTAAACACAGCCCGGCAATGATCTAACAACATAATCATATCCCCATAGCCCACCGGTTCAATACAGGTTACATTGCGCAATTCCATTCCTATAGCCGCTAAATGCTTACGGGTACGGGGATGCAGCGGTAAAATAATCGGCACCCGAGCAGCTATCTCATCCAAAGCAGTCATAATGTCTTTCAGCCGTTGGGGATCATCGGTGTTCTCCTGCCTATGTACCGTAGCCAGATAAAAACCATGATCATATCTAGTTAGCAGTTGTTCCACCACTGACCCTGCCACAGCCCTTTTTCTATAAAATACAGCCGCATCATACATCACATCTCCTACATTATACACCTGAACACCAAGCCAATCCGCCGCCCCCTCACGTTCAAGGTTCTTAACTGCCGTATCGGTAGGACAAAAAAGCCAGCTTGCTACCCGGTCGGTAAGAATCCGGTTGATCTCCTCCGGCATCTGCATATTAAAGGAACGCAAACCCGCCTCCACATGCGCCACTGGGATATGCAGTTTAGCCGCTGCCAGCGCTCCGGCCAGCGTGGAGTTGGTATCTCCATAGACTAAAGCAAGGTCAGGCTTTTCTTGCAGCATCAAGTTTTCCAGAGCCTCCAGCATCCTGCCCGTCATAGTGCCATGCGTGCCTCCGCCAATGCCCAGATGATGCTTCGGTTCCGGAATCTGCATCTCCCGAAAGAATATCTCGGACATATTATCATCATAATGCTGTCCGGTATGTACCAGGACTTCCTCAATATAGTCTTTAGCTAATGCATCCTGATTGTATGATTCTATTGCTCGTGAAACAACAGCTGCCTTTATAAACTGAGGCCGTGCTCCGACTACAGTAAAGATCTTCACAGATATAACTCCTCATAAACTTTTAAAATTTTCTTGCTTTCCTTTTCCCAGTTATATTTGTCCTCAACCGATTTCCGTCCATTTGATCCCATTTGTTCGGCTTGATATGGATTCTCTATTAGCCAATCAATGGCATAAGCAATTTCATTGGGATTAAACGGGTTTACACATATTCCACAATTATTACTCTCAATAATTTCCCTCCATAGTGGAAAATCAGATCCTATAACAGGTATTCCAGCAGACATATATTCAAACAATTTATTGGGCTGTGCATGAATATGATTTGGTTCTGGGAGAAATAAAACCAAACCCGCTCTTGCACGTGATAAAACATCTTTCACTTCTGCCCGATTAATATATCCCAATTCAATAACTTGCCTCCACCCATCTTTATTAATTAGCATTTCTCTTTCGTCTGAGGATTCAAAATTACCAGCAAGTAACATAAAATAGTGACTCTTTTCCAATGCCTGTACCATTTCCTGAATTCCTCTATTCTTGCTTATACCTCCAATATAACAGACAAGCTTTTCCCTACTGCTGCTCCAATTAGTTTCGGAAATATAAAGCTCCGATAAAATTGGATAATTGTTAACATCTATAGTTTTTTTATTTATTTTAACGAATCTCTCCTTTATATACGGAGTAGCAGTTATGATATAGTCAAACCATTTCGCTGCATAGTTTTCTAACATTTCAACCAACCAACTTATAACTTTTCGTAAATAAATAGATATCCACTGTTTCGATAAAATCTGACGGGGCACATCTTCATGTACGTCATAAATAACTTTTTTCCCACTTTTCTTCAATCTTAAACCCACGATAATTAATTCGGGATCATGGAAATGATAAATATCTGCATCACATTCTAAAGCTCTTTTATAAACTTGTCTGGTTGTTTTTAGCATTCTTTCTTTTCTGTTTTTTGGCTTGGCAACCCCAAGTATTTGAACTCCATCAATTACTTCATCTTTATTATGCTGTACTATGAATGAAACATTATAGCCAGCCTCATGCAGGGTACGACATTCTTTTAAGAAAATTCGCATGTCATTATATTCGTGGGCTGAAGTCATATGGCAAATCTTTTTAAGGTAAGTTGACATTGAATAAACTCTCCCAACTAGCTAAGTTATACAGTATAAAATAATTTTTATTCGGTGCTGAATTTAAATTCAATTCTTTAATGATCGCTGACTTACTTATTTGGTAGTCAATTTCGGACTTAAGAGTAACTATCCATTTAGCTTCAGGAGCTTCGAAACCAATTTTGTTCTTTCTCCAAGTAATGCTATCCGGCATTTTACCATCCATTGTCTTGCGCAGAGCCCATTTACTATATCCGTTTCTTATTTTATCCTCTGGTCCTAACGTGATAGCCGTTTCTATTAGCTTATGATCCACAAAAGGAACTCGCGCTTCAACTGACCAAGCCATTGAATTACGATCTTCATATTTTAATAAGTGGGGTAGCTGGTATTTTGTTATTTCTGCTATTTGCAATGCCCTTAAATCATGATATGATTTGCTACTTTCTCTTATTGTGTTAAGCCCATGTTCCAATATTGTTCTAGGTATCTGCTTATACTTCTTTTCATTACGTGCCACACGAATTCCAGGCAATAAAAAATAAATTATATACATAGCTAATTGTTTGGTATTCAATTTAGAGTTTTTTGAAGCACTAATGAATTCCTTATAGCTTCTATCTATCCTTCCTCTTTTCAGCCAATGTAAAAACAATGTGGGATAATACCTTTCATATCCCAACAAAGCCTCGTCCCCCCCTTGTCCATCCAACATAACCTTTAATCCTACTTCACTTGCAGTCTTCATAATGAAATATTGTAAGAATATTGATAATCCGCCAACCGGTTCATCTTGAAACCACAAGCACTGTTCCCAATTATGTAAAAAGTCGTCTGCGCTCGGTTTAGTAAGATGCCAAATTAGCTCTGAGTGCTCCACTACTTGTTTTGCATAGATAGTTTCGTCATTTAAAGGATCTTCTGATTGAGCGGTAAACGCATGGAATGATTTATTAAAACCATTTTTTAAAAAGTTGACTGCTTTTGTTGCAACTGAAGATGAATCTAAACCTCCACTTAGACAGGTTCCTACAGGCACATCACTTCGTAAATGTAACAAGACGGATTCGTGAAATACCTGTTCAAATTCCTCAACAGTTGATGTCCTATTTTCTATTTTTTTAGTAAAATCATAGTATTTAATTAGCTTTTTATTATTACTATTTAAATTAAAATGAAGATAATGGCCCGGCGGTATTTGCAAAATACCTTCAAAAAATGTGAATTCATTATGATCATGAAACCCTATTAAATAGTCTACTATTGCCGGTATATGTACTCTTCTAAGTATCATTTTCTCTTCTAAAATAGCTTTAATTTCAGAGGAAAATAAAAGAGTGTTATTCTTATAATAATAATATAAAGGTTTAATTCCAAACCGATCTCTACACAAATACAAATCCTGGGTCCTTTTATTATAAATAGCAAAAGCCCACATACCTCTGAACTTAGCCAATGCTTTTTCTTTCCATGTCTCCCAAGCGGCTAATATTACTTCCGTATCGCTTTCGGTTGTAAATTTTATATTATATATTTCTTGCATTTGTCTTTTTACTTCTATGTAATTGTAAATTTCCCCATTATATGTTATTACCCAATCTCCTCTATGCATTGGTTGCTTTCCAGCATCGGTTAGATCAATGATCGCTAATCGGTTATGACCTAGTGTAATAAAACCATCCGACCATACATCAGAGCCATCTGGACCTCTATGTTTTAAAACATCTAACATTTTATATACTCTTTTTTGAGCTTCAATGCCGTTACTGCCACATATTCCACACAATTTTTAACCCCCAATAAAATGCTCAGGCATTTTAAAAATCCGTTTTGTTTTGTGTAAATCTAGGGTTTATTTTCCTTTCGAGATTTATTGCCTAATAGCCAAAGAATAAGAAGGCAAATAATAATGCCATGTGTTAAAAGTGAAGTAAACAAATCGGAAGAAGTAAATAGACTGAAAAACGGCATAACAATAATACTTAAACCAAGCCATAATGGTAAACGGTTATAAATTAAAATATCTACCAACCACACTAGTACCCCAACTATAAACGAAAAAACAATCATTCCCCAAAAACCAAAATGCATATATGAAGTACCTAAGAATCCATTGTTAGCCCAAGTATCTGTGATTCCCAATAGGTAATTGCCAACCATTAATGGTGTCGGATATTGAAAAGGATACTTTATGAAATGCGCAAAGATACTATTAGATAAATAAACATGACCAATATTATGAAACAATTCATAATAAGCATAATTTAATTGTGCAGGTACGAAAAACACTCTTCTTATGAATAAACTTGCCAACCATATATTATCGCATAATTTGTAGACCATTGAAGAAATTGCAATCATGATAACAAGTCCTAATGAAGCCCAATTAATCATATTTTTCATATTGAGAACGAAATACAGTATTAGTATCAATAATGCAATAAATAGAACTGACTTATGTGCGCTTATTCCAAAAAAAATAATTTGTAAGAGTACAAAAACACATAGGTATAAATATTTCTTTTTCCATAATGACCAGCCAATTAAAGCCGGATTAATTACTTTAAATACCCATATATTAATATAAGACCATATTCCTACATTTATAATTGCATCCATATTTTCCCTGTGTTTATAGATATCGGTAAAACCAAAGCTGAGCTGCTGTAGCCCCCCCCTACTAATTAACCATACACTAACAGCTATAAGTAGAATAAATATAAAGCTAAATCCTATTTTATATCCTTGTTTTAATATACTTATCTTCATTAATGGCAATTTACTTATAATATAAATCAATAAATAAGATATTATTATCATATATGTATATAAACGATTCCCGGAATGTAAGGCATAGAATGATAATGTTGGAATTATAGAACCAACCAACAACATCCAAATCAGAAAATTTGATGGTCGGTCAATTTTGGAGTTAACAGTTAAACTGAGGAGTACTACAAATAAATAGGATTCAATAAGTCTAATATAATCAATATTAAGGGAAAAACCTGCATAAGAATAAGAAGGGGAAATAATATAGACATAACTTATATCTAAAGCAATTTTAAACAAAATTAAAAATAAAATTAATCTAAATTTTGATTTTTTGACATTCATTAATATTATCTCCACTGTTTACAGCAAACATAAACTCATTTAATTAAACTTAAGCCTCGTTTTAATATAAAAAACGAATGATTTACAGAATTACTAAGCTTAGAATTTGATACTTTAAAAATCAAAAATAAATAAAAACTATATAATAATAAATCATTTATACTTAAGAACAAAATACTTATTATTGCACTATTAAAATATATGCTAACTGCTAAGAATGAAAATGTGATAATAGCTGCGGTAACTTTCCAAAATGCGACAACTTCTAATCTGTCCAATACCGCAAAAACAGTGCTAAGTGGCGAAACGGCAAATCGTAAAGATATAGACGGAGCAAGTATTAAAGCAAACTGCCCTGCTAGAATCCAACTTGATCCAAATATTATTGGAAATAACTGAGGAGCAAGCAGAACAACTATTAGACAAAAACATATACTAATAATTAATAATCCAGCTAAGGTCTCTTCAATAATTGTCGAAAGTTTTAAGCTTTCATTTTTAGTCGCAGCCAACTTTTGATAGTAGACTTGTGATACTGATGTCCCTATTAATGCCGAAGGAATTGCTAACATAGATAAAGTCAAAGATAACTGTCCTGTTTCACTTGATCCATAAAAATGGTTAAAAAACAATACAGGCATTGCTATGGTTAAATTATCAAGCAAAGATGGCCAACTATCATATACAGGAAATTTCCTGTATTTTTTAATTATCTTAAATAGATTCTTGATATTTATCAAACTTATATGGTTTTTTAGAATTTTAATTGTTTGGGTTAAAAGTGTAATACTAGCTATACATTGACCTAACAAGTATCCAATAATTAATCCACTTTCTACAAGTTTAAACACTGATGAACAAACCTGTATCATAACAGTTGAAACACTTTGGTTAACTCGACGCTTTGATAGTAGTTTATAGTTGTTTTTTCTAATATTCCAATATGTTAGCGCCTGAAAAATAGATAACACTATAATATTAGCTGGTATTAACCATATCCAATTATCTAAATCGGGAGAATGTGTCCATCGGGGTATTAAAGGTTTTAATATTATTATGATTATAAGGATTAATAAGCCTACTATTATCCCCAATATTAAAGAAATGAATAATAATGAAATAGATTCTTCATCATTATCGGGAACAACTATGGCGAACTCATAGCGTCCACAACTAATAACACCTAAAATGCTAATTATCGAACTATAGAGAGCTAACGTCCCATAATCAGCAGGAGAGTATAATCGAGATAGAATAGGGGTAACAGCAATAATTATTATTTGACTTAGAGTTGTTCCCGTTATTAATGTGACAACATTGCTAATATATTCATTTCTTTTCAATTGGTCAGAAATCTGTTTTATTTTTGTTAATAACTTCTTCAATGGATTTGCAACTTTGTTTTGCCTCAATATATCCCCATCCCGCATTTACTGCTGCACTCGGGTTATGTGCATAATATATTCTTGCATTTTGTATTGAAGAGTCTTGTGCGTTTATATATACAGGGTTAAAAATCTTTAATGAATTATTTCTCTGCTGCCATGGTAATTCAGGGCTAAGTAAACAAGTAGCTGGTGATATCGCTTTTCCCGTCATCGGATTAAATTCTACTATTCCAAGTTTCTGCTTGATTCCATCCCATCCAGCAAATAAGAAATATGCCCGTCCCATATTAAAAAAAACACTTCCATCCGCTTCCTCATATTCATGCCATGAATTAGCAGTATATTTATCAAAAACATTACCTAAATCCACCCAAGGCCCATATGGAGAATCTGATACTAAAACACCGCCACGTAAACTTTCCAAGTGCTTATATCCAGCATAATACTTATTATTCATTGAATTCCTTGTAACATCAATATCAGCTAGGTTTTTGGGGCAAGTATCACTATATTTATAGGGACCTTTTGCATCGTTAGCAACATAATGATTTGTAAAAGGCTTTTCTTGATCACAAATCCAAAGATGCCAAATATTATTTTCATATAGAATACTAGGATATCTGCCAGAGATGGAAAAATCGTCAGTTGCATTAGCAAGTTCTGCAATTGTCTTAGCTTCTCTATGTTTTGTCTGTATTTTATCATCATAAAACAGATGATATATGCCATCGACATAGCAAATATCAAATTCATTTAGCCCCGTGGGTAATGTAAAAAGTTCATCACTTAATATCCCATTTGAGAAATTTCTAATTATATCTGTATTATTATAGTTTAAAAACATCATATTAGCCATTCCATATAATACATGAGCAGCATGTCTCCCATAAAAAATGCTTTCTTTTGAAAAATTTTCTGGCCAAAGCTTTAAATTGGCAAAGGGCCCATAATTTTGACTAATAATCTCAAATACGTCCTTTGCTCTATCTAATTCATTATTTTGAGAATAAAACGCCAACATCATTCCAGTTCCCCATAAGTTGCTAGGGGTACAATAATCAGGCATATTTTTTATTCTTTCATATTCTTTATTTGAGAATCTATATATTTCCCCCTCTTGGGAAAAACTATTAACTGATTTAATAGAATCTTTTGTTGACCATGGTATATTTACCTGTCCTCCTCTCAATCTGTAGTACTCCATACCTTGCAAAATATAAATATGGTGAACTAAATCATTCGGAGTGTTTTTACTTTCATCCTCAAAGTATATATAATTCCAATACGGTTCTCCATCTCGTAATTCTGCCATAGAAATAATTGCAGTTGCTGCCTTATCAATTCGATTTTTAATAAATGCTCTTTGTGGTTGACTAAGATAAGTATTATGCTCACTTAACAATTGAGATAAAAAACCAAGAAACATAGAGGAAACATTTGGTGTAAAGTAATCATCCGATTTTTTGAGGCTATACCAAAAATAGCCTCCTCCCGATTTATAATCTGTCCACGCGTTATTGCACCAATATAATGCTATTAAGTCAAGAAGGTTAATTATTTGATTATAATCAGAAGAATTCCAAAAGTTATTTAGCGAAAGTGCATCTAATAAACCGTACCCTACTAATGCGGTTGTAATAGTATAAGGAGTGTTGGCAGGGTTTGTGGATCCATCATTGAAAGCATCCCATTCTTGTGGTAATCCCCAACCATAAATACCATCTTTGTCATCATCCGCATGCTCAAGTAACCATTTCACTTGACTTCTAATGATTACTTCACTGTTAGAATTCGGGTTGTTTTCATAGTGCTTTACTTCTGAAGAAAGTATCAAGCCAACTGTCATTGGCTGAATAAGGTTTAAATCTATATCCAATGGATCACTTTTATAATCTTCTAAAGTCTTTTTTAAGAGTAGCAAATACTTTTGACTAAGGTTATTTGTTGAAATTAAAATATTGTGAGATTTCTCGTTCCAATCCACTTTATAGCCTAGTGATTCACATAAAAGACGTAAAGGTACCATAATAGTATTTCCCTGCATTTGAGCAGCCAAGGATATTTCTCTCTGCTTGCCGCTATTGTCAATTAATAAGCTCTTATTTATTAACTTGGAGGTATCTTTGTTAACAATCGAAATTATTTGTGTATCGCTATCCCACTCTGCAGTAAAATTTAAGGCTTTTGAAAGGTCCCATAATGAAACAATTGTTGTTCCATTAACTATCCGGGATTGCATTTGGTAAACTTCACCATTAATTTTAATATCACTGGCATTAGCTGATTCAGCCATACAAATCAACAATCCACATATAGTAATTATCAGGAACATGTATCTCTTAATATTAATCAGCCCCTTTACTGACATTATCAGGAGTTTGAGTTATAAATATCAATCAGCAACTTAAGTGATTTTCTTCCTTCTTTCCCATCACTGCTTGGCTGCAGTTTTCTCTGTAAATAACCTATAACATTCCTGTAATATCCGTTATGTCCAAAGCCATAGACTGAAGTCGGGTTGGTATTGTACTGTTCAATTTCTGCATCGTAATCCTGCTGGTCGGAAAACTCCCACTGTTCGATTTTATTCATTGAGGTTCCTGATATTCTGACGGTACCTTTTTCTCCTAGGATGGTGATAGAGCCCTCCAAATTCTTGGGGTAGGCAAGCATGGTGACGTTGATGCTGCCGATAGACCCGTTCTGGAATCTGATGATAGCAGAGCCGGTGTCTTCGGCTTCAATATCTCTGGCCAGGGTAGCGTTAATGGATTTCACTTCTTCTATGGGACCGCCGAACCATTGGACCATGTCCACATAATGGGAGGCCTGGTTCATGAAAGCGCCACCGTCGTATTTCCAGGTGCCGCGCCAGGGTGCCATGTCGTAATAATCCTGGGGACGGGTCCAGAAGACGTTGGAGGTTATCATATATATTTTGCCGAAGCGGCCTTCTTCGAAGGCCCTTCTGACAAGTTGTATGCTGGGGTTAAGACGGTTTTGGAGAACTACGAATAGTTTTACTCCGGCTTGGTCACAGGCTGCTATCAGTTCATCCGCTTCGTTTAGTCTGCAGGCCATAGGCTTCTCGGTCAGGACATGTTTGCCAGCTTTGGCTGCCTGAATACCATGCTCAGGATGCAGGCCGGAAGGGGTGCAGATGGAGATCATTTCTATATCGGGGTTGGATAGCATTTTTTCGTAGTCAGTGGTCCAAGCCGGTATATTATATTTTCCGGCTACTTCACGGGCACGGTCTGCTATTATGTCGCAGCAGGCGATGCATTGAGCGTCGGGCTGTTGGGCGATGGCTTCAAAGTGGTTTTTCGATATTCTTCCGCAACCTATAAGGCCTATGTTCAGCATTGTTTTCTCCTTTTTTGACACAGATTCCGCAGATGGACGCAGTTTTTTTACTTTGAAGTAACATATAAGAATATTGGTATCAAGTAAATACATTACTGTCTTTTTTCATCATTCCTTACCGTCTCTTGTAATTATTACTTAAGATTTTAAGAGCTTGTTTAATTTTTTATCGAAAGTATAGATTTCATGATCATTAACTTGTAAATTATCATAATCAAAAAGTTCCATTAATGAA
>ENA-UOOE01002055-UOOE01002055.1-fermentation-metagenome-genome-assembly--contig:-NODE-2055-length-15241-cov-4.457263_pt1 | contig 15241 bp, 14 predicted proteins | sample MGYA00245776_ERZ724021 | MGnify/ENA primary metagenome ERZ724021 (study PRJEB28704, sample SAMN03018321) | fermentation metagenome | biome: anthropogenic terrestrial biome; feature: soil; material...
GCGGACGCTTTCAGCATCGGTAGCTACTATCAGACGGCTGTCACGGCCATGCAGCAGGCAGGCATTATGATGGGCGGCAACGGCAACAAGTTTAATCCGAAAGCCAGCGCCACCCGCGCGGAAGTTAGCTCCATGCTCCATCGCTATATCAAGCTGACCATTGACCCTAACACGGCGCAGGGCTGGGCATTGAATGACGCCGGACAGTATCTCTACTACAAGAACGGCAAAGTTCTCACCGGGATGCAGATCATCGACGGCGTGAAATACTTCTTCAACACCGATGGCACGCTGAAAACCAGCTGGGTCAAGGATGCCAACAACTGGAGGTATTACTCCGGTAATACCATGCTGGTGGGCTTTTGGGACATCGGCACCAACGGCAACAACAAAACCTATTACTTCACCAAGGATGGCATCATGGTAGCCGGAAAATGGCTGGAGATTGGCGACAAATGGTATTACTTCAATGCCGATGGCTCCCTTGCCAAAGGTACGAAGATCAACGGTTACGAGGTCGATGAAAACGGTGTGAGAAAAACAAAGTAGCGATGAATATTTAGAAAGCAGTGGAGGAAACCAGATGTTGGCTCCCTCCACTATTTTCCGTATTCAGTTTGCTTTTCTCAAAAGCCCAGTACGGATTTTTGATTTGTCAAATGTCTTTTTAATTGTGCACGGATGGTAGCGAGTCGATTTTTTGCAGTATATTTCCAGACAAAGTATGTGTCATACAGAAAGGTGTAAAACTCCTCAGTGCTCATTTGTGATACAATAGAGTACTCTAATATTTCTAATTCTTTTTCAAGTTTTATATTTGCATCAGAAACTTGTCTCCAGTAGCTATCTTCGGCATCCAACCAATCCTTTTGATTATTAGAGATCCAGAGCTTAGAAATATTTGTAGATGGCATTTCATCAGGCTTCATCTTTGTCCACCACGCTTTTTTGCATCCTTTCTTATTTCATCAAAGTGCTTATCTGATATAGTTGTCTTTTCTCGAAATTCAGAGACGACATCACTCATAACAGAGTAGTTAAGGGCTGTTCCTTCGCTATCTGCAATGTAGTCCATTGCCCGATCTTCGCCTATACCAAACTGTTTGGCGGTATGAACTGCGTCTATGTTTGCTCCAAGAAAAATAAATTCCCAGTTATATTTTGATTTTTGTCTTTCAATCTGTGATTTAACTTTTTCAGCGGAATATTCACGGCTGGAATTTTCTTCGCCGTCTGTGATAATAACGAACATTACCTTTTCTGCACGGTATTCTTCAGCCGTATGTTTTTGGGCATTGCTAATTTTATGAATTGTACTGCCTATTGCATCAAGTAGTGCCGTTGAGCCGCCGACTTGGTATTCTTTTTCGGTGATGGGGCTAATCGCTCTAATATCAATGCGATCATGAAGCAGCTCGAAGTTGTTATCAAAAAGCACGGTGGTAATATGGCAATCACCTTGTACATTCTTTTGCTTGGCAAGCATTGAATTATATCCGCCGATTGTATCCTTTTCAAGTCCGCTCATAGAGCCGCTTTTGTCCAGTATAAATACCAGTTCTGTTAATCCTTTTTTCATTGAATTGTCCTCCTTAAGTTTTTTGTGACTTAAGGATAACCTTTAAATCAGAACCATAGGTCGTTTGAAAAGCGACAATTATCTTTGTGAGGCAAACCCTTCATATCTGGGTTCGTATTTATAGTGCATAATTCCTTCGATTAAATCCAGAGCAAAAACCCCCAAGTCCGCATCAATAATAATGTCAATTCTTCGGCAGTTAGTTTTAATCCAATCCTTCACATTGGAAGGAGTTATATTAAAACTAATCATCTCATCATCTGCAAGCAAAGATTTTGCAAGCGTTGATGGTGCACTAAGGCTATAATGATGGCTGCAGAATCTCGCATTGCTGCGATGGTTAGCCTTTCCAATCTTTAGAAACTCGCTATTAAACAAAAACATATATACTGCCATTTTTCCGAAAGGCAACCGTGTAGGTTGTGTATGAGGCAAACCCCTATCAAGTATTTCATATTTTTCTCTGGGAATCGGCTTGCCAATTGCTAAGGAAACTCCCTGAATTAAAGAATCTATTTCATTTGCATAATTCATTTGCTTATCCCCCTAACAAGGGCTGGTCATATTTGAACAATACCTCGTTAATTTCAAAAATATCATATTTGCCGTTGATGATAAAATATTCTATAATCACATCAAATTTTTGACTGCGAGATAAGGTATAACCGGCCCGTTCCAGGAGATCGTCTGTTTCATCAAGGTTAAGCTCTAAGGCAACGGCCAGGGCAATGGCTGTTCGTTTGCTGGGCATGTAGCCTTTACCGGTTCTTATTTTTGAAAACAGCTTCCTATCAAGGTTGGCACGCTTATAAACCTCCACATCAGTTTTGTCCTTGGCATCAATTAAGCGTAGGAGAGTTGTCGAAAAGGGCTCATCGAGATTATCTATTAAGTCATCAATGCCTGATGGGGCCTTAAGTACCTCCTCTGAAATTTGCGGCATTGGTGAGTCATATTCTATATGAATGGTATCAGCTAAGGATCTTTGCTCAATATCAAGCAGCTCTCGCCGGGATAGTTTATGCTTTTTGAGATAGTTGTCATCAATATAGCTTGCAACTTCTCCCAGCAGCTTCTCGCTGACCATAAATGCATCTTTATCGAATACGGCCAGATAGATATCCATGTCATGATTGCCAAGAAAATCCTTGATTGCAGTAGTCGCTACCTTGAGCGCTTCATCCTTCGGATATCCATAAATGCCACTTGAAATAAGGGGAAAAGCTATGCTTTTGCACTTATAGTCTTTGGCAAGAATAAGAGAGTTTAGATAAGCTGAGCGAAGAAGTTTCTCGCTTTCCTTAGGGCATGAAGGATTATAGACCGGTCCTGCAACATGAATAATGTAGCTTGCCGGTAAAGCAAAGCCCGGTGTAATTACAGCTTCACCTGTTTTTATAGGAGAAAGCCCATTGCATGCTTCCTGTAGTTCGTTTTTCCCAGCCGCTTGAAATATTGCACCGCAAACACCGCCGCCCATTTTTAGTTCAGTATTTGCAGCATTAACGATTGCATCAGTTTTCATTTTCGTGATGTCCTGCCGGACGATTGTAAAAGGCATTGGTATTCACCTCACAGTTATTGCAATTCTTTTTTTAGCTTTTCAATAATCAGAGCTTCTCGAGCTTCAAAAAATTCCGGGAAGTTTGTAAATGAAAGATCAATGTCAGAAGGAATTAAATGCCTTTGACAGTACTCTCGTTTGGCTTCTGCTGTGGGTAAATTTGTTTCAAACCACTCTTTATAATCCTTATCCTTTTTTGAAGTGTTATCAAGTCCTTCGAGAAGTTGAAGATTACCAATATAGTTAAAATTGCTAATAAAATCGGTTATATCAACAATTCCTCTTCGGCGTAATTTCCTTTCCGTAAATTCTGCTTTGGGGAATATATGATCAACATGGAACAAATTGTTCATGTCTGCCCAAGGGTAGAGAATGGACATTACAACCAAAGTATCCCCTTGTCCAAATTTTTGGAACAGCAGGTTTTCAATATCTGCATCCGTAAACTCATGGGTTCTGTTTGTACCCTTAAATCTGTCAACAATTTTCTCAAAAGGAAAGTCAGCTTTGTCATTTTTTTGAATAATTTCCCGAATAGGGCGAAGGACACCATCAGGCTGGGAGCTAAAGACACGCTTCAACATGGCACTGACAAACCATTTCTTAATTTTCCGTACATTCTCCGCATTTTTAGGGGATGCAGCAAAATTTGTGGGTAATCCCATATGTTTTATGTAATAGGCTATAGGGATAAATAAATTATTGGATGTTATATTATCTCTATTGAAGCCCAAGCGGGCAACTAAAGTGACTGCCTCCCTGAGGGCTGTTATGATGTTTTCCCACTCACGCTGAATTTTCATCATATTGGTATGATTAAAATTATCAATCTTAAAAGCGATATCCGGAAAATCGCAGAGTACTAAGCAGGCTTTAAGGATAAAATCTTTGTTGACATTAAATCCTCGTCCGATGCGATTCAAGTCATCAACCGCCTGATGGATTTCATCCCGGGCATCCAGCTGGTCCCATTGTGCTGACGCAATAGACAGCAGTAAATCAGAATAACTAAGCTGTGTTCCTCCGCTATTTACCCGTATGAAAATATTGAGTACCTTATCAAGCTCGTTGCTTTTTTCAAGATAATAGCTAATCGTACCGTCACTATGAACGGCTTTCCATAATTTACTCAATGTATCCGTTGCAAAGGTACCCTTTTCTGTGTCATATTCTTTACCTGAATCCTGTGCTGATTTTAGCAAATATGGAACAACCTTTTGCTGCAAGTAAATAACCACATCGGTTAATTCGTTGAATTTAAGTATATCACCCACAGCAAACCAATAGTGATCTTCATCATTGGAGCATTCATCATTAGTTAAAAATGAAAAATCATAAAACCAATCATCATCTTCAGACTTACTAAGTAAGTTTAAGTACAGCTTTCTAACTGGGTAAGCCTTGGGGTTATCATAACGGAAATATGGTTTTTTATAAGCGTATGTTCCCATCAGCCCAACATAGAGAGATGTTAGCCGCTGTTGCCCATCTAAAATAGCTGTGATAGATTCACTACCGGTAATACTTGCTTTGGTGTTGTGACGGCAATCCCTTTCATGATAATTCCTGAGAAATTCATAAAAAACAAATTCATTGCCATTTTGTTTGCCGACTTCCCAAAACAGGAATGAGCCTATGGGATAGCCAAGCATAAGGCTATCAAATAATTGGGTAATCTGGTCTACACCCCATACAAATTCTCTTTGGATAGAAGGTAGCAAATACTTTTTACTATGAATGCTGGCAATAGCTTCTTTTATTGTAAGTGCAGTTTGAAATGCCATTATTTCTCCTCCTGTTAATAATATCTGAAATATTATTCTTCCGTTATTGCTTCCTCATCAAAAATCCGATCAAGTTCAGCATTGGATGTTACACTACGAACTCTATTTCGAATGCTAAGCTTACTCATGTCTAAACGGTAGAAATGATCTCGTTTGTCCGCACCTTTTGCTTTGCGAATAAGCTGTATCCGGCCAAAATATTCACCATGCTTTTCGGCAAATTTTGCAAGACCAACGGCCTTTGGATAGTTATCCTTACGGCTGGGATCATGGGGCTCCAGAATATCGAAAACATACCCATTTGCATTAGTACGAACAACAATAAGGTCTGGGAACATGGGGGTTGTTACACCACCTACTTCGTATGGAATTTCAAGGGACCATTTTTTACGATCAAGATTGCGAAGCCACGCTACTGCACCTTTGGCTTCCTGCATCTCTTCCTCAATAACACCCTTTTCCCAATCTCCTAAGCTAACTTTGAAGTCTCCGCCCTCGGAAGGGATAAAAAGATGATTTTCTAAGGCAATAGCATCTTCTCCTATAGAAAAATCTATAGACTGGGGCAGCTGCCAATCAAGTGCGATTGGAATAGTGGAGGACTGTGCAAGTTTTCTATATGTATCCTTGCGATCTTCCTTTAAGTGGCGGAAGGCTGATTGATGGGTATCATATAACTCATTGAATAACCTACCGGCAAATGCTTCAAGCCTATCCATTGCTTCACTGTCACTGGCCAGAACAATCATTTCAGTTTTTACATCTTTGGCTTCACGAGTAGCATGACGAATCCAATACTCTTTGTGTAAGCCTTCGCCGAAGATTTTTCCCGCCCGCTCAAATAAATTATTCATATCAAAATCAGAGAGGGAAAGAATTTCATTTGATTCCATAATTTTGTTTGCAACATCACTGCCATAATCGATGGTAAGGGAATAGAGGCCAAAGCCTGTAGTTGCTTTGGATATGGTCTCAAATTTGCCCGATTCTCTTAAAGCAGTGATTTCTTTTTCAAATTCATCAAGCAATTTTTTTAACATAGTCTTGCGAGCCCCTGGTGCAATCATATCTTGGGTAAGGGCACGAGCAAGGGCAATCAGCCTGCGTAGAGCTGGTTGCTTTCTTGCCGAATCTATGCGATATGTTATTAAATTCATATCGCTAAACACATCTGCAAAAGCAGGATTTCTTTTTAATGTGATTAATTCCCTGTGTGAGCCTGTTTCAGCAGGGATAGATGCTTCACCATCACGCAGGGCTTGCTCCACCATCTTGACAGTTTCCTCATCGAAGAATGGCAGGTAAAGGCTGACATTATTTAATTCAGCATCGGATTCAACACGGCGGGCAAGAGGGGTACGGATCATCCGCCCCAGCAGCTGAGCAATGTGAGTATAATCACTGGCGTTCCTAAATGACATCATTGTCTCGGCACGAGGGCAGTCCCATCCGGTGGAAAGGTTCATCTTAAAGAACACAACCATCGCCTTTTCATCATGTTCAATTCGGGATGCATCCACTTTGTATATATCTACATCACCTACTTTGATGGTTTCATATTTATCAAATGTATGAATTGCCTCACCGGCACGGAGCTTGCGTCCAAGAGTATCTTCAATTACAGTGATACAATTTTCCAAATCTGTGTGGGTGATCAACCGTTCATTGCCATCTTCAACCTGAACTACAAGAATAGGGCGAACAGGATTTTTAATTTCCTCATGGTCAGAGTAAGCCGCCCAGCGTTCGCATTTATCTTTCCAGTTAGCAACAGCTTCTTTAAACATTGTCATATCAGCATTTATTGCAATTTCAGGGAAATGTATTATAATTCTATCTTTCAATAAGCCGGATTCCCGGACATCCTCCGGGGGAACAGCAACTTTTTGGATAGTAGAAGTAGTATCGGCTACAAGTCGTTGAAAACGCTGTGGTGTTGCAGTTACACCTATAACAAGTGGCATGATAGGCATTCCATCTTCTTTGCTGCCTTTAATAAATTTTTGCATAATGGATTGCGCTCTGTTTTCCGCTTGCGGTGTAGCTGTACCTCGGTGTGCCTCGTCTATAACAATATAAAATGATTTTGGTTGGCGCTTTGCCGTATTGGCAAGTGTCTCCCAAATTGTATATTGGCGCAGGTCCGACTTCTGGGTGAGAAGCTTGTCTGTACCAAGTTTTTGTGTGTTTAAAAAATAGATTCCACCCGGTGCAAAATATTCGGAGTCATAGTTGGAATCAATTATGTGGATGTCTCTTGCGCGGAATTTATCTGATTTACTTTCGATTTTTAAGCGTGTTTGTTCATTCAGCTCAGGCATATCTGAAAGCCAGACAAAAATAGAATCAGGCTCAGCTATACCATAGGCATGACCGAAAATAATGTCCTCAAACAGAGCGGTCATAATAATTGTCTTTCCTGCACCCGTGGGAGCGGTAAAGGAAATAACCTGCGGGTCTTTTTCGCTCCAAAGGGTATGTGCTTTTTGTATCTTTTCATGTAAGTCAGCAAGTGCTACTTCTTGAAAAGGAAATAAGGTTGCTCTCATAGACTATTCCTCCTGCTCCCAATTACGAAATTATCAATATAGTCACGATATAACTGGTAGGTATAAGTGGCCTCGATACCATCAGACATCTCCCTAAATGCCTCCTCAGAATTCGTGACAAAATACACTGTTTCAATTTTACCGACATCAAACAAGGCTTCAGAGAACTTGCCATAACAATCTTCATCAAGCAGAATTGCAAAAGAATTCTGCGGAAGAATCAGCATATCCGGTAATTCTATGCCATCTAATTCTGGTCGCTCGCCGACAGCACCTGCTTTTAGCCACAGAAGGGGCAATATTTCATGAAATTGCTGGCCAAGGGAAACACTGTTCTTATCCAAAAATCCAAGCTTAAAGTATTCTACATTGGCGGCGAAGCCTTCACTCATTGGCCGCTTGAATGGTTCAGTTACTGTGATTGTACCGAGTAACTCAACCACTTTTGTTTTTATTTCATTAAAAATCCGGTTCTCTTTTGCAACAATATAGAAATCAGTAATATGTTCCTGGTCTTCAAGAGCTTCAAGCCATTCGTCAGCTGCTTCTGAATCAAAAAGAATTGAAGCGGTGTATTTCTCCGATACTACAAAACGGCTGTCGGCTTTAACGAGGGATTGTGGCAGCTTATTCTTGCCCATAAGAGCAACAATTTGTTTTTTTGCAGCAAGCACAAGTCTTGTAGGGTCTTCTACAAAGCCCAATTGATAAAATGAGCGGTTGACTTCTTTATCGGTGGTCAGGTTGGTAAAGTATTCTCCTGTTAAAATTGTGCCATCAGCTCGTTTGCCAAGGATGCTATATTCCGTACGAGGCCAAGTTACCGAGCGGCATATGCCACGGCTTTCCCATTCAGGGTCACCCGGCTGATGACCAGCAGCTTTCAATTCCCGTACTTCAGCCTCTGATACCTCATTGTTGGTGACAAGGATACAGCGGCGCTTGCCGTCATCCTCCGCATTAAGCAAATTAACTGCATGGAGTGTAGTACCGCTGCCTGCGAAGAAGTCGACAATCAATGCATCTTTTTTTCCTTGCACAGCAAATAACAAAGACTCTTGTACGGCATAAAGTGATTTCGGAAATGGAAATGTGAAGCCACTACCAAGTATAGTCTTCAATATTTCCGTGCCATGGGCTTCAGCGTTGAAAAGTCCATCAACCCATACCGTCTTTGGAGGCTCGCTTTCTCTTCGTAATATAACCTCAATCCTTTCGCCACGTTTCTCAATAAACATACGATCCTTAACCGATTCTACAGTACTTCTACTATATCTCCATTTTTTCTCCGTGCCATTTTTATCGATAGGCCAAACGGAATAAGTTCCGTCATCATTAAGTTCAACCTGATTAGATGGGTGCAAATCATCATCCAATAAGTCTCCGAACCCAATAACATTCGATTTGTCATCGATGAAAATTGGATAAAAGCAAGTGGCTCCTTCATAACGCCCCGATGTGCTGCCCCAGCGACGTAGATTATAGACATCACCGCCAGTGTGCGGTTTACGATAAATTACACTTTCTGCTGAGTACGAATAAATAGCATATTCATTTGTTACTGAAAACTTTTTACCCTGTGTACCGCCGGGGTTATGTTGGATGGTAACACAGTTGTGCGTTAATTCGGGGAAAACATCATTAAGAAGAACCCATAAATGGGCATATTCATTGTCATCTATGGTTGTGATTAGCACACCATCCTTTGACAGTAAACGCTTTGCAATCAATAACCGTTTTTTCATCATTGATAGCCATTTGCTATGTCTCCATGCATCTGCAGAATCAACATAGTCATTATTATATTTCCAATCCCTTGCACCAGTGTTATAGGGCGGGTCAATATATATGCAATCCACTTTTCCTTCATAAAGATATTCCAAAAGTTGAAGGGCGTGGTAGTTGTCAGCTTCAATAATCGTATGCCAAAGGTTGTCATCTGCCGCATTAAGTACTTTATCGATAGGCTCAAGGGAAGGGAAAATTGGCTCCCCAAACTGTGCAACAGATACGATTTCGCTAAGTGGGATGGCTTCAATCTCAAGAGTAATTTTATCCATGCAGGTAGCAGTTTCGCCATCAATTTCCTTTACCATGTATATATTATTCATTTTGCCTGTTTTTCGGGCAACAAATGAACCTCGTTTAATGGGTACGCTATAAAGTGGAGTGCATTCAGGAACATGCTCCTCGAAAACTAAGCCGAATTTTTTATTCTTACTTAACCGATTTACTTCCTGCGCAAGTCGCTCACGGAGTACCGGATCGGTGATTTGCTGTAGTAAGTTTTTAATAACCGCCATGTAATTTCATCTCCTTAATTGCTGTCAGTTTACTATTCTGTTTCTTGCTCATCATTTGATCCAAAAGTGGATATAGGTTTATGTTTAGTTTCTGCAGTTTTGCGGCTCCAAGATTTGCCGAACAGTTCATTTCCTATAGAAAGGCGGAGGACTGTTGCCTCATCAAGCATCCTGTAGGTATCATCTGTATATGTATCTGCCTTATCAAATGCAATAAATACCTGTTTGCCCATATCCCCGCATTCTTGATAAAGGCTTAGTATTTGTTCAAAGTCGGCATCTTCTATGCGCTTAACAATGCTTGAATCATGAATCAATGCAGGAAGGGGGGTCAAAGAAAGCATGCTTAAATCATAGACAACAAGCCCTTTATATGCTGTTCCTTCGCTCTTGTCGTTAGGAGTTTCAAACTCAAAGGATTTATCTGGCTTTAATGTCAATACAGGAGTAGCCCTGTCACCGCCGGTAATGATATCATTAATTCTTTTCATTTCAGCGTTTACTTCAGTTTCCGCACTTTTAAGCGCTTCTGCGGAGATTAGCAAGAATATCCTCAATTTCCTTGCGTTTCTTTGATTGTTCCATTTCACTTTGCATAGCTTCATTTTCATCTTCGAGCCTCTCAATCTCACGGGATACCCGGGCATATTGTGTGAGAATAGACTGGGAAAGTGTTTTTGCTACTCCAGTGTCCTCAATCTGTTTTTCATAAGAGGTGATGTCGGCATCTATGTATTCAATTTGCGGTACCAGCTGCGATACCTCTTCCTCAATATCTGCACGGAGGAAGCTATTAATTTTAGCGTGGAAGGTCTCCACATCGTTAAAGGCATCAATATTGGCTTCCGGGAAAAAGCGCAAAAGGGCCGAAAAGTCTTTCCTCAGAACACCATCATTTTCAGGCATATTATTTTGTACAGCGTTGAGCTGCGATGTAAGGAGACTTTTTCTTCTGATAAGCCTGCCCAGCTCTTTTTTTATATTAGCGAGCTTTTCAGCTTGCTTGGAATCAATCCCAAGAGCCTGCAAATTAGCTTCTTCATTTTGTTGGCATAGTTTATCTCTGCGCTTTTCTAAGGCTGTAATTTTTTCCTTATTCTCGCCAATTTTAGCTGTGATGTCTGAAACTGACCGCTCAATTTGTTTGCTTGGTTTAATACCATAGCTTTCTTCGGCAGTTTTAAGCTTCTGTATATCCTGAAATTTGTCCAATAATTTCAGTAGATACTCTACAGCCGTAGCCATAGTTTCACGTTCACCTTGTAAAGGCTTATGTTCATTGTGGTTGCCGTGTCCGTAAATGCGGAAAAAGCGATCGACAATCTCGCTAAAGCTAATACCTTGAAGATGTATCTTATATTCATCAAAAAGAAAGCCCCGATATTTTTGCAAAGGCATTTCTTCAATAACCCGGAACTTACTATCACACCGATTCACAACAGAAGGACGGCTTGTACTTCTGGAAAAGAAGTAGGATATACCGTCAAATTCAAAGATAAAGTCAATTGTGTGATGGTCAATATGATTTATAACATCCTTAGCAGCCTTGGTATAACCATCCCCACCAAAAACAAAGTCTAGTATAAGTAGGAAGGTAGTTTTTCCGATAGCATTACTGCCATCAGAGCTGCCAAGGACAACATTAAGCCCAGTGCGGAACGCTTCCGGCTGAGTTTTAAATTTATCGCATATTATTTGTTTTAACATAGCGCAGAACCTCCATACCTTCAGGAATTTCAATCTGTCCAAGTTTATATAAACAATCAAGAGCATCAAGAAAAACACTTATTTCCGACACTTTTGTCCGTGTTGCTTCAAGTAACTCATGGGGAGTCATATCCCGTTCCTCCAGTTTCTCAAGGATAGGTGCGAACAAGGATATTACGCTATCTGAGTAAGAATTAACTTTGCTTGGCATTCTCATTGAATAAATCACACCTCTTTACTAAGTATCCTATTATTATCTCACAAGCATCTTTATGCTTTTGTCCAACCTGCAAAAACAGATTGTCTATTAATAAATTCATTATGTATTCCTGGGGATCTGCAATATCCCCATTATTTTTAACCCCGCCATCAAGCATCAAAGAAGCAGATTTCATTAACCCGCCAAACATATTAGTATCAAATCCAATTTCTTGTTCAAGACGACCGCATATTCCATTTACTGTTTTATAAAGACGAGCCATACTTGCGTTAATCTTATCTTTAAGGAATGGCTCATGGATTTTGCGTTCAATTTCTACTAAGTCTTTCATATCAGTGCCTTCTAAACCCTTGGTGTTTTTTATTTTATGTACTTCTCGTAAAACAGACTCAATTTGATTTTGAAATTTAATCCCGGATATCTTATCGAGAAAGGCCTGAGTTGCAGCACATCTTTTTTTACTCTCCAATAAATCTGTTATTTCATCCGCTGACATTTCTGAGACGATAGGGGCACAATCATCCGAACATAATGCAACAGCATTCTCATATTGGTCTCTTTCATTAGAAGGCTGTTTTAAATATACAATTTCATAATTTCCAACAGGTATTTTCCCACGCTTTGGAATGCCAAGTTTTTTGCCACATTTTAAGCAGTTACCGTTTGCTTCTGATAGCAAAGTAACCAGTAGGGAATCCTCCTGTACAGTTGCAGGTTTTAGCAACTTAATTTTATCTACAACATATCCTGCTACATCCTCAGCAAATTCTGTATCGGCCTTACCATTTTTAATATTAGTTAGGGAAAAGCTCGCTGTTTTATCAGTAATTAAATTAATCTCATCAATGCGGGAATTAAACGAAACCATATAGTCGTAATCGATTGACTCTATTATTTTCTTGCCATATCTGTTTGTTGTTTTTGTAGCGATATATAGAAAAATGCCTGCCAAGAACGAATGAAATGAGAATTCAGCTTGGACTGCCAATTCTTTCTTTGTAATCCCATTGACTAATTCAATATTCGTATCATCCTCAATGCCATGCATTTTATTTTTAATCATCTCAGGCCTGTCATTGGCGATAATATCTTTGAAAGCAAGAATTATTTGCCTTGATAAATTTTCATTTAAAAGTCCAAGGACATGGTCTTTAAAATATAAAGCTACTTCTTGGGGATTAGCGGTACGGGCTGGGTCAGTAACATCTTTAGGTAAATTTTGCACGCAACGCAATAATTTAGAGGTAACATCCTCACGAACCCTGTCGGGGTTTTCCTGTCCGGCAAAGGTGAATTCATAATTTGGGGCAACAGAATGAAGCAGTGCCTCACACAGCTGCTTATTATCAACATTAACTGTCTTACACGAAACAAGCACAGCAAGGTATGAACCAAAACATAACCTCATGCCGACCCCTCCCTTTCAAGTGAAACGTTGTCTATTTGTTGTCCTCGTCGACATAGTCGACAATATCTCCAATATTGCATTTGAGTGCCTTACATATACGCGCCAAAATATCCATGCTGACCGGAAGATCCTTGCCTAACTTCGCCATTGTAGTGCTGGTTATGCCGGTTTCAGCCATCAAATCTTTTTTTATCATCTTTCTATCTATTAATAACTTCCATAGCTTATTGTAGCTAAACGCCATAGTATCGCCTCCAAATGAATGTTGCTCCAAAACAATCTGTCTGGAATATTTTATCATATGCCCTTGCTAATATCAAGGTTAACTTTATAAACGCTGATATTGGCTTTACAAATTACAATATTTAAATAGAAAGCTGAATATTCATTAAAAATTAGCTACTCTCACTCTATGATATAGCTATTCCCGCTCCTCCAAGCTCGTCCTATTAATTAGTAAGCTGTTATTGTGCAAGGCAATAGCAGCTTTTTATATGCCCAGGTAGCACGAATTCAATCGAAGGGAGGGATATTTGTATGAATGAGATTAGGAATCTTAGCAAAAAACGTGTCGGTGATGTAAGTGAGGATGGACGGATGTTCGTGATACAAATCAAAGACTGCATTACTCGAATTAGGGCAAATGCAGACGGAACATTAGAAATTACTCATGAACATGTAAAACCAGCAGTGTAAGTACAATCTCAACATAATGAAATCCGCCAGAACGCAAGACGGCAGTGCGGAATCCTCTGACAAAGGGGGTTCTCCTGCCGTCTTGTTTCATTTTGCGGATTCGGCGGCTCTGGCGGATTTCAAAAATTTGAAATCCAAAGGAGTCGATTTAAATGAAGAAACATAGAAAACTTTCAAAACAACACATAGTAAAAAAGAAGTACCAGATAAGAGTACAAGATGAGCTAGTGCCTGTAACAGAGGAAGTCTATTTGACTTATTACCGTATGAGACGCCGTGAACTTCATCTACAAGAAAAGGATGCAAAACATGGTGTGTTCTTTTATAGTGCCCTGGATACAAGTGAAACTAATGGAGAGGATGCAATCCCTGATTTAATCTCGCCCCGTGTGGAGGATATTGTGGTGGACAAGCTTATGGCTCAGCGTCTTCATGACTGCATAAAGCAGCTTACTGATAAGGAGCAGGAGATAATCGATGGACTGTTCTTTCAAGAAAAGAGCGAATCGATGATGGCTACTGAAATCGGTATATCTCAGCAGCTTGTCAATTACCGAAAGCAGAAAATCCTAATTAAATTAAAAAAACTGCTTAATTTATAATATTTGTAGATCCCCTCACGAAATCAGGTTAATAGTGAGGGGTTTTTTTATTCTCCTCTGAAAATTGCTCTAGAGGAATTTCTAGCAATGGATGAGGAATTGAAGTGGCTGGAGCAGGAGCATATAAAGTTATGGAACAGCTTGGAGTAGAACAGGACTTCGCCGATGAGTTTTTGACTATTGACCTGTAGTAAACGCAACGCTACCAATTTATAACTATCCTACAATATCTCCAAACATTCTTTACATGATCTTATAGCATCTTGCATTCTTCCGTAAAAAGAAGTATGATTAAATTACAAAATATTACGGAAGGGGGATAAATGATGGACTATATTACAGTCAACGAGGCAGCCGAGAAATGGGGAGTGTCCCCACGCTCGATTACATATCATTTGGTTGCAGGGCGTATTGAGGGTGCCATTAAAAAAGGTCATATGTGGCTGATACCTGCAACTTCTCCTAAACCACAAGATAGGCGTAGAAAGAAAGAATCCCCTTCCTTCTATACACTCTTAGAACAGCAAGAATCCCTTTTCTCTGTGCTTGATCTTTTCCCCATTCCCATGGAGGTATTTTCTCCAGATGGCGTTTGCTTGTTTATGAATAAAGTGTTTTTAGAGTTTTTTTGTATTCCTAACCCTTCGGATATAATCGGTAAATTCAACGTCCTACGAGACCCATTTATTAATGACAAGCTGGGCTTAACAGATTATTTGAAGCGTGTGTTTTCCGGAGAGATTCTCTCAGTTTATGATGTAAAAGTGCCCTTTGAGGAAATCGACAACCGTTACCGTTCTCGGCAGAGAAGCCCTATGGAGTATGAGAC
>ENA-UOOE01002060-UOOE01002060.1-fermentation-metagenome-genome-assembly--contig:-NODE-2060-length-15208-cov-4.830331_pt1 | contig 15208 bp, 14 predicted proteins | sample MGYA00245776_ERZ724021 | MGnify/ENA primary metagenome ERZ724021 (study PRJEB28704, sample SAMN03018321) | fermentation metagenome | biome: anthropogenic terrestrial biome; feature: soil; material...
TATACCAGAGGGGAGCAAACAAATGTACTATGAAAGACCTTTTTGGGGTTCAATCTATTCTTCCTTGGTCCGTTCCCACTGTTCTCTGGCTTCATTGATGCCTGCTTGAATTTCAGCCAGGTCCTCGCCAGTTTCCCTGTTCAGCCACTCTTTGATCTCAGTCCATTCCTTGCGCAGTTTGACCATCTCTACCTCAATATTCTGCAGCTGCCACATCTCGTTAAGGTAATTCATATTTAAATCTCCCCTCCCTTTTCCGATTTTGCAGCTTGTGTCCACAAGGGGTCTGTCTTGCCGGGAAATCTGGAAACAGCAATCTCATGCAAATTGTGTATCAGATACGATTCAAGAACATTTAAGACGGGATACTCACTGCAATAGTGCCCAGGATCCACTAGCGCCAAACCCAGTTGAGCCGCTTCCAGGGCAGTATGATGGCCGATATCTCCCGTCACCAGCACATCAGCGCCGCGATTATGCGCCAGAGAAACAAGGCTGCCGCAACTCCCTCCGCAAACTGCTGCCTTCTTGATTAGCCTTCCCCGTTCTCCGCAAATTTTCAGGGCGGCGCAGCCCAGCAATTTACCCAGGAAAGAAGCAAAGTCCTCTAAAGTCATGGGCTCCGGCAAAAGGCCAATCCGCCCCAATCCGAAATTGGCCTCATTTTCCAAGGGAATAATGTCATAAGCAACTTCTTCATAGGGGTGAGCCTTTTTCATTGCAGCCAGAACCACAGTTAGCTGACTTCGTTGGACAACAGTTTCTAATTTGTGTTCAGAAACCTCAGATAATTCCCCCTGTCTGCCATACCAAGGGTTGGCACCTGCCAGGGGGAGAAACTGTCCCCTGCCCGGGGCCGCAAAAGAACAATGAGAGTAATTTCCGATCCCGCCTGCCCCTGCATCCCCCAGAGCACGGCGCACTTGCTCCAAATGGCTGTCGGGGACATAGACTGCCAGCTTGCAGTACTTGCCGGAGCCCTTGTCCAAAACCTGGGTTTCCTTTAAATTAAGCAAATCCGCCAAGGCATCCGAGACCCCTCCCCGAATTACATCCAGATTGGTGTGCATAGCATAAATGCAGATCCTGTTGGCTAAGGCGTCAGCGATGCTTGAGCCCATGGGAGTTGAGACATCAATTTTCGAGAGTTTATGAAAGATCAGGGGATGGTGGGCCAGGATAAAACCATATCGTTCTGAGGCCGCAAACTCTATTACTTCCGGGGTTACATCCAGGGTCAAGAGAATTTTGTCTGTCGTCCACTGGCGGCTGCCCACCTGAAAGCCTGAGTTGTCCCAGTCTTCCTGCAGCCCCACTGGAGCCAGTTCTTCAAGAAGAGCAATGATTTTCCCTGCCTTTACAGCCATGCTATAACCTCTCTTAGCAAGAGAATTTCCTTTTCCAGTTCCAGAATTCTATTTTTGGCGGCAGAAGAATTTGCTCCCCCAGCCCCGGCCAGTGCTGCCTCTTTACGTTCCAGCCTCTGCTGCAGCATGGGTTTTAAAAGGGGATGTCTGCAGGCTACTAAATCCGGCCCGATTGTCAGGTATTTTTCGCCTGCCAGGCTGGGTTTTCCTGACCAGCGGGCAACGATTACTTCGTAATAACGATCCTCTTCCTGGGCAACGTCCTCCCGGACTATTGAAAACTTGTTGTCCGCCAGCCATGTCCGCACCCAGTCGGAACAGGTCATAGGTTGCAAAACTAAGAGGATGTTTTTCTTTAACAGAGCGAGTCCAGCCTCCAAGATTGAGCAAATGGTGTCACCGCCCATGCCGGCAATGATGATTACGTCGATATTGTCCTCTTCCTTGAGGACATTGAGTCCGTCCCCGAGCCGCAGCTCTGCTGCCTGACTTAGACTGAAGAGCTGTAAGGTTTCCTCGGCAGCCTGCAATGGTCCCTGGCGGCTGTCAGTGGCAATGACGCTTGAACTCAGGTGATTCATCAGCAAGTAGACAGGGATATATGCATGATCGGTGCCAATGTCCGCGACCTTCGAACCTGGCGGCACCTTGTCGACAATAGCCTGCAGCCTTGGAGTCAGTTTCATCAGCACCACTCCCAAATCATTCATAATTGCATCTCCGCAACATATACCATTATAGTATATTTCCATATCTTGAATGTAAATTCCTCTAAGGCCAAAAAAAACACTGCCTCCGAGGAGACAGTGTTCCTTTTGTATTGGTGACCCCTAGGGGATTCGAACCCCTGAATGCCAGCGTGAAAGGCTGGTGAGTTAAGCCGCTTCTCCAAGGGGCCATGTGGTGGGCCCACCTGGATTCGAACCAGGGACCGACCGGTTATGAGCCGGTTGCTCTGACCAGCTGAGCTATAGGCCCAAAAAATGGCTCCCCAGGCAGGATTTGAACCTGCAACCTACCGGTTAACAGCCGGTTGCTCTACCCTTGAGCTACTGAGGAACATCTCTGACATTAGCCATTATACTTGGATAATAACTCTTAGTCAATACTTAATCTTATTCCAGATAATCTTTCAGCCGCTTGCTGCGACTTGGATGTCTCAGTTTTCTTAAAGCTTTTGCTTCAATTTGGCGAATGCGCTCCCTTGTAACACTAAATCTTTTTCCAACTTCTTCCAATGTCCGTGGTTTGCCGTCATCCAGGCCAAAACGCAGGCGCAAAACTTTTTCTTCTCTTTCGGTCAAGGTATGCAAGACTTCTTCTAATTGCTCTTTTAACAATTCAAAAGCGGCGGCATCAGCCGGAGCCAAAGCGTCCTGGTCTTCAATAAAGTCGCCCAGGTGACTGTCATCCTCTTCGCCAATTGGCGTTTCCAGAGAAACAGGGTCTTGAGAAATTTTTAAAATTTCTCTGACCTTTTCAGGAGTAATATCCATATGCTCGGCGATTTCCTCAGCCAGAGGTTCCCGGCCTAATTCCTGAACCAATTGCCGAGAAACCCGAATCAATTTATTGATAGTTTCAACCATGTGGACAGGAATGCGAATAGTTCTGGCCTGATCGGCTATAGCCCTGGTAATTGCCTGCCGAATCCACCAGGTGGCATAAGTGCTGAACTTATACCCCCGATGATAGTCAAACTTATCCACCGCCCGCATCAGTCCCAGGTTGCCTTCCTGAATCAGGTCGAGAAAAGACATGCCTCTGCCCACATAGCGTTTGGCGATGCTGACAACCAGGCGCAAGTTAGCCTCAACCAAAGACTTCTTGGCCTCTTCGCTTCCTTCTTCCATAGCAATAGCCAGTTCAACTTCCTCATCAGCAGTCAGCAGGGGAACCCGCCCGATTTCTTTTAAATACATGCGCACAGGATCAGTGACGCTGATGCCTTCTGGCAAGGAAAGATCCGCGTCGTCCTCAGCGGCTTCCTTCTCATCATCTATATCCTGCGAAGGTTCATCCTCTTCTGCACTATCAACTATCTCAATCCCTAAACCCGAGAGCTTCTCATAAAAGGATTCTATGAGCTCTGGGGTCAGGTCAACTTCCTGAAGGCTGTCGGCTATTTCTTTATAGGTCAAAATACCCCGTTTCTTGCCACGAGTGATAAGTCCTTGTTTAATTTCTTTGAGTTTTTCAGCTTGATTAGCCACGATATCCCCCCCTTTGAGGAGAAAGAGAAAAAAGACCACAGAATAAGGTACATTCGACAAAAAGTATTATTCTCCTGCCGGAAATAGATTTTTTTTAGGTAAATAGAACTTGATACAGTCTATTATTTAATTCGCTTTAACAGTGAATTTATCCTGCCGAAAATTAAAAAAAAATGCAGACTGACCAAATTTATTATAGACAATATTTAGTAAATTATTCGCTAAACGGCTTGCCAAGGAGTAGGCAAAAAATACCGTTTATACAGGCCAATCACAAATCTATCAGTCATTCCGGCGATATAGTCGCAGATATCCTGACGCAGATTATCTGAGTATGGTTCCGGCAACAGGCCTGGATTGTTGAGCAAATGAAAATAAACCTTGTTGACCACATGTTTGGCTTTTTTCTCTTCATCTTTGGGACGGGAGCCAATATATACAGCCTCAAACAAAAAATCACGCAATTTGTCCAGCACAGCTCCCATGCTGCCCAAAGATATTTCTCCCTCTCGGCTGTTTTCGATGAGGGCCTTGACCAAGGCATTGATTCGCGATGAATTGTCCAGTCCCAAACTTGCAACGCAATCTGCGGGTATGTCCTCAAGGCGCAGAATTCCAGCCCTTACTGCGTCGTCGATATCATGATTGCAATAAGCAATGCGGTCACAGATTCTTACAACCATGCCTTCCAGGGTTGCAGGCAAATCCGGTCCTGAATGATTAAGGATGCCATCCCGCACTTCCCAAGTCAGATTTAACTTTTCCAAATGGTCTACCACTCTCAGGCTCTGCTTGTTGTGGCAGAATCCCCCAGGATGAATCACGTTCAGCTCCTCTTCGCCTGCATGACCAAAGGGAGTATGCCCCAAGTCATGGCCGAGGGCAATAGCCTCTGTCAGATCTTCATTGAGCCGCAAAGCCCGGGCGGCTGTTCTGGCAATCTGTGCCACTTCCAGGGTATGGGTAAGACGGGTCCGGTAATGATCACCTTCGGGGGCTACAAAGACCTGGGTCTTGTGCTTTAGACGGCGAAAGGCTTTGCTATGGGTAATTCTGTCCCGGTCCCGCTGAAAATCCGTGCGAATGTCACAGGGACGCTCTGGAACCAAGCGGCCCCTGCTTTGACTGCTAAGAACTGCCCAGGGTGAAAAATATTTTTTTTCCAGCTGCTCGGTGTCGAGTCGCATTTATATTCCCCCTTACTTATTACATTCAACAATCAGTTTGATAACCCAGTTAAATAATTTGGATTTATTTCCGTTGCCCTTGCATGGCTTGTCCAGTATACTATATAAGTGTCTTATGCATAACGGGTGAGGAGGAAAATTATGAAAAAAACATTTTGCCTGCTTTTTACTGTTGCCCTGTTATTAACAATGGCTGTGCCTGCTGGCGCAGAGCAGCCAAGTAATACAGCGGCATTAATCATGGATTTTGAAACCGGTCAGATTCTCTATGCGGAGAATATTGACGCTCCCCTTCCCCCTGCCAGCATTACAAAACTGATGACCATGCATTTGGTCTTTGAAGCCATTGCCGAGGGAAAAATTCAACTTGATGACCAAGTTAAAGCCAGCGCCAATGCTTCCAGTCTTCCCGACGGCTCTTCCACCATCTTTCTGGGAACTGGAGAAGTGCTGACTGTAGATGAACTGTTGGAAGCCGTAGCGATAATCTCCGCTAATGACGCAGGGATTGCTTTGGCAGAATACATTGCCGGCAGCGAAAGCGCTTTTGTCGCCATGATGAACGAAAAGGCCAATGAACTGGGCTTGACAAACACCACTTTTATTAACGCTCATGGCCTTCATACAGAAGGGCATGTTATGTCTGCCCGGGACATTGCCATTCTTACCAGGGCGACCTTGGAAAAGTACCCTGAAATCCTGGATTATTCTTCGAAAAAGTTCCTGCGCATGGAGCGGGAGACACGCTATGTGCGCCAGGGCTACTTTGATATGCATTCCACTTATGCCAGCCTCATTGGCTGGCGCAATATCGACGGGCTGAAAACCGGCTGGACCCCGGAAGCCAGGAGATGCATTACAGTTACCGCCGCAGAAGGTTCCCGCCGATATATTGTCGTCGTCATGGGGGAAGAGACCATTCCCCTGCGGGACAAAAGGGTCAAAGAACTGCTTGCTCAGGCTTTCGACCAGTTCCAGCCCTCGGTGCCTGTAAAGGCCGGTGAGGTCATTGACTCCATCTCAATTGAACTGGCAAAGGAAAAAGAAGCTGAAATTGTGCCGGTCAAAGATGTGACCCTGGTGATGTCAAGGACTGATAAACTGGAAGACTTCGAGGAAAGGATTGAAATCCTTCCGAATCTGAAAGCCCCCATGGGAAAAGGCGATGTTGTCGGCACCCTTTCCTACTACAAGAATGGGGAACTGGTGACGGCAGTGGATCTGGTCCTCAACGAAAACGCTGAAAAGGCCAGTTTCCTTACAAGGATTCTCCGTTACCTCAGTCAGATCTTTGTCGACCTGGGCAACTGGATAGTCGGTCTGTTTGCATAACATTAGCCGGTTTGGGATAAAAAGAATCCCCCTGGTTCCAAAAGAGGGTGTCTCCCCGTGAGACACCCTCTTTTATTGTTTATTTCTTTAATGCTGCCTGAGCTGCTGCCAGGCGAGCTACGGGAACCCGGTAAGGTGAACAGCTGACATAGTTCATATTCAAGCTGTGGCAGAAGGCAATGGAACTGGGTTCGCCGCCGTGTTCACCGCAAATGCCGATCTTCAGGCTTTTCTTTTTGCCCCGGCCCAGGCCCACGGCAATTTCCATCAGTTTGCCAACTCCCTGGCGGTCAAGAACAGCGAAGGGATTGTCAGGAAGAAGTTTTTCCTCCAGGTATGCCGGCAGGAATTTTGCCTCGGCATCGTCCCGGCTAAAGCCAAATGCGGTCTGGGTCAGGTCATTGGTGCCAAAGGAGAAGAAGTCTGCATGTTCGGCAATTTCATCGGCAGTGACACAGGCTCGGGGCAGCTCAATCATGGTGCCGATGAGGATGTCAAGCTGCTTTCCTGTCTCCTCGGCCACCCGGTCCCGAGTTGTGGCCACCAGCTCCCGCATACGTTCCAGTTCGTTGCGGTGAGAGACCAAGGGAATCATGATCTCGGCTTTGACGTCGACGCCCTCGCTCAGGAGCTGAGCGGCGGCGTTGAGAATTGCCTCCACCTGCATCTGGTAAATTTCAGGATAAATCAGTCCTAAGCGGCAGCCCCTGTTGCCCAGCATGGGATTTGCTTCCTGCAGGTTGCGCACTTGCCGCAGCAGGGTGCGGGTTTCGCTGAGCTTGCTGACATCACCCTTGCCAGCCTCCAGCAAAGCCACTTCCACCGCCAGCTTTTCCGCTGAGGGCAGGAATTCATGGAGAGGCGGATCTAACAGGCGGACAGTGACCGGCAGGCCTGCCATGGCCTTGAAAATGCCATAAAAGTCCTGCTGCTGAATGGGCAGCAGCTGAGCCAGGGCAGCTTGGCGGCCTTCACTGGTTTCGGCCAGGATCATTGACTGGACAATGGGCAGACGGTCGACAGCCATAAACATATGCTCGGTGCGGCAGAGGCCGATGCCTTCGGCGCCAAACTCTCTAGCCCTAAGAGCATCCTGAGGAGTATCGGCATTGGCCCTGATTCCTAAAGTCCTGACTTCGTCGGCCCACTGCAGAATGACACTAAACTCATGGCTCAGCTCCGGTTCTACCAGGGGCACCTGGCCCAGGATTACCCGCCCAGTGCCGCCGTCAATTGAAATCTTGTCTCCCTTATGCAGGGTAATGCCGCCAACCTGAGCGGTTTCTGCCTTGAGGTCTATTTTTATAGCTTCGCACCCGCAGACACAGGGTTTGCCCATGCCCCGGGCAACTACGGCAGCGTGACTGGTCATGCCGCCCCGGGAAGTAAGAATGCCCACAGCCTCAACTATGCCATGTATATCATCAGGAGTAGTTTCGGAACGGACCAAAATAACCTGTTCCCCTTCCCTGCCCCTGGCTTCCGCTTCATCAGAATCAAAGACGATAACGCCGCAGCCCGCCCCCGGCGATGCCGGCAGCCCCTTGGCAACGACCTCCATTTTGGCATCGGGGGAAACCTGACGGTGAAGGAGGGCCCCCAATTGGCCGGCGTCAATTCTCAGCAAAGCAAGCTTTTTGTCGATCAGCCCTTCGGCAACCATATCCACGGCTATCTGGACAGAAGCTCGGGCAGTGCGCTTGCCGGTCCTGGTCTGGAGCATAAAGAGAGTGCCCTTTTCAATGGTAAACTCAATGTCCTGCATATCCTTGTAATGGCGTTCCAGCTGCTGGCAGATGCCGTTGAGCTTTTTCGAGGCGACTGGCATCAGCCGTGCTAGCTCAGCAATTGGGCGGGGGGTGCGAATGCCGGCCACCACGTCTTCGCCCTGGGCATTGACCAGAAACTCGCCGTACAGTTTCTTTTCTCCCGTAGAGGGGTTGCGGGTAAAGAGGACACCCGTGGCCGAATCATCGCCGCTGTTGCCAAACACCATTTCCTGAACGTTGACTGCAGTCCCATAATGCTCAGGAATCTTATTAATCCGCCGGTAGACAATGGCCCGGTTGTTGTTCCAGGAGTCAAAAACCGCCTGCACAGCCATTTTCAACTGTTCAAGGGGCTGTTGAGGGAAGGGTTCTTTAATTTCTTTATTTATGATTTCTTTATATGTTTCCACCAGACCTGCCAACTGCTGAGCATCCAATTCGGTGTCCAGCTTGACACCAGCCCGTTCTTTCAGCTTGCTGAGAGAAGCCTCAAAGTCATGATGGGGAATTCCCAGGACCACATCGCCAAACATCTGGATAAAGCGGCGGTAACAGTCAAGGGCAAACCTGCGGTTGCCCGTAACCTTAGCAAGGGCTTCAACAGTGGTGTCGTTGAGGCCAAGATTGAGGATGGTGTCCATCATCCCGGGCATTGAAACGGGAGCCCCCGAACGCACGGAAACTAGAAGAGGGTTGTCGCTGCTGCCAAATTGCTTGCCTGTCCTCTGCTCCAGGGCCGCCACTGCTTGCTCAGTTTGCGCAAGGAGTTCAGGCCACAGCTGTCTCCCCTCCTGGTAATACTGCTTGCAGGCTCGGGTATTGATGGTAAACCCAGAAGGAACCGGAAGACCAAGGCGGGTCATTTCAGCAAGGTTTGCCCCCTTGCCCCCTAAAAGTTCTTTGTCCTCAGCACTTCCGGCGCTAAATGGTGATACTAAATCATTCCTCATTTCCACTTCTCCTCCTTATCAGTTCTAGTAATCTGCCAGCGGTTTCCTCTACTGCTTTATTAGTGACATCAAAGACTGGACAGCCCAGTTTCTTCATAATGCCCCCAGAGAATTCCAGTTCTTTGAGGATTCGGTCCAGACTGGCATAACTGGACTGATGGCGCAGGCCAAGGGCCAGCAGGCGCTCCTTGCGAATTACAAACAGCTGGTCCGGTGAAATCGTCAGTCCTACCACCTTTTCCCTGCCAATCTCAAACAGCTCTTCGGGAGGTTGCACCTCAGGGACCAGGGGCACATTAGCCACCTTAATCTGTTTATTGGCCAGGTACATGCTGAGAGGCGTTTTTGAAGTCCGGGATACCCCCACCAAGACCAGGTCAGCTAGTCGCAAGCCCCGGGAATCCTTGCCGTCATCGTATTTGACAGCGAATTCTATTGCTTCCACCCGGCGGAAATACTGGGAGTCCAGCTTGCGCACAAGACCGGGCTCCATTTTCGGATCTCCCGGCATGATTTGGGCAAAGGCATCCATTACCGGGCCCATAATATCCGCTTGGGGAACCCCAGACCGCTGAGCCAAGTGACGCACCAGCTCCCGCAAAAAAGGCGTAATTATGGTATAGACGATGATGCCCCCGTTTTCCCGGGCCTCTGCCACCGTTTCCCGAATTGTTTCCTCGTCATTAACATAGGGAATGCGCCGCACTTCTACTTTGCCGCCATTGTACTGACTAGCTGCGGCCTTGGCCACCAGCTCGGCAGTCTCTCCCACTGAGTCTGACAAAATATATACTGTTGGCTTACCCTTATCTTCTGTCACAGACCCCTACCCTCCTCAAGATGTCTCTGAGCCATCTCTTCCATTAAATTCATCACCACATGCAAGTCAAAGCGCCCTGTAGGCAGCCGCCCCCCTTTTAATACCGGCAGACAGGCAACCTGGCTTTGCTTGAGCTTATCCAGAGCCTGGGCAACCGAAGCGGATTCTTCAATCCACATTACCTGGGGAAAACGGGTCATAACCATGTCTACAGGCATAGCCTGCAGATCAGCCTTGCCTATGGCGGCCTTTAACAGGTCCTTGCTGGTCAGCACACCCGCCAAATTCCCGCCTTCGTCTACGACGAAGAGGGTGCTGAGGTCCTCCAGAAACAGAGTCACCACAGCATCATAGGCCGACTGCCCCTGCTGAATGACAACGGGCAAAGCCTTGACGCTCTTTACCTCTATTGTCTCCAACTGCTGGGCAAGCAAACTGTCGGGCCTGCGCCCGGGATAGAAATAGCCTACCCGGGGACGGGCATCCAGCAAACCGGACATAGTCAGGATTGCCAAATCCGGCCGCAAAGTTGCCCTCGACAGGTTAAAATTCGCCCCGATTTCCTCACTGGTAATCGGGCCCTTTTCTTTGACCAGCTTGATTATCTCTTCTTGCCGTTTGGTCAAACGAATGGCACTCACCACCAATTGTGACATACTATTTAAGAAAAATCCACAACTATATTATACTATTTATCTCTGGGAAGTCCTCTTTTTTTGGGAAGATTTTTTAACCCCTGAATCTCCTGGCTGGTTAAATTTCTGTATTTCCCCCGTTCCAGCCCCGACAAGGTCAGGAAGGCGAAGCGAATACGTTCAAGATGCGAAACCTTGTGCCCTACAGCCAGAAACATGCGCTTGACCTGGCGCTTTCGCCCCTCGTGAATTGTTATTTCCAGCACCGTCCGCCGGGGGGTTCTCTCTGTCAGCTTGACCGCCGCCGGGGCAGTCAAGCCGTCCTCCAGCTCAACGCCGGCAGCTAACCGGGCCAAATCTGCATCGGTCACCTGGCCTGCGGCCACTGCCCGGTAAACCTTTTCCACTTCCCGGGAGGGGTGCAGCAGGGAATTGGTCAACTCGCCGTCATTGGTCAGCAGCAACAGACCCTCGGTATCCAAATCCAGCCTGCCCACAGGGTAGACCCGGGGCTGCTTAGGCACCAAATCCATAACGGTTGGGCGGCCGTGGGTATCTGTAACTGTTGTGATCAACCCTGCGGGCTTGTTTAAAAGATAGTACACATGGGTTTCAGCCTTCTCCACTGGTTTGCCGTCCAGGGATACCTGATCAACCGGACCAACCTTGAAACCCTGGGCGGTAACAATTTGGCCGTTGACGCTGACCCGGCCGGCGGCGATTATTTCCTCGCACTTTCGCCGGGAGGCCACCCCTGCGGCGGCCAGGACTTTCTGCAGACGTTCCATTTTTTCACTCCCTTTCACTGGCAATGACAAACCCACAGCTGACTGTGAGTTTAACCGGCGGCAATTACTGCGCCCCGGCCTGCATAAGTACGCACTGTAGCGCCTGCCTCCTGGACATAGGTAATCTTTGCCCGGCATCGCTCGGCAATGCTGCGGGCGACCATACCCGCTTCGCTGCTGCAATCAACGTGGACCAGGGCAACTTGCGTGCAGGCTTTTTCTACCAGCAGTTCTGTCAGCCGATCCAAGGAGGGCTTGCGCCCCCTAACTCGCTCAAGAATCTGGATTCCCCCCTGCTGATTAAAGGTAAAAATCAGCTTGATTCCAGCTCTGCCAGCGGCGTGGCGGGCAAAAAGGCTGGTCCTGCCTCCCCGGACAATGGGTTCAACGTTGTCCAAGGCCGCATAAACTTGGATGCGCTTTTTTTCTTCATTGACCCAGTGGGCAAGCTGGTCTAGATCATAACCTTCTGCAGCCAGGGCTGCTGCCCGTGTGACAAGCAAACCCTGGCCGGCAGACACCAGCTGCGAATCAACAATCCGGATTTTTCCGCCAGTTTGGCTGGCGGCGATTGAAGCGCTGTGGCAAGTGCCGCTCAAACCGGCTGACAAAGATAGACAAAGCACCTCTTCTCCTTGGTTGGTTAGATTTAAAAAAACTTTTTTGAAATCCCAGGGAGAGGGCTGAGAGGTAGCGGGCATATTGCCGGCGCCAAGCTTGGCGGAAAAATCTCCAGGTGGCAGATCGATGCCATCTCTGAAGCTGGCCGCTCCAAGAATGACCCGGATGGGCACAATGATTATACCCAGCTGTTCTGCCAATTCCCGGGGCAAATCCGCTGCCGAATCAGTGACAATCCTCACCATGCCTTTCCCTCCCTTTCAATGCCTCTTAAGACAAAAACATCTTGGTTAATTATATCAAAACCCTGCCCCTTAGACAAAAACCTTGCCGGCATAAAAACAGCCTTAGAAAACCAAGGCTGACTGAATTAAATCTCCAGGGGGCTGCCCACGGAAAATCCGTTCTCCTCTTCAGATAATCTCTACAAGGGGTTGACATGGACCATGCAATGCTTGACTTTAGGAAAATGTCCTTCGATTGCGTCATGTACTCGGTGGGCAATGGCGTGTGCTTCGGCAAGGGTGGCGCTGCCATTGACGCTGATTTCCACATCTACATAGATTTTGTCGCCGAACAGCCTTGTCTTCAGTTTGTCGATTGCCAGCACATCCTCTTCAGCCGCAATGACCGTATTAATTTCTGCCACCACTGGTTCATCACAGGCTTTATCAACCATCTTGCCAATGGAATCGATAAAAATATTTAAAGAGGCTTTGACGATAAAAATACAAATGACCACGCTGGCAACAGGGTCCAAAATGGGGAATCCAAGGCGGGCCCCCAGGATGCCGGCAAAACTTCCTACCGAGGATAATGCGTCAGAACGGTGATGCCACGCATCTGCCATGAGAGCCCCGGAACTAATTTTCTTTGCCCCACGGCAGGTGTACCAAAACATCCCCTCTTTGACGACAATTGAAACAACCGCGGCGATTAAGGCCAAAGAACCGGGAATATTTTGGGTGTCGGCCGGACTCCTGATTATCTTGACAATGCCTGCGTAACCAATCCCGATGCCTATGGCGCACAAAATGCCCGCCAGCAGAATTGCCGCCACACATTCCATGCGTTCATGTCCGTACTGATGCTGATTATCGGATTTCTTGCTGGCGATTTTGACGCCGATAATAACCACAATGGTGCTGAGGACATCAGATATGCTGTGAAAAGAGTCAGAAACCATTGCATTGGATTTTGCCATTATCCCGGCGAAAAGTTTAAAGACTGACAAAATTACATTCCAGACAATGCTGACAGCAGAAACCCTTAGGGCTATCTGCAGATTATTACGCTTCTCCATATCTGCCTCCTAACGGTTGTTGTGGATTAACCCCCTGGAAGATATGAAAAAGCACACCTATGGAAACATTTACTGTCCCACAGATGTGCCATTCGGACATCTGCTGCCGCAGCCAATGCGGCCCGGCCCCATGAACCAAAGGGGTTCATCGCCTGCTCAGATTTAATCTTTGATTGTGCTTAAGTGGTCCAATAATAACATATGCGCCAAAATCCCAGCTGGCTCCTGGTCAGACCAAGAGAAGCAGGGCAGAGTCAATACATATTGTCATTCGATTATACCAAATTTCCAAGCTTTAGCAAACTTCCTGGCGGTCTACCCAAATATCAGGTTGCAAATCAGCACCGATACAATAAACCCGGTAATATCCGCCAGCAGGCCTACCTTTAGGGAATAGCGGGCATTGCGGACGCCCACAGAACCGAAGTACACCGTCAGAATATAAAATGTGGTGTCGGTGCTGCCCTGCATGGTGCAGGCGATTAGACTAATCAGGGAGTCGGGTCCATAGCGCTGCATGGTTTCAGCCACAATGGCTAAAGCCCCGTTGCCGGAAATGGGACGCATGATTGCCAGGGGCAGGACTTCCCCGGGAATTCCCGCCAGGCTGGTAATGGGTTTCAGCAGCTGGACGAAGAGGTCAAAGGCCCCGGATTCCCGAAAAATCCCTAAGCCAACCAGCATGGCGACCATGTATGGGATGAGGTTAATAGCGATGGCAAATCCCTCCTTGCCCCCCTCAACAAAGGTCTCAAAGACTGGAATCCGCTTCCAGGCAGCATAGGCCACTACCACAACCACCAGGACAGGAATTGCCCAAGCTGACACTGCGTTCATGATCTCAGTCATTATTGCCCCGCCTGGTCTGGAGATAGCGGAAGAAGCGGTCAAGACTGATGGCGGCGAAAAAGGAGGCGCAGGTAGCCACCAAAGCCGTGGGGATGATCATCGTTGGATTCAGGGAACCTGAAGCGGCCCGCAGGGCAATGATTGTGGTGGGAATAAAGGTAATGCTGGATGTGTTCATGGCCAAAAATGTGCACATAGCCGGCGAGGCCGTTTCCTTGTCGGGATTAAGCTCCTGCAATTGCTTCATAGCCTGAAGGCCAATAGGGGTGGCAGCGCTGCCCATGCCCAGCATGTCGGCGCTCATAGTCATAAGAATTGAACTCATTGCCGGATGGTCCAGGGGCACAGAGGGAAAAAGAAATTTTGCCACCGGCCGCAGTGCCCTGACCAGAATACTCGTGAGCCCCGACCTTTCGATAATTTTCATCATGCCCAGCCAAAACGTCAGTATTGCCACCAGGCCCAGGGATATGCTCACCCCCCGCTGGGCGCTGTCGAGGATTACTTGAGTAAGCTTGCCCATATTGCCGGTAGCGGCCGCTACGATCATGCCGAATATGATAAAAAAAAGCCAAAATTTATTGATCATGCCACCATCCCCTCACCAGCTCGAATAGACGGGTTGCTATTCCAGCTTTTTTCTCAACAGCGGAAACAGCTACCAACTCAATCTCTGCTGTCCAGCCGCCATCCACCCTGACCAGGGCCGTGCCTACCGGCTGACCGCTTCGCACTGGCGCACTCAACTTTGCCGGCACCTGCACCTGGGTGGTAAAGGACAGGGTCTCCCCGGGAAAAACCGGGTAGCGGACGGGCCCGGCGGATGCCACAGCTACCCGCTGGGCCTCTCCCTGGTCAACGGGCAATACTGCCATTACTTTGCCCTGGGGGACCAGCTCCTGAATGCTCAAGCTGCTAAAGCCATAATCAAAGAGCTTGCTTACGTCGGTGTACAGATCCGGCGCAGCCAAAACCACTGCCACCAGCTCCATTTCCCCCGCCCTGGCCGCCGCCACCAGACAGCGGCCGGCCTTTTCCGTCCAGCCGATTTTGATGCCGCAGGCCCTGGGATCTCGGGCCAAAAGCTTGTTATTGTTGATAAACAGTCTTACTCGGCCGCTGGTCAGTTCCCGGGAAATATATTCTTCAGCAATACATATCTGCCGGAGCAGGGGAATTTTTAAAAACGCTGCCCCCAGCAAGGCCATATCATGAGCAGTGCTGTAGTGCTGGCTATTATCAAGGCCATGGGGGTTGCCAAAGCTGGTATTATACATCCCCAGTTGCCAAGCCCGCTGATTCATGAGGCTGACAAAATGGCTGATATCCCCGCCTACATATTTAGCGATGGCGGCGGCTGCGTCATTGCCAGAC
>ENA-UOOE01002061-UOOE01002061.1-fermentation-metagenome-genome-assembly--contig:-NODE-2061-length-15203-cov-5.402891_pt1 | contig 15203 bp, 13 predicted proteins | sample MGYA00245776_ERZ724021 | MGnify/ENA primary metagenome ERZ724021 (study PRJEB28704, sample SAMN03018321) | fermentation metagenome | biome: anthropogenic terrestrial biome; feature: soil; material...
TTTAGTCATATGAAACAATTGTTGTTCTTTTTTGCATTCATTCTGTTATTGGGTTTATCAAATCTTACAGGACAGGAAATTATTGCCCACCGGGGGTACTGGAAAACAACCGGTTCGGCACAGAATTCTATTGCATCGCTGATGAAGGCCGATTCCATCGCCCTGTACGGCTCGGAAGTGGATTTCTGGCTCTCCTCTGATGGCGTTCCGGTGGTAAACCACGATGCCGAGGTTACGCTCAATGGGGAGAAGCTGGTTGTGCAGGATACCCCGCTGGCCACGCTCCGGAAAGTTACGCTCTCTAACGGAGAAACACTGCCCACCGTGGAGGAATATCTCGATGCATTTGCCCAATGCAAGCATGTAAAGCTGATCATAGAGTTCAAATCGCACAAATCCAAAGAAAGAGAAGATTTGCTCGCAGAGAAAGTCATGGACATGGTTCGGCAACGGGGTCTACAGGAAAAGGTTGAATACATTGCCTTTGGCGTAAACTTCGTGCAGCAGGCCCGGAAGCTTGATCCAAAGGCACCGGTCTATTATCTCAATGGCGACCTCTCACCGCAGGTGCTGGCTACAATGGGCCTGAGTGGCTTCGATTACCATTACAATGTATTGTACAAGCGACCTGAATGGGTAAAGAAAGCTCACGAGCTGGGACAAAAAGTAAACGTCTGGACGGTGAACAAACCGGAGGATATACAGAAAGTGATTGATTTGAAAGTAGACTTTATCACCACAGACGAGCCCCTGCTGGTCAGGGAAATATTGCAGAAACAATGAATCTGAGCGAACAACTTCATCGGGCTATCCTCATCGCCATGGAGGCGCATGAAGGACAGCTCGACACACACAACGGTCGCCCCTACATTGAACATCCCTTTCGCGTAATGACCGCCGGGCATACACTACAGGAGAAGATCGTGGGGATTCTGCACGATGTGGTGGAAGATACGTCGATCACATTGCATCAACTTTCTGAAGAGGGTTTTACCCAGGAAATACTCGATGGCGTGGATGCCATGACGCGACGTGACAATGAGTATATCGTCGGACTGCAGGGAAATCCCATTGCCGTGAGGGTGAAGCTGAACGATCTGACCGACAACATGGATATCCGCCGCTGGAACGAGGTACAATACCATGATCTGGCCCGCCTGCAAAAATATCTGGAAGCATATAAACTGCTTACGGAACAGGAACAAAAAGCTTCTGACAAAGGCAAGCAGGCTGATCAAACCGAACAGACTGCTGAACCACAACAGGGAACATAAGGTGGCAGGTATCTATATCCATATTCCCTATTGCAAGACCCGCTGTACATACTGCGATTTTTATACCCTCACCAACGAATCGCAGATGAGTACATTCGTGGAGGCACTCTGCAGGGAAGCAGAAACAAGAAAAGAGGAGCTTTCCGAAACGGTGAAAACCATCTACTTCGGTGGCGGAACGCCTTCCCGACTCTCACGGGAACATTTTGAACAAATCTTCGAGACGCTTGCCAATCAGTACAGCATTGATGCCGATGCGGAAATCACAGTGGAAGCCAACCCCGATGACCTTTCGGATGATTATATCGGGATGCTTTCAAAACTACCTGTCAACCGCCTCAGCATCGGCATTCAGAGCTTCGACGATGAGGAGCTGAAGTTTCTGAGCCGGCGTCACACTGCCCGGCAAGCAGTCGAAGCGGTAAAGAAATGTCAGAAGCAGGGCTTCAGTAACATCAGCATCGATCTGATGTATGGTCTGCCTGGCCAGTCATTGGAACTATGGGAACGGAATCTAGATCAAGCCGTCGCACTGAATATTCAGCATATATCGGCCTATCATCTTATTTACGAAGAGAAAACCAGAATGTACTCACTGCTGAAGGCAGGCAAGATCAGGCAGGTGGATGAAACGACCAGCATCGCCATGTTTTCAAAACTGATTGACCGACTCACCGCCGATGGTTTTATCCATTACGAGATTTCCGCCTTCGGTAAAGAAGGCTGTTTCTCCCGCCACAATAGTGCTTACTGGAAGGGGGATTCTTATCTTGGACTTGGTCCGGCAGCACACTCTTTCAATGGCGAAAACCGTTTCTGGAACGTGGCATCGCTCAACCGGTATATCCAAAGCATGGCGTCGGGTTCACCGGAGCGGGTAACAGAACAACTGAAGCCTCACGAAAAGTACAACGAGTTTATCCTGACTGGCTTGCGCACCATGTGGGGCATAAATCTCACAGAACTGAAAAACAGGTTCGGAGAACAGTTCTTTCAGTTCTGTATGGAAAATACACAAAAGCATCTCGATCAAAAACTGCTAAACAGGGACGAAGATACCCTGAAGCTTACCCGCGATGGCATCTTCATCTCCGATGGCATCATGACCGATCTGATGTGGGTGTGATTCAAAAGATCAACTCAATCCCTCAATCTCTCCATCGATGATATCAATGCGTTTTGCCTGCGGATCGGCAGGAAGACCCGGCATGCGCATCATCTCTCCTGCAATGGCCACAATAAACTCAGATCCCTGGTTAATGACCAGGTCGTTGATCTTGAAACGAAAATCCTTGGCCACGCCATACCATTTGGGATCGGCGGAAAAGGAATACTGCGTCTTGGCAATACAAACTGGCATCTTTTCGAGTGGGGTACCTTCAATAAAGCGCAGTTTCTTTAATGCAGTTTCGCCCAGTACCACGTCGCGGGCACCATAAATGGTGGTCGCTATCTTGTTAATTTTGGTTTCTATGCTATCTTCAAGTTGATAAGTAAACTTCAGATCTCCTGAAGGCTTGTTTTCTATCGCCTCCACCACCGCATTGGCCAGGTCCACAGCACCATTGCCGCCATCGGTAAACGCTTCGTTCACGGCAAATGAGACACCCCTTTCTTCACAGAACTTTCGTATTGTTTCGATTTCAGAAGGGGTATCGAAAGCATATTTGTTGAATGCCACGACAACAGATTGTCCAAATGCAGCCAGATTGGCGAGATGTTTTTCCAAATTGGCAAGCCCTTTTATCAGTCCGTTGATGTCGGGCGCCTTGATATTTTTTTCAGGAGTGCCGCCATGCATCTTGAGTCCTTGCGCAGTCACCACAATGACCGTAAGTTTGGGGCGCAGTCCGCTCTTGCGGCACTTGATATTAAAAAACTTTTCCGCTCCCAAGTCTGCACCAAAGCCAGCCTCAGTAACCACATAGTCACCGTAAGACATGGCCAACTTGGTCGCCAGCACCGAGTTACAGCCGTGTGCAATATTAGCAAACGGGCCACCGTGAACAAATGCCGGTGTATTTTCGGTAGTCTGCACCAGATTGGGATGAATGGCATCCTTCATCAGCACGGTGATGGCACCCGCCACACCCAGATCTTTTACGGTGAAAGGTTTGCCGTTTCGGGTATAACCCAACAGGATCTTTTCGATGCGACGGCGCAGGTCTTCTTCATTTTCAGCCAGACAAAGGATAGCCATCAGCTCCGACGCGGCAGTGATATCGAATCCTGCCTCCTGAGGCACGCCATTTCCGGGACCCAGCCCGGTAACAATATAACGCAAGCTGCGGTCGTTCACATCCAGCACCCGCTTCCAGAGCACCTCTTTGATATCTTCTCCCGTACCTTGTACCCGGAATATATAGTTGTCGAGCAATGCCGAGATGGTATTGTGTGCCGTGGTTACTGCATGAAAATCGCCGGTAAAGTGCAGGTTGATGTTCTCCATGGGGAGAACCTGGGCATAGCCGCCTCCCGCAGCTCCCCCCTTCATACCGAAGACCGGGCCCAATGAAGGTTCACGAAGGGCGACAATGGCGTTTTTCCCTATTTTGTTTAGTCCGAGTGCCAGTCCAATGGAAACGGTAGTTTTTCCAATACCGGCCTTTGTAGGAGTAATTGCGGTGACCAGGATAAGGTTACTTTGGTTTATCTTCTCAGGATTGACCAACCCGGCAGGTACTTTTGCCATGTGCCGGCCAAAGCTGATTACCTCATCGCGTGGTATCCCGATGTTTTCTGCAATATCTTTGATTCTTCTCAGGTGTGTCTCTCTTGCAATTTGAATGTCAGATTTCATTTTCAATAATTTACTGATTTATATGAACACATCATCCCATCATTTCAACATCTCCTCCAGCATCACCAGCTGATCGCGTAGCTGAGCGGCTTCCAGAAACTCCAGTTTCTTGGCTGCGGCCAGCATTGCCTTACGGGTCTGTTCAATTTTGGTCTTTAGGTCGTCGGTCGTGGCATAAGTTGTCAGCGGCTCTGCAGCCAATGCATAATAGTCCGGTTCTACATATGCTTTTGCTTCAATTGTGGAGGTATACTCCTTGTTGAGTGCGGAAGAACGATTTCTCTTGATTTGTTGGGGTGAGATGCCGTGTGCTTCGTTGTATTTCATCTGTTTTTCCCTTCGGCGATTGGTTTCGTCGATGGTCATCTGCATGCTGTTTGTGATCTTGTCGGCATAGAAGATTACCTTACCGTTCACATTGCGGGCAGCACGTCCCGCTGTCTGTGTAAGGGAACGATGGGAACGGAGGAAACCTTCCTTGTCGGCATCGAGTACGGCCACAAGCGATACTTCAGGCAGATCGAGGCCTTCGCGCAACAGGTTCACTCCGATCAGCACATCGAACAAGCCAGCACGCAGATCGTCCATGATCTTCACACGTTCAAGTGTTTCCACATCGGAATGTATGTAGTTGCACCGCACATTGTTGCCTGCCAGGTAGTAGGTCAGCTCCTCGGCCATGCGCTTGGTGAGCGTGGTCACCAGCACGCGTTCATCCTTCTCCACCCGCTGTTGAATCTCCTCCATGAGGTCATCAATCTGATTCAGGCTCGGACGTACGTCGATGGGGGGATCCAGCAATCCCGTAGGACGGATTAACTGATCCACTACTATACCTTCCGACTTCTCCAATTCATAGTCGGCCGGGGTAGCACTCACGAAGATGATCTCGGGCGAGAGAGCTTCAAATTCTTCAAACTTGAGGGGTCGGTTGTCGATTGCTGCAGGGAGGCGGAATCCGAATTCCACCAGGTTGATCTTGCGGGAATGGTCACCGCCGTACATGGCGCGTATTTGAGGAATGGTCACGTGGCTTTCGTCTATCACGGTGAGATAATCTTCCGGAAAGAAGTCAATGAGGCAGAAAGGACGTGTTCCCGGCAGGCGTCCATCGAAATAGCGCGAATAGTTCTCAATGCCGGAACAGTATCCAATCTCCCTGATCATCTCCACATCATAGGTAACCCGTTCATAGAGTCTTTTAGCCTCCAGCGGTTTTCCTATTTCCTGAAAGAACTCTACCTGTTTTCCCAGGTCGAGCTGTATCTCGTCTATGGCCCTGTTAATGCGTTCCTGGGTGGTAACAAAGAGATTTGCGGGAAAGATGCGGTACGCATCCATTCGTTCCATGGTGATGCCGGTAAGGGGATCCACCGATTCCACGCTTTCTATCTCATCGCCCCAGAAGATTACCCGGATAATATAATCGTGGTATGCCAGAAAGACATCCACCGTATCGCCCTTCACCCGAAAGTGACCCCGATCGAAGTCGGCCGTTTCATTGCGCGAATATAGGCTGTTGACCAGCAACCGCAAGAGTTGATCCCGCTCAATGGTCTGCCCCACCCTTACCTCGATGGTTGTTTTTTGAAAGTCTTCCGGATTCCCAATACCATAGAGGCAGGAAACCGACGACACCACAATCACATCATTCCGTCCTGAGAGCAGTGAGGAGGTAGCAGCAAGCCGGAGTTTCTCGATCTCGTCGTTGATGGCAAGATCTTTTTCAATATAGGTATCGGTCGTGGGGATATATGCTTCGGGTTGATAATAATCGTAATAAGAGACAAAGTATTCCACCGCATTGTGCGGAAAGAACCCCTTAAACTCACTGTAGAGCTGAGCTGCCAGCGTCTTGTTGTGACTCAGCACCAGTGTGGGTTTGTTCATCTGAGCAATGACGTTGGCTACGGTAAAAGTTTTACCCGATCCGGTCACACCCAGCAGTGTCTGATAAGGAACCTGTTGTCGGAGTCCCTCAACCAGTGATTTAATGGCTTCAGGCTGATCACCGGTAGGCTTATATTCTGATGTAAGTTGGAATTGCATAGTCACTGTTTAAACAAACAACATTTTCATTTGTTTTGGAGGAAGAGTCGCTACCCTTCGGGGAATCTCTTTCTCTTCATTCAGGGTGCCCCAGGATGTGGTTTCGTTTCATAAATGGCGGTAATCTGAAACAGGGAGTTTAACTCCATGTGAACAATATAACCCGGCATGTACGTGGTGGCTTCCTCCTTCTCGAACAACTTTACAATGGGGACGTTTACCTTATAACCACCTTCCATTGTTTTTTCGTACTGCACCGCACTCTGATCCACGTCAAATTGTAATGTAGCATCCTGTGAGCGTGCTGCCGCAACCAGCAGTTCACCGGTAATTCGCTCACGGGAAGCCCTCCCCGATTCAAAAAAACGTTCCACCACGGGTGCCAGATAACGACTTATGCCATCGTAGTTGACGGAGGAGAGAGAATTGTAGAACCCCTCCACTGTTCGGCGAATGCTGTCTAGATCTGCCTCATTCACGGGATACGACTGGAACAGCATTGTGTAGCGATCATCAGCCAGCGTAAGATACTCACCCTTGAAGTCACCTCGCTGCACCTGTAACATATAATCGGAATAGGCTTCGGTACGATTTACCTTCAATGCTCCCATCCAGGAGAGTGAATCGAGTCGCATCTTCACCAGCGAACGATAGGGGCTCTCGGGATACTGTTGCAGGAAGTCGCGCAAGGCAGACAGGTTATCGGTCGTTTTGAGCATTTCCCAGTCCATTGCTTCTCCTTGCTTGAGGCTCATCAGCCTGGTTTGTGCTTCTCCAAAGCGGGCTGAAGTAGGATGTGACGCCATATAAGCAAGATATCCTTCCACAGAGTTTATTTTCAGCGCCTTGTCCCAGGCAGCGCGTTCAAGGTTATTCTTTCGGATTGTTTCGTTGTACACTAAAAAAGCACCCGCCAAAATAACAGCGACCAGAACAAACCACAGAAAAGGTTTTCCTTTTTTCCTCTTTCGACTATCGAACTCCTGCGGTATCTCCTTGTGATCGTTGGCACGGCCAGATTCGTTGCGTATCTCATTCTCCGATTTTTCTTCCTGCTTTCTGACAATCGACTCCGTCTTCCCGTTCAGGCGTTCAGGCAGTTCAAGCTCATAATCGGTGCGGATTTTCTTCGAACAATCTTCACAAAACAACGCTTCTGTCGCTTTATTCTTTCCACATAAGGGACATTGTAGAGACATATAATTATGGGTGTTTGGTGTGATTTCACCTTTTTACAAAGGTAGCAAACTTCACGCTTTTACGCCCCTCCGGCCAGATAATATTTCAATCAATCTGTCTGATATGGCAATATTGAGCTCTCAGAAAGCGAAACTGAAAACACGGTCCCTTCAGCGATACTTTTGAAGGGACAAACTATTTTTGTAATTTTGAATGTTCATGTCACCATATATATGACCTACTTGCATAAAAGAATAAAATCTTTCCGGCATGCTTTTGCGGGGTTACACACTTTGCTGCGGACAACACCGAATGCACTGATCCAGCTCATGGCTGCCATAGCAGCCTTGTTTCTGGGTTTTGTACTACATGTCTCGAGCACGGAATGGCTCGCCCTGATTATAGTCATTGGCCTGGTGCTTGGTATGGAGGCGATAAACAGTGCGCTCGAGGCACTTGCAGATTATGTCTGTAACAAGGAAATTCATCCGACCATTAAAAAAGCGAAAGACCTTGCAGCGGCCGGTGTGCTGATTGCTGCGCTGGCCGCATTGGCGGTGGGCATCGTAATATTTCTTCCGAAAATCATTCAAGCCTTGTCATGAACAGCCCAGCACCCCATAAAGAGGAAATAGATGCCTGCAGAGCTACATCCGTAGCGTCAAATAAGGGAACCCTGTTGTCTTCCGGCAGGATTCGAGTAAAATTGTTGAAAACAGATCCTGAGAAAGACCTGCTGCATTGTGTGACCGTGGACGCCTCCCACCATGAAATCATTGTAAAACAGGAAATCACACGGGAGAAGAACGGTCCTACGCAATGGATCGAAATATTCCGGGAAGGGGTTCAATTAAACCTGATCGATTGCGATGTGGATAAAAATGGACAGTACATTCCAAAACTGATTGTCCTGGAACCCGATTACCTCATCGACGCATCAGCAATCGCAGAATGCTTTCAGGATTATGAAGTCACGCCGCTGCACTATTTCCGCAACAGACTAGAGGAGAAAGAAAATCGTTCCTATCTGCTACTGGGTAACCTGGCCAACTTTTTTCTCGATGAGCTGGTTTATGCCGGAAACACCGAGTCAGTTTCTTTCAACGATGTCTTTTTGCGTTCTTTCAAACAATCGCCTTTTGAATATACAAGTTGTGAGGAGATACGATCCGATGGCGACTTTCGCACGTTCATGCTGAAAGCGAAAGATCAGTTTGAACAGATCAAGCGGGTCATTCGGGACGATTTCCAAAAAAATGGGATCGATGTGCACTATTGTACGCTGGAGCCTTCGTTCTTCAGTGAACATTTCGGCTTCCAGGGAAGGCTCGATTTGCTGTACCTGCCGCCGGAGGGTAAGGAGGCGAAGATTGTGGAGCTAAAATCGGGAAGACTGCCCTTTCCGGCATACGATCCCACTAGAATTGCGTCCAACCACGAAGTGCAGACCACCGTCTACCGGATGATGGTGGAGGGTGTATTTGGAAAAGAAACCCGCCATGTGGATGCGGCCATTCTCTATTCGGCAGCTGACAGGCCGGGTGAGAACCTGCGGTTTGCGGCCGCTTCCGATGAACTGATAAAAAAGATCATCCAGCTCAGGAACCAGATTGTGGCCATAGAACAAGGTATCATCCATGGAGACAACAGCCGGGTGGCAACACTTTTTGAAGCCTTGTTATCGGTCGATTCATCCCAAAGAGTTCCTGGTTTCTACCTGCAGAAGATTGAACAGATCCGCAGTCTGCTAACGCAATGCAGCGAACTAGAGCAAGCTTGGCTATACCGCTACATCCGTTTTATTTCGGAAGAGCTTTACCTGCAAAAGCTAGGTACCGATGATAGCAATGCCCCCAATGGTCTTGCTTCCCTTTGGAACACGAATTTTGCAGAACGCAGTGCATCGCTGGATGTACTTTCCAACCTCTCCATCCGGGAGATAGATGACGTTGGAAATGAAAGAACAATCTTTTTCAACCGCAGTGAAGCCGACAGCGATATTGTGAACTTTCGCGAGGGGGAGATCTGCATTGTGTATCCCAGAAGCAATGACAACGATACGGTACTAAACCGGCAGATTCTCAAGGGTACCATCGTACAAATAACCCGGGAGCAGGTGGAGGTGCGTTTTCGGTATAAGCAAAAAAACCGACACTTTTATGATAATCACTCGCTGTGGGCCATTGAGCACGATAGCCTAGATAGCTCCTGCAACAACATGTTCAAAAGTATTTTTTCGTTCCTTAAAGCATCGAAACAGAAGAGAGAACTCCTTCTGGGACTGAAGCCGCCCGGCATGAAGAAGTTGCCAGATGAGGAGCGCACAAACACCACAAACGATGAGATCATCGACAAAGCGATGCATGCGGAAGATTATTTTCTCATTGTGGGGCCACCGGGAACGGGGAAAACTTCCATTTTTGCCCGTCGGCTAATTGAAGAATTACACAACAAACCCGGCTGTAACATCCTGGTACTGGCCTACACCAATCGGGCAGTAGATGAGCTTTGCGATGCCATCAACGCGGCCTTTGGCTGTAGTAATGGTTCCTGTGACACCTACATCAGGATTGGAAGCGAACTCTCTTGTGCCGAACCATACCGACACCGGTTGCTGCAAAAGATTTCGGAGAAAGCTACAAGCAGGGCGTCGTTGCACAGGGAAATAGAACAAACACGCATCTATGTCTCCACGCTGGCGTCCATCACGGGAAAGATGGAGCTTTTCTCGCTCAAACATTTTCATGTAGCCATCATCGACGAAGCATCTCAAATTCTGGAACCACAGATTATCGGATTGTTGCCCCGTTTCGATCGATTCATCATGATTGGCGACCACAATCAACTTGCCACCATTGTACTGCAAACGCCTCTACGCTCTGAAATTGCGGAGCCTTCTCTGCGAAACGTGGGAATGCTCGATTGCCGTGATTCACTTTTCGAGCGACTGTTGCGCCGGTGTAAAGAGAAAGGGTGGCACCATGCCTACGTACAACTTACCCGGCAGGGCCGAATGCACGAAGATATCGCCCGATTCCCGGCAACCTTTTTCTACTCCGAGGGCCTCTTTCCCGCATGCGAATGGCAATCCTCTGATTGGAATTTGAGTTGTTCTTCCAATCACGTAATTGACCATTGTGTAGCGACCCGGCGAACCGCTTTTTTTTCCACAGAGCAGATCAATACCCCCTCCTCTTCGTCCGATAAACTCAACGAAACAGAAGCAGCAGTAATTGTGGAACTGTTGCAATCGATGCAGAAAATCTATGCGGAAAACAACATCCCATTCGATCCCGCTTGTATAGGTATCATTGCACCTTTTCGGAATCAAATTGCGCTGATCAAACACAAGCTTTCGGAATCAGGGTTGAAGGACACTGAAAAAATCATGATTGACACCGTGGAACGGTTTCAGGGCAGTCAGCGTGATGTGATCATACTTTCTTTTTGCGTAAACAAAACCAGTCAGCTGACCTATCTTTCTAATCTGAATCACGACGGTACGGTGGACAGAAAACTGAATGTGGCCATCACACGGGCAAGGCAGCAGTTGTTTCTTGTCGGGAATGGTTACATACTGCGGCAGCACCCGGTATATGCCACCTTACTCGATTTCTACTTTGACAAACAGATTTTACTCGAGAAAAACCGGAAGAATTGCATAAAATATCCAGTTTCCTCATGAAAATTTTTTGGTTGTCACATTTTTTTGTATTTTTGCAGTCTCAAACAGACATTGTCTTATGGTGTAATGGTAGCACAACAGATTCTGGGCCTGTTTGTCTAGGTTCGAATCCTAGTAAGACAACCAAATTACTCTAAATCAATAGCTTGCTTAACACAAAAGAATGTCGGACTGATTAATCATTGGTCCGACATTGCTTTATCCAGACAATTCCTCAACCCTTTACTTCCATCCAAAAATCACAGGAAAGAGGAACGTGACCAAAAGCGTCCATGCGGTATAGAGCGGCAGGTATTTGACAATGGTCTGTTCCACAATTTTCATCTTCTTTCCTTTCCTTACAACCTTGAAAAGATCGATCGTGATCAGCACAAGATGTACAAATATCAGGAGATTGGAGCCGAGCACTGCAGTCCGGTTGGGTGTAAATCCGAACTCTCCCACTCTGTAGATGATGGCAGAAAGCGCCACTAGATCAACCACCAGTGTCAGGAGAGATAGCATAAAAAGTATCCATTCATTGAAACGTTGCTTTTCATGGGTCGACGTGCCTGTAACCGAAAAAACAACAATTGCCATCACTCCAAGCAGCATCAGGTTGAATATCAACAGAAAATCCCGGTCGTTATAGGGATCTTTTCCTATCACAATCATAAATATCAAATAGATTAAGAGCGTGACCAACACCAGCGGGCTGAAGATACGGGCAATAATCGGTGCAAGTTTGTCGGTAATTGCAGGGAAGTTCCTGATAATATAAGTGGCTACAATGGGTGATGCAACCAATCCAACGATGGCAATATTCTCCATATAGAATTTTTCGATATTCAGGTCGATTGCTGAAAACAAACCAATGGTCACTGCTGTGAGAACCCCTCCCCCAATCAGAATCAGGAGAGTCAGGATGGCCAGATCTCCGTTGTATTTGAGATAATCTATTCTTTTCGATCGCTCTTTCAGGTCAAAATTGATAAAAACCACGCCATAGAGGCACCACAAGAACAGAGGCAGGTGTATGTAAGCCAAAATAACTGAATCGCTACCCTTAGCTGTCGGAAGCAGGTTGACGTACAAAGCCGCTAACACATATACCAACAGCGTGATGATTAAATTTCGAAGGTTGAGACGACTTTTTGTAAAAAAAGCGTACGTCGACAATCCCAGGAAAACAATGATTCCGGTATTTCTCATGTAGAAGGCATACGTCTCCGGATCAAAACCAAACCATAGGGGAATTTTCATGAATAGAGCGGCCAACAGACAGGAGACAATCAGATAAAAAATATCCTTCCTGTCGACCTTCCACTTTGCGTTATTAGGGTCATTGTATGCCAGTCTTGCTTTCCAGATGTCGGCCATGGGAAGATCGGCAATATCAGGATAGATGGCAAAGAACGATTTCTCAAAACTTTTTTTGTCGGAACGGTAAAGTTTTTCCAGTTCACCGGGATGATTTAGATTCTCTCTTATTGCTGTTTCCATATCCCATAAATAATAATGTGTGATGAATAAACTGACAAAATTGTGCATAACATGATCAAGGAGAAGCGACCTTACTGAAGAAGCTTCTCTATCGCGCCGATATGTTTCCGAAATGCCATTTTACCCTTGGCTGTGGCAGCGTAGGTGGTGTTTGGTTTGCGGACCAGAAATGATTTGCTAAAGGAGACGTATTCGCTTTTTTCCAATGATTTAAGGTGACTTGCCAGATTGCCATCAGTGACTCCCAGCAGATCCTTCAACGTATTAAAATCCAATTGATCATTCACCATCAGTGCCGACATGATACCCAACCGGATTTTGTTTTCAAATGCCTTATCCAAATCTTTTAGAAAATCTTTCACCACTTATTATTTCCACTGAATCAACAAACCATAAATAGACTGTAGCACGCCGAAGCCCAACATCCACAGGAAAAGACTCTGTTCAATAAAGAGGAACGCAAAAAGACCCAACACGATATCCGCAATTCCCAGTAACCGGATATGACTCAGTGTGAAATGGCTTCCGTTTAGCAGTGCCAGTCCGTAAAAGATCAGTGTCAATCCGGGAAGAAAGCCCACATACCCTCTCAATAAAAGTATCAGACAGAGGATTCCGCCGGCTAACAATGGAATCAGCAAATTAGTCAGGAGTCGCTTCGCCTGATTATCCCATGCACACCGGTTTTCCTTTCTGCTCTTTCTACCGGTGAACCAGAGGGCACTGAAAACCGATAACAACAGCGTTCCCAAGGCCACCAGTAACAAATTGCTTAAATTGTCCGCATCGATGGGTACCGCTTCATAAACCAGATAATCGTGATGTCTGAAAACCAGTTGACGGGCCAGCAACGCTCCCGCCAGTGCAATGAATCCTGTCGACACACCCGAAAGGCCACTGAGGGAAATAAACCGGGAACTGCGACTCATCATCTTTCGAATCTCATCTAGATCGATTATGTATTTTTCTTTTTCCATTTGAAAGTACTTTGTTCTGCAAAGTAACATCAAAATAAAATAGCTTGCAAGTCTTTACCCAAAAATATTCAATCTCAAACGTGATATTTCTATTTCAAAGTAGCTGGGAAAAACTCATCTTAACTGAATGAGCATGAAAAAAAAAGAGTGTATTTCGGTCTTTTAAATTATGTACTTTTTATTTCGCCTTTTATAAAAAAATCAGGTATCTTTAGCCAACAAAAAGAGATATTTTATGAATAATAGAAAAGCGACTCAAATTGTAAGAGGTCAACATGCGGTAGATGGTGCCGGTGTTCGTTTACGCAGGGTATTGGGGGCAGAAACCATTCCCGATTTCGATCCATTTCTCATGCTCGACGGATTTGATTCCACAGATCCAAAGGATTACATCAAAGGTTTCCCCTGGCACCCGCACAGAGGCATCGAAACGATCACCTACCTCGTGAAAGGCAGAATTGAACATGGCGACAGTCTGGGCAACAAGGGGACCATCTATGACCAGGAGTGCCAGTGGATGACGGCCGGATCGGGAATCATTCATCAGGAGATGCCGAAAGCGTCGGAGAGGATGCTGGGATGCCAGCTTTGGGTCAACCTGCCGGCAAAAGATAAGATGACCGAACCCGCCTATGGTGATATCACGCAGGACAAGATTGTTGTTACAACGGAAGAAAATGCGGTTGTCAGGATACTGGCAGGCTCTTATAAAGGAAAACAAGGCATCTTTGAAGGCAAGTATGTGAAGGTTACCTACCTTGATATCGATCTTGCACCCGATAGTACATGGACCTACACGGAAACCCCAAATAATGAAACGCTGTTCATCTATCTGCTGGACGGGACATTGGCTGTGGATGAGCAGCTCTCGGATTTTGAAGAGAAATCGTGTGCCGTTTTATTTCGTCCCACCAATCCCGATGAAGAGACAAACGATGCAGTCGTTGTACGTTCAGGAAATCAGGGTGCCCGTTTTGTGTTGCTGGCAGCTAAACCACTTCGTGAGCCTGTCGCCTGGGGCGGTCCCATTGTGATGAACAGCCGGGAAGAGCTGCAACTGGCTTTCGACGAGTTGGATCGCGGTACTTTTATTAAACGGGTCAATTAACCACCCTGTTTTCATTTAATGAATCATTTTCATTGACCTGTTCATCGGAGTCAAGGAATTCTTCTTCGTTGTATCGGCTGGCTTCGCTTTGGTCGGGATCAATCTCCAAGTCGATGTCCATATCCAATTCAGGGTCCCATTCCAGATCCTCATCCAAGTCGATTTCCAAATCCAAGTCTTCATCCAGGTCGGTATCCGGATCCTCATCCAGATCTTTCTCCTGGCCAAAGTCATTGGCATCATCCTCCGTTATATATTGGCTCGGGCTTCTTTCTGCTTTCGAGCTCTTTCTGTCAAAATCTTTCATTGCATTCATAATTAGATAATTTATACTGTGACTAATGCATTTCAGAACATTTTTAGAACCGCGGAAAGAAACAAAATGTTCTTGAACACGTACGAATTGTGTTTTTTTTTAACGCTCCACCTGAACCCAAGGTGATACAAAAGTTGCTATCCCCCACTACTCCTTCTTATCATCCAGACTAAATATTTGGAAGGATAGTGTTGGCAAAGTTGGACGGTACTGTATCGTCCTGAATGGGTACAACTCCTAATATTCTCCTAATATCGCTCTAATATAGTCCTAATATGCTTCGAATAAGAATGGAGTTGATAAGGCTTATATGAAACCGAAATTAGGTAAAAA
>ENA-UOOE01002062-UOOE01002062.1-fermentation-metagenome-genome-assembly--contig:-NODE-2062-length-15202-cov-9.403050_pt1 | contig 15202 bp, 7 predicted proteins | sample MGYA00245776_ERZ724021 | MGnify/ENA primary metagenome ERZ724021 (study PRJEB28704, sample SAMN03018321) | fermentation metagenome | biome: anthropogenic terrestrial biome; feature: soil; material...
GCATTTCCTCGCCTATTGCGCAGGGGTTGGCGGAAGCATCCTTATCATCGGGTCTGCTGCAGGTGTAGTTTTTATGGGATTGGAAAAAGTACCGTTTGGCTGGTACCTAAAACGCATTTCACTCATTGCACTTATCGGATACACATTCGGGGCTGGGGCCTATATTCTGCAACAGGTCATATTCTGAAGATCAACCTGTGTAAAAGTCGCCTATATTTTAGCAGTCTCTTTTCAACTGTTGGATGAGGCAACCACACGAGGAAAACAAATTTTTCTAAAATCCCCGGGAAAACACTCCAGTACAAAAAATTGCATTATCTTCCTGACTTTGACAGTTGTTTTTCCATGTATCGAGTCCTGGCGTTGATTTCAGGCCCTTTTTATTGTCCAACTTTGTGGTACACAAAAAAGGTTAACAATTATTTTTATCTTTTTTCTTCGTGGATGCTATTATCCTTCTTATCGCCTGTTTTGTGATGATCTGTGTATCCGTTCTGAATCCGGCCGATCCATGCAGGTGGTCGGTAAGCCCGGCTCTGGTGTAGGTTGGTACGAACCCCTCTCCCGGCACGCTACAGAAGTCCATTCCGGCCAGGGTGTCGCTGATCTCCCTGACGGAGAACTTTTGACCCGCCCGGTTGACCTTGTTCTCCAGAATCCTCATTACCAACAGCAAGAGGAAGCAGGTCAAAAAGTGCGCCCTTATCCTGTCATCCCTTTGCAGCGTAGGGATAAATGAACCTTCCACTTTTTTTTATTGACAACTTCATGATGTGATAAATTTAGTATCGACTAATATCTATCGCAGGTATACAAACAATATTTGACAAAAAAGAGGTTTTACCCTCTCTGATAAACAATTTAAATTTATTTAACTTTATCTACGTGTCAAACTCCCGCGACGTTTTTAACATATTTATTTCCTTTAATTTACAAATATTTATTTCCTTTGTATTATTAAGATATAATTTGTAATCTTTATCTAAATTTATATTGTGTTTAACAATACCTTCAAAAGAGAGCTTAAAAACGGAAACCCAGAAGCATACAGAGAGCTTTTTCGGTTGCTATACCCACGTTTAAAAGGGTATTGCAAGCTTTTTGTTGCTGATGACAGCGAGATGGAGGACATTATTCAGGATAGCTTCATTGTTTTTTGGGAAAAAAGAAGTACTATCGATATCCGGCAAAAGATTGAGAGTTATATATTTGTAATTGTGAGGAATCGGTGCCTGAGCTACCTGAAGAACCGAAAACTGGAATCAAAACATATTCCTTATGAGCAACTGCACGCAACAGAATTACAGCATTTATATCAAATAGATCTTCTGGAAAAAGAAGAGATTAGCCTTGAAGAATCACTTTCAAAACTTTTACATGAATTGGTAAATGAATTGCCTCCAAGAATGCAGGATGTATTTATAAAATGTAAACTGGAAGGGAAAAAGCAGGAGGACGTTGCAAAAGAATTAGGTATTAGCCTTAAAATGGTAGAAAAACATATTGCCAATGCAAAAAGATTGATTCATGATCGTTTAACTGATCAATACCCAATCATGACCGTAATGTTCATAACATTTTATTTTACTTTATTTTAATTTTTATTGTTTTACAGGTAGGGTTTTTAGCTACAATTTTGTACTCCTTATAGATTGATAACATATGGAGAAAATTGTAACTAAATATTTAGAAGGAAGTGCGAATGAATCTGAGCAACTACAACTTCTAAACTGGCTACGGGAGAAAGAAAACCGTAAAGCCTTTAATAAATATAAGTTGGAATGGAAAAAAAATATGGTTCCGGGCCAGTTTCCAGGTAATGGTGAAGAGAGCTGGAACAGATTAAACTCAAAATTGAACCAAGAAAGTTACAACAGTTGGCAGAGAACTATTAGGAAGGAATGGTTCTACAAAGTTGCCGCTATCTTCTTTTTTGTAATAAGTATTGGAAGTTTTGCCTGGAATTTTTCTCATCAATCACAAGATATTTTAGAAACAACAACTACCGTAATCGCTGAAAACGGGCAAATTTCAAAAGTAGAATTACCGGATGGTTCTATGATTTGGCTCAATTCCGGGTCTACGTTATCATACAATAACCATTTTTCTATAGAAAATAGAAATTTAGTGTTGACCGGAGAAGCTTATTTTGATGTATCAAAAAATGAGAACTTACCTTTCGTGGTGGATTGCGGTGGTTTGAAAGTTAAGGCACTGGGTACGAGGTTTAACGTGAATGCGTATGATATAGGAAAGTCAGCCCAGATTGTATTAGAAGATGGCGTGGTTGAGCTTATTGATAATAATACTCACAACTCATTTTACAGGATGAAACCGGGTGACCTTGTAGAAATAAGGCTGAAATCAAATAGTTATAAGGCTGAAACAGTAAACACTATGCGTTATTCTTCCTGGAAAGATGGTATTGTTAATATTTATAATCTTTCATTGGATGAGGTGATAAAACAGCTTGAAAAACGGTATAATCAGCAGTTTGAACTGACAACAAATGTGAAAGACTTACACTACACATTTACCATAGAGGATGAGACTTTAGAGGATATTCTAAAACTGATGGAAAGGATTACTCCTATAAAAATAGAGCAAAAGGGTGAAATAATAAAAATAGAGTTTGATGAAAAAAAATTAAAAAAGTCGTTAGGCAAATAAAAAAATCAGAGGTGCGACAACACCTCTGACGAATACTCACCATTTTAAATAGTAAGTTTAATTTAATACAGTACAAAGGTATGAAGAAAATTCTAATTAATGAAAAGAAGGGCTCTTCATTTAGTGACAAATCTTTTAGGACCATGAAACTGATTTTTTTGTTCACTTTTATAGGCCTCTTACAGTTAACCGCAAGTGAATACAGCCAAACTACCAAACTTTCACTTGAAATGCGTAATGTAAAAGTATCCCAAGTCTTGGATGCTATTGAAAAACAATCAGAATTCCGGTTTGCTTACAGTTCCGGCTATGTTGATCTTGATAGGAAAGTAACGGTCGATTTGGAAGACAAAAAAATCAATGAAGTACTAGCAGAAGTTTTTAAAGGGACAGATGTGGCATTTGAAATACTTGACCGACATATTTTGTTACATCCAAAAAATATGAATCCAAACAACAAAACCTTAACTCCCAAAGTTAATGTAGCACAGCAAGGTGGTGTGTCCGGAGTTGTCACGGATGATACAGGACAGCCTCTTCCAGGAGTAACAGTTGTTGTAAAAGGTACTACTCAAGGAACAGTAACAGATGCAAATGGGATTTATTCAATAGCAAACTTACCAGAAAGCGCTACGCTCGTATTCTCGTTTGTTGGAATGCAGACAAAGGAAGTGATTATAGGGAATCAAACGAGAATTAACATTAGAATGGAATATGAATCAGTTGGTTTGGAAGAGGTTGTAGCAATTGGATACGGAACTGCCAGAAAAGCTGATTTGACAGGAGCAGTTGCTTCGGTGGATGGTGAATCCTTATCTATTAAGAAATCTTCTGTTAATATTACGGATGCACTACAAGGGACAATGTCAGGAGTAACTGTTACGAAAAATAGTGGTGAACCCAGTGGTTCGGGATCATCGATAAGAATTAGAGGTATTACAACAATTGGAGATAGTAGTCCTCTAGTAATTGTGGATGGTATTCCTAGTAGTCTCTCAAGCTTAAAAGCAGCTGATATTGAAAGTATATCGGTTTTAAAAGATGCCGCATCTGCATCAATCTATGGAGCAAAAGCAGCGGCAGGTGTTATTATAGTAAATACTAAAAGAGGAAAATCAGGAAAACTAGAACTACAATATGATTTACAATATGGTTACGATCAGCCAACCACAATACCTAGTACATTGGGCGCAGTACCCTTTATGACAATGCTTAATGAACTATTATGGAACGATAACAATAATACAGGAAGCGAATATCCAAAATATTCCAAGGATTTAATAGATAATTATCCTTCACTGCATGCAGAGAATTCAGATCAATATCCTGATACAGATTGGACTATGTACATAAGGAATTTTTCTCCTCGTCAAAGTCATTCATTAAGTTTTAGTGCTGGCCAAGATAAATTCACAAATCACAGCTCGGTAACTTTCGACAAAGTTGAATCTATTGTCGAAGATCGACCTTATGTTAATTTTACGGCAAGAACAAATAATGATTTTTATTTCAATAAAAATCTAAGTGCTCATTTTGATATTCAATACGTTTACTCACATGATCAAAGGAAACAACAAGTACCCTCACCTGGCCTATTTAGTGCAGAACCTCTTGAGCGAGCTTATTGGACGGATGGCAGAATAGCAAATTACAGAAATTCTGAGAATTTTTTCGCACGTTTATTAAGCGGAGGAGATAATAATCTATGGAATAATACAGTTGGAGGAAAATTAGCATTGGAATTTACTCCAATAGAGGGTTTAAAAATGACAGGAATTTATGCTCCCAGCATAAGCTTTAGTAAAGGGAAAAATCATTATTTAGCACTTCCTATGACGAATTGGGATAATCCCGACTTAATTGTGGGATATGTAAATGGTACTAAATTTACAAGCCTATCCGAAACTAGGAGTGACAACAATAATTACACCTTGCAATATTTAACAACGTATACAAACTCATTTGGTGATCATAACTTAAATTTATTAGCAGGGTATGAGTATTATTATTCGTTTAATGAACAATTAGGTGCCTCTCGTGATCATTATACTCTTGACAACTATCCTTATTTGAATCTTGGGCCATTAGATTACCGGGACAATTCGGGAAGTGCATGGGAATACGCAAGCCGTTCTTTCTTTGGAAGATTTATGTACAATTTTAAAAGCAAGTATCTGTTTCAGATAAACGCTCGTTATGATGGATCTTCCCGTTTTCATAAAGATTACAGATATGGTTTATTCCCTTCATTGTCAGCTGGGTGGGTTTTGACAGAAGAACCCTTTATGGAAAATGTTGACGCCTTGTCATTCCTGAAGTTAAGAGCCTCGTATGGGACTCTAGGGAATGAAAGGATTGGGATTTATCCATATCAATCTACCATCGCGTTTGGCTATGCCTTAATGTATGATGGATCGGACGTTTCGTCCAGTCAAACGGCCTATTCTCCTCGTTACGTTATTCCGGATATTTCATGGGAAACAACTAAAACTTTTGATTTTGGGGTTGACATAAATTTTTTTAATAATAAGTTACAAGTTATTGCTGATTACTATAATAAGAAAACCATTGATATGTTGTTGGCACTTGAGATACCGGGCTATATCGGTTTATCTAATCCTGACAACAATACAGGTACGATGAAAACCAATGGATGGGAATTAGCAATTAATTATAACAATAATATAGGTGATTTAAATTATACCATTTCTGCGAATTTGTCAGATTTTAAGTCAACAATGGGATATTTAGGAGGAACCGAATTTCTTGGGGATCAGGTCAAACTTGAAGGAAGTGAATTTAATGAATGGTATGGTTATCAATCTGATGGTATTTATCAAACCGCTGAAGAAGTGACTAATTCAGCAACTATTAATAACAGGGTAAAACCGGGTGATATTAAATATAAGGATATTAGTGGACCAGAGGGTGTACCTGACGGCAAAATATCTCCAGAATATGATAAGGTGTTACTTGGAGGATCTTTGCCTCGGTATGAATATGGAGGAAGCATACAATTAGATTATAAAAATTTCGATTTTAATCTGATCTTTCAAGGGATTGGAAAACAAAATAGTTATTTATCTATTAACATGGTTGAACCATTTAGGGGTGGTATTTTATCTGTTCCAAGCTTCATTCAAGGAGATTATTGGAGTGTATATAATACAGCCGAACAGAATAACAAAGTTTTCTATCCTAGATTATCTCAAATTGCAGCCGGAGCTCAAAATAGGAATAATGGGAATAATTATGTTACATCTGACTACTGGTTATTTGATGGTAGGTATTTTCGTTTGAAAAATATTATTTTAGGATATAGTATACCTAGTAAATTAACAGATCCATTAAAAATTCAAAGGGTAAGAGTATACGGTAATGTATCCAACTTATTTTCAATTGACAGATTTCCAGATGGTTGGGACCCTGAGGGATCTATTGGGGGGTATTTTATAACAAGATCTTTTCTTTTAGGTGTTTCTATAACTTTTTAATATATATAGTATGAAAACAACAATAATAAAAACAATATTATTTATTCTGCTAATTTTGTTTTCCGCTGGGTGTAATAAGAATCAACTTGATTTGAATCCATTATCTGAAGGGTCCAGTGAATCATGGTACTCAAATGATACTGAAATAAGGATGTCTTTGGATTATTTATATACTATCCGTTTTTGGAATCCTAGCCAAGATCCATCATATTTTGACAACGGCGGATGGCTTGATTATTGGGCAGATGATATGGCAAACAGAAATCGTCTTTCTCCTATTACCGGAGGAACTATTAATAGTGAATCCGATTTCGTAGTAAATTGGTGGAAAAGATATTACAATTGCATTGCCGCAGCAAATCAGCTGATAGAGAATTTAGAGAAAAATAAAGATAATTTCGAGGTTACTAAGTTAAATCGATACATAGCCGAAGCCAGATTTGTTAGAGCGCGGATGTATTCAAAACTAATTTTTTATTGGGGAGATGTACCCTACTATGAGAAGACACTCAATATCGAAGAAGCTTTCTCTATGGGTAGAATAAATAAAGAAGAGATTTTACAAAGTATATATAACGATTTTGATTTTGCGATCTCAAATTTACCTGTATCTCATTCTGGTAGACAATATGCAACTAAAGGTGCAGCATTGGCAATGAAAGCTCAAATAGCATTGTGGATGAGTGATTGGACAGTAGCCCGCGATGCTGCAAAGGAATGTATGGATTTAGGTATTTATGATCTTTATCCTAATTTTTCTGAATTGTTTCTGTCAAAAACGAAAAGCACTAAAGAAGCTATATTTTCAATCCCAAGATCTGTGGAATTAGGAAGTTGGGCAGATGGATATTCTTTGCGACCAGAAAATGTAAGACATATTACTCCAAGGAGTGTTGGAGGTGCCATGTACGTTTGGCCATCGTGGGATCTGTTTTGTTCTTTTTTATGCCGAGATGGATTGCCCATAGATGAATCTCCTTTATTTAATCCACGGAAACCTTTTGATAATCGCGATCCACGGTTAAATGCGACTATCGTCGAATTTGGAACCGAGCATGGTGGAATTATTCTTCAACCTCATCCCGATTCCCTCACAACTATGAATATTTTAACTAATCAACGCATCACTAATCGTGATTCCCGTGGTGTTGATCAGTATGCCTCTTGGAATGCACTTGGTTGGAAAAAAGGATATGACTCAGATTGGTATGATGATTTTAATACTGCTCCAGAATTTATGGTTATTAGATACGCAGATTTATTGTTAATTTATGCAGAAGCAAAAATAGAATTGAATGAAATAGATCAGACTACTTTGGATGCGATGAATAAAGTCCGTGCACGTGCATATGGTGTTAGTTATACAGAAACATCGTCGTATCCAAAAATAACGACAACCATTCAATCTGAGTTAAGACAAATATTAAGAATAGAGAGACGTATGGAATTTGCTTTCGAGGGTACTAGACATACTGATATTATAAGGTGGAGGTTAGCAGAAAAAGTGTTGAATATACCGAATTATGGGATGATAGACCCACCTGAATTAAGAGCGAAAATAATTGAACCAGGCTTATGGTTCTTTCCTGAAATTCCACCAATTGATGAAGACGGAGTCCCTGATTTTACACACATGTATAATAGTGGTTATTGTAAACTTATGGCTTTAAGATATTTTGATAAGACAAAACACTATTTGTGGCCTATCCCTTCAAAAGAAATTTTAATAAATGAAAATATTAAACAAAACCCAGGTTATTAATTTAACTTGATTTTAAAGAGTAATTTTTGATTATAAAACTCGTCACGATTTAAAGAGTTTGACATGAAAGAACAACTTTATTAGTATTTCATTATTTGAAGTAAAATTAACGTGAGTTCGAAATTGAAGATCAAAGAAAACTATTTGATTATTAAACCGAACTCACGTTATATTAATGATCGTTTAGTGCTATGAATTTTTAAATATAACAAAAATATAATAAATTTTAGACCATGATTCATCGTTCATATAAAAATTTTTATTTTCATTATTTATTTTTAGTAAGTTTTCTTTTAGTTTCTTGTTCTGAACTTAAAGATGATCACGATGTTGTACAATCTTACAGTAAAAATAACTTAGTTATTCCAAAACCAGTTTTAGTTCAGTCAGAATTAGGTAATTTTAGCCTTACATCAAAGGTAAAGATAACAAAAGATGAATCTCAAGAGGAATTAACCAGCATTTCTAATTACCTTTCAAATACAATAGAGGATATTGTAGGATTCCCTCTTGAAATTACTAATTCCGATAGAATTACAAAAAACGCGATTAATCTTGAATTGTTAACAGAACAAAATGATTCTATTGGTGATGAAGGTTATATTCTTCAAGTTAAACCTTCAATTGTTCACATTCGTGCTAACAAACCTGCTGGTATTTTTTATGGAGTTCAAACATTAATACAACTTTTACCTGAAACATTTGGAACTAATGTCAATATTAAAAAACACATAATTCATTGTGTTTATATTAAAGATTATCCAAGGTTTAGATGGAGAGGTTTATTATTTGATGCAGCTCATTGGTGGTATGAAAAGGAAGACATAATGAAGTTTATTGATCAAATGGCAAAATATAAATATAATACTTTGACTCTTCATTTAACTAATGATAATGCCTGGCGAATAGAAATTAAATCTTTTCCAAAACTCACTGAAATCGGGAGTTGGAGAGTTTCACGTGCTGGGGTATGGAATACTTATGAACCTCCTCACCCTGGTGAGAAAGCAACTTATGGTGGGTTTTACACTCAAGAAGATTTGAGAGAATTAGTAAAATACGCCCAAGAACGAAAAGTTACCATTGTTCCCAAAATTGAACTTCCTGGACATATGTTAGCCCTTATTGCGTCATATCCTGAAACATCTTGTACGGGTCTTCAATATGATATTAATCCCGGTATTCGACGAGAATATGGAAAAATACCTTATGAAATGTGTGCTGGCAAAGAAAGTAACTTTGAGATGTTAGATAAAATTTTAGACGAATATGTAGAAATATTCCCTAGTGAATATATCCATATTGGAGGAGACGAAGTGGATTATAGTTTTTGGAAAACGTGTCCAAAATGTAAACAACGAATGAAGGACGAAAAGTTGCAGAATGTTGAGGAGCTCCAAAGTTATTTTATAAAAAGGGTGTCAAATATGTTAAGTAGTAAAGGGAGAAAACTTATTGGTTGGGACGAAATTTTGAATGGCGGACTTGCTCCAAATGCTACAGTAATGAGTTGGAGAGGTATTAATGGTGGAATTAAGGCAGCACAAATGAAACATGATGTTGTAATGGCTCCTAATACATATACTTATTTTGATTACAGGCAAACCGACAGAAATGTCATACCTGAAACAAATTGTTGGGGATACCTCAATTTAAGCAAAACATATAATTGGGAGCCAATACCAGATGGTGTCGAACCTCAATACATAATAGGAGGTCAAGGTCAGCTTTGGTCCGAGTTTATGCCACATTTAAGACAGATTGAATATATGACCTGGCCGAGATCTTTAGCACTTTCAGAAGTACTTTGGTCACCCCGAGATGGACGTAATATAGATAATTTTTTATTAAGAACAGAATCGCATTTTCACCGATTTAAAATGAATAAGATTAATTATTCCACAAGTATCTATGATCCTATGGTTGCACCAGTCATAAGTAAGGAAAATTCGATGCAATTAAAATTATCTTCTGAAGTTAAAGGCCTCGATATTTATTATACATTCGATGGTACAATTCCAGACAATTTTTCTTCAAAATATGAAGATCACCCTATTGACATCCCAACTGGGGCAACTTCTTTTTGGGCAGTTACTTACAGGAACGGTGAACGCATGGGAAAATGGTTGTCTATTAGCATCGAAGAACTTAAAAAACGTTTGTAAGAAATATTGATTAATATATACCAACACTAGTGTCCCGTTAAATCTTTAGTTAGATAATTCTCAAGTGAAGTGAAGTTGCAAAGTGTTGATTTACAAATAACATGTTCTGTTACTCTACCAGATTCACAGAGAATGAAAATACAAATCCGTTTAGTTGGATTTTATATGTAATGATCTATATATTAAATATATAAAATGGAATATAGAAATTTTAACGGGACACTAGTGATATACCAATTAAAAATATAATTTAAAAAAAATTATAATGAAAAAGATAATTTTTACATCAGCAGTTTTATTTTTTTGTATGGAAGTTTTTTTTTCAACTAAATCATTGGCAGCTCCCAATGTTAAATTGGAACTAAAAACTACTGAGGCAACTCTTTCCATAGACAAAAAAGGAGATTTGAGTATTATTCAAACAAATGGAGAGATACAGGTAAAAACTTCAATAAATAATTTATGGGAAATAATTCTGAAAAATACTGAAACTAATAAAGAAATTGTTTTAGCACCTGATGAAGATATTGAATTGAAAAAGTCAGATGAAGGTATTGAATTGAAAAAAGGCAAGTTTCTTTTTGAGAACAATGTTCTTCCGATCGAAGCTAATTTTACTATATCAGTAAAAAACAATGCTTTCTGTTTTTCCGGAACTCTTCAAAGCAATACTGATGAATGGATATTTAAAGAGTTAAAATATCCCGATTTCTCACAGCTAGTTATCAAGAATAAAGAAATAAAAATTTATTGGCCAAATAGTCTTGGGGAATGCTTTGATAATCCTGAACAGTTCGGGACCAGATCTTTTCAATATCCTGGTACATCAGGATCAATGGCATGGTTTTCAGTAAATACTCCGAAATCTGGTATTTATATTGGAGGACATGATCCACAAATGGGCAGTAAAACATTTCAATTGGATTGTTCAAATACTAACTCTTATAGAACCAGCCTTAGTTTCCCTATTTACAATGCTCAATTTAAGATACCTGATGTATTCATAAAACTTTATGGTGGGGATTGGCACGTTGCTTCACTATACTATCGGGATTGGTATGATAAAAACTTTCAACTTGCAAAAATTCCCCAATGGATGAGAGATAATGCAGGGTTGATGCTTAATATTTTAAAGCAGCAAAATGGAAGTGTAATGTGGAGTTATAAAGATATAGATAGATTATGTGATATTGGAGAAAAACTCAATCTTAATCTAATTGGATTATGGGGTTGGGCAATAGGTGGACATGATAGACTTTATCCAAATTATGCTCCTGATAATTTGATGGGGGGACGCATGGAATTGGAAAAGGCAATAAAAAGGGCACAGCAAAGAGGTTTTAAAGTCATTTGTTATTCTAATGGAACTATAATGGACACATCAACTGACTATTATCTTTATAATGGAAAAGAAACATTACAGCTCACAGAAAACAGTCGGCCAAATATTGAATATTATTTAAAGCATACCAATACCACACCAGTGGTTTTAGCACGCGCTTGCCCAGGTTCAGCTTTATGGCGAAAAACTATCATGGATTTAGCTTCAAACGCTCAATCCCTAGGTATGGATGCTTTCTACATTGATCAAGTTGGAGTGCGTTCACCGGTAATGTGTTTTGCAGATAACCATGAACATGGTTTACCTCAGGAAGCATATACAAAATACCGTTTCCAGATGATGAAGGAAGTTCGAAATAAAATGCAAGAAACCGATCCGGAATTTCCAATAATAACAGAGGGGACAGTAGATGCATTACTCCCTTATGTAGATGCTTTTCATGGTTTGGGACCAGGTCAAAGAGTTTCTCCGAATGGATTTCCTGAACTCTTTCGCTACACTTTTCCTGAGTCAATAATTATTCAATTAAACTCAAGTCCTGCAATGAAAAGAAGCGATGTTAATTTTGCGTCTGTTTATGGATTAAGGCATGAGATAATGTGCAGATATGAACCAGATGCTGATTATTTGAGATCTGGGAAAATCCCGACAAAAGAAGATTATAAAAATTATTTTATAAAAGATCCTCCTGATTTAAATACGATTACGGATGCGTCAGCGAAGGAAACAGAATTATATGCACATTCAATAATTCAATTTGAAAATGATAATTCAATTTTTTTCAGAAATGGTAAATTCATTGATCAGGAAGGAATAAATGTTTCTGGCAATGATATTTTGGCAAAAGGTTTCGTTAACGGAAAAAAAATAGGAGTTGTTTTGTGGAATCAACATCTTTCAGAACAAAGAAACTTTTCAATATCAGTCCCAGGATATAAATTAATTAAATCTTCTGAACCTAATAAACCAGATGTAAATGCTAATTCTCCTCTTGTTGCAAACTCGTTGAGGTTACTTATTTTTGAGAAGAATTAAGGATTACAATAATCGAGTTTAATAGAATGATATATAATACAATTTAATTTTTTTTAGTCGCTATGTTTATTTAAGCTTTACAACAAAAAATTTAATGATATGAAAAAGTTGTTCACGGTACTAATTGTCTTTTTTAATCTTTCGTTGTTTTTATTCGGTCAGGAAATACCAAGCTATATTATGCCGAATGATTTATTCAATTCTTTAAATGAGCAAGCTCGTGGAAAAGTTATTACCTTAAGTAAAGATATGAATGAAGGTAAAGATCCATCTTTTGAAAAAATTTCTACTATATTTCCTGATTACATGAAATATCCAAAAGCTCTGGTGGGAGTGAAAGAACATTTGGACCGATTCCTTTCATCGTGGGATGGGGCTATCGTTTATCCTCCAATGTATATTTCATTTGAAATAAACAATACTCCTTTTGGAAGAGAGAATGAAGAAAGCCTAAAACGTCGACTCATAAATAATAGTTATCATCCAGTAGTGATTACAAACTATGAATATGATGATTTGCAATATGAACAATCTATTATGGGTTATTCCGAAGATTTCTCAACACTAAATCCTCTTATAGCTTTGGTCAAGATGAAAGTAAAAAACCCGTCAACTCAACTAAAAAAGTCAAAGTTGTCAGTGTGTTTTAAAGGTACCGGTGTACGTGAGGCAACTTCCACTTACGGTTTACAATGGTGGAATATTTGTGGATACCAGACTATTCATTGTCCGAGAAAACTTACAATGGAAGATAACAAAATACTGGATGAAAACGGTAATATTGTTTTTTGGTCAGATTTACCTGGAGTATCGTTTGAGGAAGATAAGGTTTCTTTTGAATTGACTTTGAGCCCAGGAGAAGAAAAAGAATTTCATTTTCGAATACCTCATCGTGCGCTCAGGAACGATAATATAAATTTATTATCAGGGATTTCCTTTGATAAGGTTCAGGAACAGCTTATGGCTTATTGGGATAGAACATTGAAAGACGGTATGCAGATAAACGTTCCTGAGGAAATAATCAATAATGCATATAAAACATGGCATATTAACAATTTTTTATTGGTTAGGGAACTCGATAATAAATGGAGTAATTCTTATATGACGATTGATGCTCCTTTTATTTATGAGTCAGTATATGGTTATGCTGCCTCTATGTATCTTAATACTTTAACTACAGGAGGATATTATAAAGAAGCAAAGAAGACAGCTGAGATGTTCATAAGACTCCAAAGACCAAATGGAGCTCTTTCTGGAGATATAGCTATAGTTCCCCATCAACATGGAAGTATTTTGTACGCAATAAGCCAGCTTTACAGAAAAGGTAAAGATGATGAGTGGTTCAAGAAAATAGTTCCAGATTTATTAAAAGCTTGCGATTGGATTATAAATGAGCGTGCAAAAAGTATGGTATTATTGAATGGTAACAAACCAGTGACTTATGGATTGTTACCTGAATATAGATACTGCGAAGACATAGCTACTGGTGTTAATTTAGCGCAGGAATATCTTGGAAATTCATGGTGTTGGGCGGGATTGAAAGAAGCAGCCGTAGCTCTAGGTGAATTAGGAGATAAATTTAGAGAGGAAAGTATAAGATTGAAAAATGAAGCTGAACTATTCAAAAAAGATATATTTACTTCGATGGATAAAGCTTTGATAGAAAAAGATGGTATAAGTTTTCTTCCAATGGTCGTTACCAATAAAGAGATGTATGCTAATTTGAAACAAAACCCTCGAGCGTACTATTATAATATACTTTCTACCAGGATGTTAGAGTCAGATATTTTTGATACGGATGATGAAAGGATACAATGGATACCTGATTTTCTTGACAAGAGAGACGGCGTTATACTTGGCTTAGCTCGCTTTGGACAAAACCGATGGGTAATTGACCCTCATTTTATAGCGGGATATGGCATTACAAACCTGAGACTAGACAACATTCCTAAATTTTTGTTAACATATTATGGTTTAATTTCTTATGGCATGTCAAGAACACTCTTCTCCACACAAGAAACATCAAATATACTTAATGAAAACAATAAGAATTGGTATGCATTACGGCAACCTCATCTTCATTCCACATCAGAATTAATAAGATTAACTAATATGATGTTAATAAAAGAAGAGGGTGAAAAAGTATTGTTTGCTTGGGGGGTACCACGTAGTTGGCTCGAAGATGGTAAAAAAATAGAAGTAAAAAATGCACAAACTTATTTCGGATCGTTCAGTTATAATATTAATTCTCAAATATCAGAAGGTTTCATTGAAGTAAATATTTTTGCATCTATCAATAGACAACCTTCTTCTATTAATTTAAAACTACGACATCCTACAGGGAAAGAAATAACTAGAGTAGAGATAAATGGCAAAAGATGGAATGATTTTAAAGGAGAAGTGATAAATATAAAAACTAACATAGGAGGTGATTTAAAGGTGGTAGCTTTTTATAAATAATTTTTTTCCACAGTTCTTGCAACGTTTAAATTAGATAAATAATTCATACAACATTGGTATGGTTTTATAAAAATCAATAATAGACATAAAGTAAACGAAAATTATAAACATAATTTTTATCGTCAGACTCTGATTGAATTCACGAATAAACTTATTAACAGTGAACACATATATCTACCAATAAGCTTGCAAGAAGATTTTAAAAAGCTTGAGATCATTTTGTGAAAAGTTTTCAACATGAATATGAGATTCATTTTATACGTACTAGCACTAG
>ENA-UOOE01002063-UOOE01002063.1-fermentation-metagenome-genome-assembly--contig:-NODE-2063-length-15197-cov-14.141395_pt1 | contig 15197 bp, 22 predicted proteins | sample MGYA00245776_ERZ724021 | MGnify/ENA primary metagenome ERZ724021 (study PRJEB28704, sample SAMN03018321) | fermentation metagenome | biome: anthropogenic terrestrial biome; feature: soil...
ATTCGTAACTTCTCATTTCGCTACCTCTTCCTTTATTGCTATTATATCTATTGGGCCAAGGTATTACAACTTTAGTTTACCACAACAGGCATTCGGATACGCGCTGTGCCCATTCGGACATACGCTGGTTCTTTCCAAGTAACTGCAGGTCTTTTTCCATTGCATCCACTGCTCCAATCTTGTCCAAAAGACTCTTTGGGAGTCTTTTGGTGATTAGAAGCATTCTCTCACCTTTTGGAGCCTTTTACTATACGCTGTCACTCTTGACGCTTACGCTTTTTCATCCTCTGCCCATTTCCCGGATTTTTGCACATACGCCCGGTTTTCTTCAGAAGTGCCGCAGGACGGGTCAAGATGGGCAGTGGGGAAATAGCCCTTGACGGTGGAAAAACGAATTAGACTGTTAGCAACAAAGAACACATGTGTATGCGGGGTCTGTTCCTGCAAGCCCTGTTCGTCCGCCATACACCAGTATTTCAGCTGCATTTTCTCAAGTGCTTCACGGATTTTTTCATGTGACCATTCAGCGCCGGGATTATTGATTGTAAGTAAGTATTTTCTGTGCCGTGTATCTTTTTTCAAAGGTTTTCACTTCCTTTGCTTGATTTTCGCAGTGGTGGTACAGAGGTGTCTGGGTAATACTAGCCAGACACGCGCACCGCCCGCCTTACGCTTCGCACGGCGGGCGGCGCATGCGTTTCTAAGACAATGCCTTTACGCATATCTGCCGCATTCGTTCTGAATTTTGTACTGTTCCTGACTTGATAAAATGCAGTTGCGAACCTTGAAGCAGTGCAACGCCCTCACCTTGCCCGAATACACAGCCTTTGACTTGCTCCATAAAATCAGGCAGCAGCATTTCATAAATGCTCTTAATTGCCGCTCCAAGGACGATTACAGCACCAAAATTCAGGCGCGACCCAGCGGGGAATACGGCCGCTTCAGGCCTTTGAAGCGAGAAGCAACATCTTATCGCAAGAGACCTTCCAAGCATAAGAATTTCACTGACCTTGTTTAAAACAACTGCCGCCGCTTTTTTGTCCTCGTTTGTTAATGCGAGGATATTTGACGTATACTCATCCCAAATTAGCGTAATGGGATGGTTGCTTTCGTCCTCTCCTGATTGCCGGGCGTTCAAGCGGGAATATACGGCATCCAGCGCTTGCAGCGTATTCTTGTAGGCATAGTAACGGGGGCATTTCCGCAGATATGCAAAGCTATCATCCCCCTTATAATCAGCGAAAAAATATTCGCCACGCGGTTCGGAAATTATCAATTTAGAAAATAAGATGTTTTCAAAATAGGATTTCCCTAAACCGGACATCCCGCAAATGAGAATGTGGCTATTTATAGTCGGGAAAATATCGGTGGTTATGGGGATTTTAGCCCCATAACCGTTCCAAGCGTCCAAATCGTAACCGAGTGTAAGCAACTTCGGCGTGTCAGAATTCATCATACAGCACATCCTTTCTGTGCGTTTCGGCTCCGGGCGCAGCAGTAATGACAATGATATTGCGGTTTCGTCCATTTTTGCCGCCGTACTTGATCGGCTCCACAAAATGGACGTTAAGCGCGTCCTGTATTTCCGCACGGTGCGTTTCCCATGTTTCCATACCAACACCAAGCGAATAAAACGCCATTACACTGACCTGTGTATTTTTGATACGCTTACATGAAATCAACGCCGGGGCATACCCGTAGCGATTAGCAAGACCGATTTGCAGCAGACTGCTTTCAACCGCCTTTGACCGGTACGGTGTTCCTAAAAGGAGCAGCAGCCCAACCAAGAGCAACAGGAACAGCAGCGGGATGAAAACGGCAATAATATAGCCCCAAACAGTAATCAGCAGTGGTATATCGCTATGAAAGGGCACTAACGTATCACGGGCATTCCAAAGGAAGATAAATGCAGCACACAGCAGCAGGACGAAAACGCCTTTCCACGTTGTAGCTGCTTCTTTTACCCCCGACCATAGGCGCAGCCGCAGAATGGCACGATTACGCCGCCTTTGAGCCAGAACTTTTGTCTGATGAACGATATTTTTTGATTCCATATTGTTTCCTCCACATCAAGCACCAGTTGCACCGCCGGAAGAAATTCCCCCAAGCGGTACAAGTTGTGCGGCTTAGAATTTACTTGCCAATGACTGTGATGGTCTCCGGCTTGCCCTTGCGGTTAAATGTAATGTCCAGCATATCGCCCGGTTTGCAAGTGGGCAGCGTGAAGCCGTCCCGCAGGAAAAGCTTATCTGTCATTTCACCGACAACATTTTCTTCGGGGAAGCTAATATACCACTGGAATCCCTTTACATTATTCCGTCTCCGCTCTGGAAATTCAGTTCGCGAGTGCCAAGTAATCTTGCTCTCATAATAAACACCTCCAATTTTTATTAGAAGCGGCCACCTCTTGATTGACAGTATAGAGACAATTTTAGCGTCCCGCGAATTTCGGTGAAATACAAAGAAACTCCCTGTTTTCAAGGAGTTTCTCATTCTGTCTTTTTCAAAAACATGATAAAACCTAACCTGTTTGTATTTCACTGAATTAGAAAAAGATTAAAAAAAATTTTCCGCACACCATTTTTTAGGTGTGCGGCAGATATTTATTACTTTTTTCGTGGTGTGTAGCTCCCTCTTTCGAGTTCCCCTAACATATCCTTTCCTTCCACTCCCAAATCCCTTAAAATGGCGTTGCAGGTTTCAATATCTTTCCCCTTATGTTCCTCGAGCAGATGGATGTAGGCTCTGTCTAAGCGATCATTTACGTTAAATCGCATTCCGCACGATTCAAGTATGTATTCTGTTGAATGAACATCTAACTCGAATCCAACACCTATGGAGATTACAAACCTCTTTAAAATTGAGCCGCCCAGTTCATCTAAATGATGAAATAAATTTCTATTAAGCCCCGTTAATTCTTCGGCTTCTTTTGCGCCAATTCCCATTTCCATCATAATTTCCAAAATGATTTGTGCATAGGTTTTTTGGACGTTGGCAGTCAATTGATATTGCCTTTCAAACTCTGACTTTTCTTCTTCTGTCAAAAAAGGTTGATTACTAATGTATTTAGCTTCCATTTGTTCACCTCATTTTTGATAATAAAGCATAGACTATTCTGTTGCAGAAGCAAAGATTATTAAATACAAGAATTCTTGCAATTAATGGCTTGCGACAGCACAAAAAATTTTTACCAGACGAGCTATCAGAAAACAGCTTCTAGTAAACTGAGATTCTCCCCAATTAAGATTTTATGGTCAACATCTTCAATTTGAGCATTACTCTTTCCTTTCTCCCCGTCTAGCCGATAGGTCAGCTGATTGTTAAATTTATTCCTCTACTGTCTGAACAGAGATTGGTTTACCATCAACCAGTTCTATGATAATATTTGTGACAGCTTTGCCTTCGTGGTGCTGAATGCAAAATTCGGTCAGCTGAGCGCTTTCAGTATCTTCTCCCGCTTGAAACTTTGCGCGGGCTTCCTCATCGAAAAAGAAGATCAAATAATCCTCTTTTCCCTTTTCGCGGAAGGGAAGGATATGGATGGAAGTCTTTTCGTTAGACATTTTTTCATTCTCCTTTGCTTTTTGTTTTGTAATTAGTTTTCTGCTTCTTTGCGGAGCCGTACGCTTCTCCACTGCCAGCAATATATCTTCAATGCCCGTCGGCATAACAGCTATTAGCCCAAAAATAAAAGGGCGACGAAACCATAACCAATCTAGGTTACAGTTTCGCCGCCCTCAATAGTTTAGTATGCCGTCCGGCTACTTTGTTCTATTTATGCGACTCCATAACGACAGAACATTATCCAATGCAATCTGCTGTTGTGTGTCTTTATTAAATTGAATGCATTATACTATATTTCAGCAGAGTATGTCAAGCAAAAAACACATGCGCAATAAGCAACTTTCAAAAAATCGTAGTACGAACAGAAACAGCGCCCACAATACCTTTAATCAGTATCTTAGGCGTTGTTTTCTTTTGTGGGGTCTGGCAAAATTTCTATGATGTCGGTGACTTGGCAACTAAATATTTGGCAGAGAGCGTCAAGCGTATTTGCTGATACAGATTCATCATTCATCAGCCTTTGGATAGTCTTGCTGTCTAAATTGTATATACCGCATTTGGTTCTTAGAAAATAAGTGCTGATTTTTCTATCTTCTATCAGCTTTCTAAGCGGCTCGAAAGAAACCACTGACGCACCTCCCCTCTTGACTTTAGACCCATTATCACATATAATGACGATGAACTAATATGAGGAATATTCCTCCATATTAGTAGAATGATTGGGGGGAGAGCATGAAAAAACTGTTATGGATTTTGGGAACTGTAGTTTCGTGCGTACTTTACGCTTTCCTTGTCGGAGCATTGCTTATCGTTGGAAATATTATTTTAAGCATGGTTACACATTCCGAGATACAGTCGATGAATCAAGACTTGTTCAATGTGGTAATGTTATCGGGATGGGTCGTGTTGACTATCCTATCCATTTGGATGTGGAAACGGTGGAACGCCAAATGCCATGCCTGTAAACGCTGGAACGCTTTGAAGCTGCTAAAAACAGAAATTCTAAAACAAGAAAAAATTTCTGTTCTTGTGGAACTGAAACAGAGAAACTTGAATCGAGAAGTTACCGGCACTCAAGACCAATATATTCCCGGCAAACGAAAAACATATCAGGATACATACCAATGCAAATACTGTGGCAATCTGGAAATTCGTACACATACCGAAGATAGTGCAAGTGTATAGTTGCGGATTGATTGACTTTATAAGCCATTCTCTTTACAATAAGAGCAATGATAATAATGAAATATATACCAAATATTCAAAATATAAATGCGGAGGTATTAACTGATGAAAAAGCGTATTTTATCCCTCGCGCTAACCTTGATAATCTGCTTGGGACTTGCTGCCCCAGCTTCAGCCTATGACATGGCTAAGGTAGGAAAGGCAAATGTGGTCAGTGCCGGCGGTTATCATACTGGATTGATAGATAAAAATGGTTCTTTATGGATGTGGGGATTATACAAACCAGTTGGTAATGGTCGTTCAAAACTTGTTACTACCCCTGCTAAGGTGCTGGATAATGTTGTTTCCGTCAGTAGTGGGAATAGCCATACCGCCGCACTCAAAGCAGATGGCTCTCTGTGGATGTGGGGGTCTAACAACTGTGGTGAGTTAGGTAACAAGGGTGTTGGGAATATTCATGATAATGAAGGTGGAGTTTATCAAAATGTGCCTGTTAAGGTTATGGATAAAGTAGCTGCCGTTAGTTGTGGAGCTGACTTTACCGCCGCTATAAAAACAGATGGTTCTCTGTGGATGTGGGGAGTAAACAACTATATGCAGTTAGGCAACAAAGGCGTGGGAAATGTTCATAATGAAGACTATGGAACCTATCAAAACACTCCCATTAAGATAATGGACAAAGTTGCTGCTGTCAGTTGCGGGAGCGTTGATGTAGCCGCCATCAAAACAGATGGCTCTATGTGGTGGTGGGGATATTTTGGTGTTGTGTCGAACAGTAAAGGTGTGTCTGAAGTATATTATGCCGAACCTATTAAAATTATGGATAGTGTAGTTTCTGTCAGCTGTGGAGGAAGTGGCCCTGCTGCCATTAAGACAGACGGATCCTTGTGGATGTCTGGAAGTAACAGTTCTTCTACACAGGAAATGACACCAAAAGACATGGTAAAAGTACTGGATGGTGTAGCTTCTGTCAGCTGCGGAGGCCATACCGCTGCTGTCAAAACAGACGGTTCTCTGTGGGTATGGGGAGATAATTCATTTGGACAACTAGGACTTTCCTCCGTGAATTCAAGTTTACCTTTTCAAACACCGGATGGTAAAGGTGGTGCTTTAAACGGAAGTCAACCAATCCAAACGGTTCCCGCCAAATTGATGGAAGGTGTAGCCGCAGTGAGCGGTGGCAACGGTTATACAATGATTATTAAAAAAGATGGTTCCGTTTGGGCGTGTGGAGCAAACGACGTGGGCCAATTGGGTAATGACAGCAAACATAACAGCACGGCTTTTTGGGGGCAAGCTATACAGACGGCTCCGGTGAAACTCCCTAATCTAACAGCCAGGTTGAAATAAGTTTTCCGAAAATATAAAACCTTATTATATCAAATTGACAGGGCAGTTAAGGCGTTGACTTTAACCGCCCTGTCTTTTTATGCAAATTCAGAGTTGACATTGCAACTCGAATATTGTATTATTCGATTATAAGAAAGGGGCGTTGACTATGCAAGAAGTAGCGCAACGGTTAAAGAGTTTGCGAGAGAGCGTGAACCTATCCCAAGCCAAAATAGCCGCACTGATGAGTACAACACAATCTAACATAAACAGATATGAAAACGCACAGTCTTCCCCGCCGCTAAAGATTTTGCTTTGGTATGCTGATTTTTTTGATGTTTCTATGGATTATATTTTCGCTCGTATAGAGCAGCCAGAAGGCAAGCTATACGAACATAAGCCCAAAGTGATTGAAGCCATCACACAGGATAACAAGGAATTACGGCAGTTTGTAGATATGTGCTTTGACCCATCTTCACCAGTCAGTGAAAAGCTGCGTGAGGTTTTAACGCAGACGTTGCAGGAGCGGAGAGAATAGGCGGGTGCGTTTCCCCTTGCGTATGATATTCAAAAATTCCCGCCAGTCAAGGTTAAAATGAACTGATTTACAATCAGACCTTGACAGGAGGGAATTTTTGAATCTGCGGCAAATAAGGGGAACGCCCCCTGTGTGGCGGGTTTTGAAAAACCGCCCATAAAGTTACGAAAGGTTGTGCGCAAATGAACATTGTGATTTACGCCCGATATTCCAGTCATAATCAGACAGAACAATCTATTGAAGGGCAGCTTGACACATGTTACCAATATGCCAAAAATAATGGGTACATTGTGGTGGGTGAATACATCGACCGCGCACAGAGCGGCACCACAGACAACAGAACCGAATTTCAACGCATGATTTCTGACAGCGACAAACACACTTTTGAAGCTGTTCTTGTTTACCAGCTTGACCGTTTCGCGCGTAACCGATATGACAGTGCAATCAATAAGCAAAGGCTGAAAAAGAACGGTGTCCGGGTAATTTCCGCGCGGGAGAACATCAGCGACGATGCAAGCGGTATTCTTGTAGAAGGTGTTCTGGAAAGCATGGCTGAATATTACTCCGCTGAATTATCTCAGAAAATTCGCCGGGGAATGAACATCAATGCGGAAAAACATTTGAGCAACGGCAGCAATCCCGGTCTTGGTTATGTGGTTGATGAAGAACGCCGGTTCCATATCGACCCGCAGACCGCACCCATTGTCCGTGAAATTTTTGAAATGTATGCGAGCGGCAAAACTGTGACGGAAATCAATCGGTATCTGAATGAAAAGCAAATCAAAACTACCCACGGCAATCAATTTAATAAAAACAGCTTACATCGGCTTTTGAGGAATAAGCGGTATATTGGTTATTATATCTACAAGGATACGGAAGTCCCGGACGCAATGCCCCGTATTCTTGATGATGAACTTTTTAACCGGGTTCAGCGGATTCTTGACCGCAATAAAAAAGCCCCCGCAAGAGCGAGAGCAAAAGAAGAATACATTTTGACAACCAAGTTGTTTTGCGGGTACTGCCGGGAAATGATGATAGGTTACAGCGGAACAAGCAAAACCGGAACCACATACCATTATTATATCTGCAAGAATAGCCGAAAAAAGCTGTGCAAAAAGAAAGTTGTCAACAAACAGGCTATCGAAGATAGAGTTGTTTCAGAGTGCCGAAAACTACTGACAGATAACAATATTAAGAAAATTGTGGGGGCAGTTGACGCTACCTGTAAAGCAGACTATGACAGTTCGGCTATCAGGCGAATAAAGGAAGCGATACAGGAAGCAGACCGGGCGATTGAAAACCTCTGGAAAGCCTTGGAGCGTGGACAGGCCATCGATATGATAACCGAGCGCATTAACCAGCGAAAGCAGGAAAAAGAGCAATTGCAGGGACAGCTTGCGATTGAAACTGGAAAACAGATTGTTTTCACCGCTCCACAGATTGAAGCATTTCTCTATTCACTGAAAAAGGGTAAAGTGGACGGCGAAAACAATCTCAAGGGTATTATCAATATTTTTCTCCGGTCGGTTTATCTATGGGACGATAAAATAACACTGATTCTAAACGGCGGGGACAAACCAGTCACGATTGACGATATTCTTCTTGATGAAATTAAAGCCGATAATGAGGCATTTGTTAGTTCGTCTATGGTTGCGGGCGCTCCACCAAAACATTTGCCCAATATAGATGCATGGCCCATAAAGCCAGTGTTTATGCGGGCTACGGGAGTTTTGAATGAGAAATTCAAGACTCCCGTTTTTCATAGATGCACACCCTCTTTTTGAGGGCTAAATCATATATAGCATAAATAGCTCAGAGGTCATGCCAAAATGGTATGGCCTCTTTTCCATACATTTGAAAACAAAACAACGCGCCCTGTCGGGTAATCTTTGAGCGGCTGTGTTCTTCGTAACTGAAAAGCACAGCCGCTTTTTTTGTTGCCATTTTTCAAAAAGTACTGCCCTGCAGAGCGTGATGAAAGGAATGAGAACAATGCCGGCGAGGTTCATGAGAGGTACGCCTCTCGCTTTAACTGAAATAGAAATGCAATTAATTCCCGGCTTTTCTCCCCGAAGCAACGGAGTCATGAGAAGCCGTTACAAATATACCGGCACCGACTGCGATTGCCGGTTCTGTACACAAACAACAGAAAAGAAAAAATGCTGCGGCTTCGCAGGCTGTATTTGCCTTCCGGAGCGAATCGCAGCCGGTTGCGTATCCTATGGGGAACTGCTCCGGCTGTTCCTAAGCGAAATCCAGCTTCGGACATTTGCTTCGCGGATTGAGAAGCTGCTCAAAGAAAGCGAGGCGAATCCAATGTTTTTCAGAAACGCAGAACACCGCAGAAGATTTCAAAGCCTGCGAAAAAGCGGATTGTTTCCGCTTTTGAACCTTTCCGAAGCCTATGCGGCGGCTGTTTTCCTGCTGACTTCCGATGCCTTCCTCTGGAAGCAATCAAAAAACTATATAGATCAGAGCAGTATCCACTTTAAAGATATCCGTATCCACGGTGTGGATCTGGATGGCTACGCTATATTCCATACAGCAAAGGATCTGTATCACAGTACAGACCATATCGCCATTTCGGAACTGAGCGATCCGGAACTGATCAATGATAGGCTGCTCCGCCTAATCATTAACGCCTTTCTCATAAGGCGGCACGGTATCGCGGCAATCCCGGCATAGAATGAAAGAAAAAATTACGGAGCAAAGGAGGTGATGTTTATCAATAGCTTTATCAGTTGGATCGGCGGCAAGAAGGCGCTCCGTAAGGTTATATACCGGCACTTTCCCAAGGATTACGGCAGATATATTGAGGTGTTCGGTGGCGGCGGCTGGGTATTGTTCGGCAAAAAGCCGGATCAAAACGCAATGGAGGTTTACAACGACTTCAATTCCAATCTGGCCAATCTTTTTTATTGCGTCAAAACCCGCACATGGGAATTTCTTCGGCACCTTGGCTTTCTTCCTATCAATTCAAGGGATGAGTTTCATGTCATCCGTAAATTTATTGAAAAGGATGAATTTACACAGGAATATCTCTCGGAAGAACTGGAACTGGCGCAGCACAACCTTTCCCCTCCGGATTTTGAGGATATGAAGGAGCTGATGCTGGAAAACGCTAAAAAGAGCGATGTGCGCCGAGCCGCCGCCTTTTACAAACTCATCCGATACAGCTATGGCAGCGGCTGCACTTCCTACAGCTGTCAGCCATGCGATGTGCGGAAAACCTTCTTTCTCATATGGGAGGCTTCCCGCAGGCTTGCAGATACGGTAGTGGAGAATAAAGATTTTGAGGCATTGATCCGGCAGTACGACCGGGACAATGCCTTTTTTTATTGCGATCCGCCCTACTATGAAACCGAGGGGCATTACGCCGTGGTGTTCCGAAAAGAAGATCATAAACGCCTCCGGGATACGCTTAAAAGCTGCAAAGGAAAATGGATGGTGTCCTACAACGACTGTGAGTACATCTGGGAACTTTATGCTGGATTTCACATCCTGTCCGTTACCCGCATCAACAACCTTGCGCAGCGGTATGATGGCGGCTGTGAATACCCGGAGGTAATCATCACCAATTACGATCCCAAAGAGCGCCGTAACGCCGAACCAAAGCAAGCTTAACCTTTTTTCTGATGAGAACGGAGATGCCGAGGATGAATGGTATCGTACAAATGAGATGGGCTAAAGACCTAATTTCAGAAAAAACAAACGGTCTGCAGGAGCTTGTCGTCGGCATCATGCATGACGAGCTGTATATCCGCACATCGGACAAGTCAACGGTCGGACTGTACCTTTCCGTGCTGCCAAACCGGAAAGCCGGGCTGTATGACTGCCTGTTCAAAGCCTACACCCGTACCTGCGGCGGCTACAATACATCGGAAAAAATGCAGGTTATTGCTGATGAGTATCAGAACATCACGGATCTTTTGAACCAGCTTGAAGCGGCCAGAATTTCACTCAATGGAGATGAGCTGAATACTTTTGTCGGTGAAATGAAATCGACAGAAGAACAACAAACGACCGCCCCCAAAATGGGGATTTGAAGGAGGAAAGTCTATGAAAACGGAAAATACCGACCTCTGCGAGCTTGACGATCTTGTCATTCCAAAATGCCTTTTGGAAGCCGCAGAGATTACCGGAAACTGTGATTTGGAGATACAATGCGTTCCCGGTGCAATCATCATCACTGCAAGCGATGTGCTGGATGGTATCCCCGCGCCGCTGATGGCCTTATTTCATGATTTGGAGATCAGCGATGCCACCATCCGAAGTGTTCTGATGGAGGGAGGAATACAGAATGAGTAACGGAAAACCCATTTATAAACTGATCGACGGCAAAGGCCGTGTCCTGATTCCCAAGGAACTGCGTATCGCCGCAGGGATGGATTACGGCGATATTGTGCACCTTGGAATGTCAAACGGCAAAGTCAGTGTACGGAAGGTAGACATTATCGAAGTCGGCGATCAGTCGCCGGATGCTGTGGAAGCCTATGTCCGCGCGGCCTTCAAGACTATGCCGGATGATACCCGTCTCAGTCTGATTTCTGAGCTGACGGAGCTGTTGAAGCAGAAAAAGGAGGTGTGAGAGTTGGACACAAAAGAAATCTATACGGAAAACGATTGCTCGGAAACAGGTTCTTCCTGTTCCATCAAAGGCAGGGTCGTAGTCCTGAACCATGAGGCTCTGCCGCTGTGCAACCAAAATCAACTGTATTTTTGTCTCTGCGGAAACGGGGCCGGTGCCAACCCAAGCGGATGTGCCGTGTTTCTGGTGTCTCTGCGTACCGGGGAGTTCTCCCTGAAAAAGCGCAATGAAGTAATCGGCGCTCTGAAAACGGAACTGCTGCCGGACAGCGCAAAGCTTCAGCTTTCCCAAATCAGGCCGGTCGGAGCGCTGGAATTTAAAAATCATGAACCGAAGTACAGTGGCTACTGTTTTCTGCCGGATGGCCGGTACGCGTCAGGCGTCTGGCTGTGCAGCGAACAAGAAGTGCTGAACTTTGTGGAAATGCAGAAGTTCTATCAGCACCGCATCATGATCTGCGACCGGAACGATTTCTGCGTTTTGGAAATGGCGAATGGCAGGCTCCTGCATCCCTCCCAAGAAGAACTGGAAGCCTTCCGCAGCCCGCAGGACGGAGGAAGGCAAATGAAATAGCGAAGGGGGATCGCCATGCGCGGTATTCGAATGGAAAAGGACATCATCCTGTATTACGGCAACGCAGCCGGATATGTTTCAGGCGGCAAGGCTGTGGTCGATCCGCTGTTTGAATCGCAGGAGCTGAAGGATTTTCTTGCCCGACAGAAGAATGTTTTCGAGGTGAAATGGACGGACGGCGTGTTTGACCGTCTCATGAATGGACAAAGGGAAAGCCATGAAATCACTCCGCTGAAGAACTGCCGCATCTGGCAGCTCAAGCCGGAATCGGATATTCTGATGCGCTTCATCGGCTACGATGAGATGGTCGAAAAATTCGGGGAACCCAATATGCGGGATTATGAGGCGGTCTATGACGGCGAGGTAGAAACCAACGATCTGGAAAGCATCTACGCCAAATTCAATGTGGGGCATCCCGAAGGTTTTACCGGACATTCCCTCTCCATGTCCGATGTAGTGGAGCTTTACGACGATGCCGGGAGCGAGTTTCACTATGTTGACCGTTTCGGCTTTAAACAGATAAACTTCAAGCCTCCCGCCCAAACACAGGCCATACATCTATAACCCAAGTTTCAACGACAGCACAGGCTGTCTTTTTTTATACCAAAAATCAATCACAGGAGAAAAAGCTTATGGGAAACACGCAAAATCAGCTTCCAATGAAGGTGGATGTAAAGATCGGCTCCATCCGCCCGGAAGGCAGCATAAAAGCAATCGCGTCCGTCAATCTGAACGATTGCTTCGCCATCCGCAATGTCAAGGTGGTGGACAGCAGCAAGGGACTGTTTGTGGCCATGCCCAGCTATAAAGCGGGAAATGGTGAGTACAAGGACATCTGCTTCCCGGTCACCAAGGAATTCAGGGAGCAACTCAATCAGGCCGTCATTGGCGCTTACAATCAGGCTCTCGCGCAAAGCCAGAATACAGCGCCTCATTTGGCCACCGCCCCGCAGCAGGAGACTTCTCAACCTGCTATGCAGATGGGCGGTATGTAAATTTCAATCCAACAAATTTAATGGAGGTACCAATATGAAAAAAATGTTTAGAAACGTAGAAAATGCTGTTGCTGTCAAAGTTCTGACGGCAAAAGCCGCTCTTTTAGACCGTCGCGGGGAGGGTTTTGTGGATACGGCAATTAAGATTTTAATGGCCGTCGTAATTGGCGCGTTGATCCTCGCGGGATTGTATGCCTTGTTTGGAAAAACGATCCTGCCTACACTCACGCAGCGCATTAAGGATATGTTCAACTATGCGGGCTAATTTGCCGCTCCTGTTTCAGGGCGGTATATTTTTACACTTTTGTTCTTTGCTTCCGTGTTTGACATCAGAAAAAGGATGATTCCCAATACCGTCTGCCTTCTGATTGCCCTGACCGGCCTGATCGGTTTTGAACCGGTGAAGCTGTTTGGTATCCTTACAGCTCTGCCGCTTCTGCTGGCCGCCCTCCTGTGGGGCGGCATGGGCGGCGGGGATGTCAAGCTGACGGCGGCGTCAGGAATTGTCCTCGGTTTTCAAAGAGGCATGGCGGCTATGGTGATCGGTCTCACCGCCCTGCTTCTTTTCTATTTCTTTTATTCCATTGTACAAAACCTGCGGGGGCGGGAGCGACAAAAAGCGTTCCCCCTTGCGCCTTTTTTATCGGTCGGCTGCATCGCCGCCTATTTCATGAACGGAGGGATTATTCTATGAGTTTTTTCAAAAACAGAACGGTTCTCGGTGTGCTCTGCATCGTATTGTCGCTTCTGATCTGCTTTGCGGTCACGCCACTTTTTAACGCCGGGATCTCACAAAAGACAAGCATTGTGCGCGTCATGAAGGATATCAAATCCGGAGATCAAATCACCAAGGACATGGTGCAAACTGTCGAAGTCGGTGGCTACAATCTGCCTGAAAACGTGCTGAAAAACAAAGACAGCGTCATCGGAAAATATGCCGCCTCGGATTTATCCGTTGGCGACTATATTCTGAACTCCAAAATCACTGACACGCCCGCCGCCGACAACACCTATCTATACAACCTCAACGGGGAAAAGCAGGCAATCTCCGTAACGGTGAAAAACCTTGCAAACGGCCTGTCAGGCAAGCTAATCTCCGGCGATATTGTGTCGGTCATCGCGCCGGATTACAAAAAACAGGGTGCAACCGTCATTCCTCCGGAACTTCAGTATGTGCAGGTTATTGGAGTAACTGCCAGTACCGGCTACGACACCGACAAGGAAAACGGTGAGGATAAGTCATCGGATCAATCAACAGACAAAGAAAAAAGCCTGCCAAGCACCGTTACCCTGCTTGCAACACCGGAACAGTGTAAAATTCTCGCCGAACTGGAGTCGGACGGCAAGCTGCATCTTTCCCTTGTGTACCGAGGTGGCAAAGAAAACGCAGCCAAATTCATAGCGGCGCAGGACAAAGTGCTGGCCGGGTTATATCCATCCGCCACGGATAAAACGGCAGAAGAAAAGAGTAATTCTTCTGCCGCAGCTGCTTCCGGCGAGGGAGGCAGGTAATATGTTCAATTTCAAAACAGGGAGTATTTTTCCCCGAAGCTCCGCTTCTGAGCCGCAGGGCGCGGAACAGGAAAAAGGCGTTCAGGTGCTGGCCGTATGGGGCAGCCCCGGCAGCGGGAAAACCACAGTCAGCATCAAGCTGGCGAAATATCTCGCTGACAAACACAAAAACGTATTGCTGCTCCTGTGTGACATGACCGCACCCATGCTGCCGTGCATCTGTCCTCCATCCGACCTTGAGTGCGAGAAATCGCTCGGCAGCATCCTCGCGGCAACCCATGTGACGGATTCCCTGATTCAGCAGAACTGCGTCACGCACAAGAAAATCAGTTACCTGACCATGATTGGCATGCTCAAGGGCGAGAATGTGTTCACCTATCCACAGTATAACGCGGAACTGGCGACAGAGCTGATCGAACATCTGCGGGATATCGCGCCTTATGTCGTTATCGATTGCGGCAGCTATATCGCCAACGATATCCTGTCCGCCGTGGCGCTCATGGAAGCGGATTCCGTTTTGCGGCTTGTGAACTGCGACCTGAAATCCGTCAGCTATCTGTCCTCACAGCTTCCGCTACTGAAAGACAAAAAATGGGACGCTGACAAGCAGTACAAGGCAGCCAGCAATATAAAGACCAATGAGGCCAGCGAGAACATCGGGCAGGTGCTGGGCAGCGTGGCGTTCAAAATCCCCCATTCCGGAGAACTGGAAAATCAGGCCCTCGCCGGGGATCTGTTCCGCGATCTGGCTCTCAAAGACAGCCGTGGCTTCCGAAAGGAGATTCAAAAAATCAGTAAGGAGATAATTATACTATGAAAAAAACAATACACACATTAGAGCTTGAACGATGGAGCAAACCGGATGAATTGCACAGGGTGAAATTTTTGGGAATGGTGAAAGCTCAAACTGCTT
>ENA-UOOE01002065-UOOE01002065.1-fermentation-metagenome-genome-assembly--contig:-NODE-2065-length-15187-cov-6.662569_pt1 | contig 15187 bp, 9 predicted proteins | sample MGYA00245776_ERZ724021 | MGnify/ENA primary metagenome ERZ724021 (study PRJEB28704, sample SAMN03018321) | fermentation metagenome | biome: anthropogenic terrestrial biome; feature: soil; material...
TAAGTTGATTTTATCAACTAAAATCAACTTTTAATCCATTGTTATCATATATTAAAACCGTATAATTACATTATGAGGTGATCATTATGAAAGAGATTAATATTGCAAAAACACTTATTACAAAGCGTAAAGAAAAAGCCATTACACAAGATAAATTGGCTGAATATATAGGTGTATCCAAGGCGTCAGTTTCTAAATGGGAAACAGGTCAAAGTTACCCTGATATTACTTTTCTTCCACAGCTTGCAGCATATTTTAATATCAGTATAGATGAACTTATAGGATATGAGCCGCAGATGACAAAGGATGATATAAAAAAACTCTACAATAAATTAGCTGGTGAATTTAGCAGCAAACCTTTTGAAGAGGTTCTGGATAAGTGTCATGAAGTTATAAAAAAATACTATTCTTGTTTTCCACTTTTAGTGCAGATGGCTGTACTTCTTACGAACCATTATATGCTGGCAAACGGCAAGGAAGCACAGGAGTCCGTCCTTCATGAAGTAATTGATTTATGCCAGAGAATTAGAACAGAAGAGGATGATGTGTGTGTAACAAATGAGGCAAACTCACTTGAAGCTACCTGCTACCTCATGTTACAGCATCCAGAAGAAGTTCAGGAATTACTGAATGGAACAATGAAACCTAAACCATCAGATGAAGTAATACTGGCAAGTGCATATCAGATGACAGGAAATATACAAAAGGCAAAAGAAGTTTTACAGGTTGGTATATATCATCACTTAATTAATATGATGGATATATTACCAAGTTATTTTATATTGAATCAGGATGTTTCAAAGCAGTTTGAAAATATACTCCAACGCACAATTTCCACAGCCGAGCTTTTCAATTTAAACAAGCTTCATCCAGGAGTTATGCTAAAGATATATTTAACAGCAGCACAGTGCTATGCAATGCAAAATAATCAGGATAAGGCAATTGATATGATAAGAAAATATGCAGATATATGTACATCAGAGTCACTCTCATTTGAACTACATGGTGATGAATTTTTTGACAGTATTGATAATTGGTTTGCAGAATTTGATTTAGGAAATCAGGCACCGAGAGATGAAAAGGTCATTAAAAGAAGCATACTTCAGGCAATCACAGAAAATCCGGCATTTGCAGCATTTAAGGATCAGCCCAAATTTAAGAATATCCTTGAATCAGTGAAATCAAAATTAGGAAACCTATAAGGGGTTTATTTGACACTGTCATAGCTTCTAAAGCTCCTACTTCACAGACGAGTCAACTTAATCAAATAAATATTATTATTTAAAACGAAGAAAATCTTTTACTCCAACTAAAATGGAACTATATTAAGTTATAGCACCATTTTGGTTAAAATCATTTTTAACCAATTACTTCTTCAACTGTTTTAATAATGGCCTCTATGCTTGGAAATAGACTTGGAAATTTTGCCTCTTTATTTTCAACAAATATTACCCCATCTTCTTTATGTGTTTTCACCTTTCTTTGTACACTTGGTTTGCTGTACATTTTGGGATTAATATGAGTTGCAAAAATAATAGGTGCATTTGTTGACAATAGATTTGTAGTAAGAAGATTATCTGCTATCCCATTTGCTGCTTTTCCAACAGTATTAGCAGAAATTGGTGCAACAAGCATTAAATCAGATTTAAAGGACAGCGACTGATGATTCATATCATAAGCCTTTGAAGTTCAAATTGCTCAATCTGGATAGGCGTTCCTGCCTCTCTCTGTACCATAAGCGGTGTAACAAAATTAGCTGCATTTGTCGTCATAATTACATATACCTGTGCTCCACGCTTTTTCAATTCCTTAATTAACGTAAGTGACTGGTATGCTGGGCTGCATGCTGTGATCCCTAAAGTTATTATTTTTCCTGATAACATATTTACTCCCCATTTTCTTATAATTTTATTATTTCATCAATTACCTTACACAATAATATAAATTCTACAAATTAATCCAAACTCCTCCACGAATGACCAAATTTATGCATAATTATCTTTATTTATGGCATTATAATAATGCATGTTATGTTCAACCTCCTTTAAAATTATGGTTTTATTTAGAGGTTGAGCTTTTTTTATATTTTTTGTACTATGAAATTTATGGGGTATTTGTTAGATCTTAAATTTTAGAGTATATCTAATTTGTTTGAAATTAATGTAAAATCATTCTTACTTCTTTAATTGGCTAATTTCCTGTTTTCCCATCCATATTATTCTAAATAGAAATGTCCATCATATTTAAACTACGCCCTATCTCTTATACTCTTTTCAAAATTTCTGCATCTGCCTAATGTCATTTCACAGAGACATCTTCCTAATTTTGCTGTTATATGTTCCATTCTTCCCTGTAAATATCCTGTCAGTTGTAGTAGAAAAAGCTGCTGCAACCTATACTAATTAAAAAAATTAAATTCATCTATCGGAAATGCAATATCAATTTGGAATTCCTCACGCTGTGGCATTTGCAGTCCGGATTCATTCATGATATTAAGATAATAAGTTTCAGTGTTACTGTACTTTAATGACTTCAAATTAAAGTTGCAGTGGAAAACTCTGTCCTGGCTATTATCACTGATCCTATCAGCAATGATTTTTTGTGTATCACTGATTTTCTTTCCATTACTATCAGTAAAATATAGTAGATATGTAGCAGGTTTACGGTTATCACAAACAGGTTCCTTCTGGTAGAAATTAAGTGAGAATATCATGTTGCTGATTTTCCTGCTGGCCGAAAGCAAATTAACTGTTACAGGCTTAGTATCGTATTTCTGGCGGTTTTTCTTGTATTCTATCGTGCTGTTTCTTAAGAAATGATACTCAATCATTGGGACAACCATTTCCTGCAAGCTAATACCACCATGTACAAAATTCATACCCCCTCCGTTCATCTTTATACGTATATTTTCTCTTGGAGTAAATGCTTCAAAATCCGTTTTTCCATTTAAGAATTTAACAGGTAACAAATAATTAGGGTTTGCTCCATGTTTCATGATTGCATAGCGTCTGCCATATTCCACATTCATCTTATCAAAGCCTGCTTTATCAACCTTGTCATACTCGGTTAAAGGACTATAAGTATATAAGAAACCATGGTCTGCGGTTATGATAATATTTGTGCCGCCAAATTCATTAACGATGATGCGCACCAAATTCTTGATTTCAGTAATTGCATCGTCACAGGCACTAAATACCATACTACCCAACGTATGGCTCGCAACATCAATAGTATCGTGGTAGATATACACGACTTTTTTCCCTTTTATTAGTTCGCTTCGTTCAGCACGTTTCATGCCGATAATATCTGTATATTTCAAACCAATGCTTTCTGAATTGCCCTGTTTAAGTACTTTATCACGGTTATTACTTTCGGTTGACTGGCCATCTGCCAATACAGCAAGTTTATCATTTCTGACTTCTATAGTCAGTTCCTTATGTGGCAATAGCGCTGCCATGCCAAACTTGGTTATAGTTGGGAAAATTGCTTCACAGCTATTTAGTTCAACTTTGCTCTGTGTTTCCCTTTGCAGCTCCTGCGTGAGGGATGCAGCTACCTCATAGCGCATAGCATCTGAAATTATAACAAACATACGAGAATTAGCATTTTTTATTTTGCTCTCATAAAAGTCCTCCTGCTGGGGTACTTCCAAAATATGACCATACTCCGCCAATTCTTCTGCGCAGGCATCCGACCAATTATTGCCTAACTGCCCCAAAAACCAGTTCGTATATAATCCTTCAACTTTTTCAGCAACATGTTTGAATAAATCATCAAGAGCAGAATCGGACTCTTTTAAGCTCTTTTCAAAACACAGGTGGAACTTCCTGTAATATGTATCCATCAAATAATAAGTTTCCGTGTATTCTTTCCATACAGCCTTTGGTTCAACAGTATGAAAACCAGTGGAGTGGTCGTGGAAGAATGCCTGCATATCAGCAACCAATAAAATACCATCATAGTAATTCTTCACTTCATCATACCATACACAGGTACGGCGCTTTTCAACTGTTCTCTTTATTACATCCACGTTAATAATATGATCGCTGATTTCTGTCATAATCTTTGTAAGAATACACTCATTAATACATGGGAAACATTCAGTATCAACCAAATCATCTATCTTTAGTTTAACAAAACGCTGCGGAAGGTTTGCTTCTTCTTCCACATACCTGGCAATCTCATAAAGCTGCATGAAATCATCGCTGTGAAGCCACTCTGAAATAAAATCATAGCAATATGCCTGATGAGAAATGGAAATAAAGCTGTCAAGTCCGGCAAGATTGTCTATTTTCATGGTTCTGGTCGCTGCAGTCAAAAGCATATGGATTGCCAGACGTCCAAGATCAGAATCTTCTTCGCGGTATCCTGAGCCTTGAGCAACCATTGCCCAGAATGCATCCTTTGCACCGTAACTTATAAATTCCTGATAAATGATATTATTTTGCATGTCCAATCCTGCACGGAAAACAGCGCGAATGATATCGTTCGGTTGAGCATCATTAAGGTCGCATATTGATGCCATGACTGATAGATGCAACTGTGCCGGATTATTCACTGACTTTTCCTGTGATGCAATCTTAGCACGGCGGTCTTTGGTATTGAAATATTTCTTGTATGCCTTGACCTGTTTACGAAGTGCCAAAGTGGAGGGAATATTCATTTCGTCCATCCAGATAGAAATCAAATCTGCCTTAAATTTCTCACTATAAAGTTCAATATCCAAAAGCCAGTCATCATCCAGGTTTTCATAAGTTACAGGACTATAAACCAGATAATTTGAAGTCTTATCGTCAACAGACAATAATTTCTTCACTTCAAAGTTATTCTTTCCAGTAAGAGCAACCAGCTTTGCATCTTCAAGATGAATATCATCTAATTTATCTTCAAACTCCCTGTCTTCATCATACCAGAAGATAATACGTCTATTATAAAATTCCGGCAAAGGCACAGCAAAACGCCTGTTTAAGTCCTGTATTACTTTATCTGTATCCATGCAAATACCTCCATTACTTTTTGATTTGCTCATTTTTTAAATGAACTTCCCATGTCCCTCTCCTGTTGTTTCCTTTATGTTCTAAAATGCCCTTGTCTTTTAATTTTTTAATATAATATTTAACTCTATTTACTGCCCAGCCAAGTTCGAATGCTATCTCAGACTGTGTAATTATTGGATTCACCATAATTGTTTTAATTACTGTCTCATCAAAATATGTTAATTTCATATTTGGGATGGTGTTTTGGATAGTTTGGGTGGTACTTTGGGTGGCGTTTTGGGTGGTACTTTGGGTGGTACTTTGGGTGGCGTTTTGGATAGTATTCAATACTATCCGATAAAGATTCACTCTGAAATCGCCGTCCAAATCAATAAGCTCTGGTTCTTTCAAACCATATTCCTTGAATTCTTCAAATATACGTGGAATACCACTACCCCACTGTTCTATAATTTTCATATAGGCAAACGCATTGGCAATTGCACGATTGCGCACTTTTGAATATCCTTCACGAATCTTTTCAATGGTAACACCAGTAAGAAGCATTCCTGGAGAAGTGACTTCCAGACGGTCATCATATAAAGCCACCTGCACATTGCCCGGTTCAAGATAGCTGCGATGTGTAACAGCATTAGCAATAATTTCACGTACACTTCCAATTGGCAGCTCATATTCATCCTGACGATACAATCCATTTATTTTTGCACCAAGATTAATCTTTTCAAGTACATATTTATAAGCTTTTTCTATCTGATTTTGAATAGAACCTACAAACTCACGGCGGTCTACAAATACAGCTCTTGTCGTTCCTTTAAATACTCCGCACTGTATTTTTGTCTGCAATATCGGATTGCCTGAAAGAAGTGCAAAAGCATTTGTAGGAATAAGCTCACCATTTTGTTCTGCTAAAACACCCCATGATAGCAGAGTATTAGTAGTTACTTTCTTTACTTCTGCTTTTTCTGCATCTGTTTTGCAGTTTTCTATTGCAGTTTTTCTTAAAGAATTACAAAGATTTTTAATATCAGCCTTTGAAACAGTATATCCAATACAAGGTGTCTGATCAAAGCATCTATTTGCACCTTCAAACATCAATTCTTTAATCATGTAGTTGTCAGCAGGTCTGGTAGTTCCTGCCGCTCTTACATAAATGCCTTTTTCCATACCAAGCGATTTGATATAATAAGGGCGCTGTTTTCCTGCACTGATTTCAACCACAATAATAGTTTTCCCGTCTATTGTCTGCAATGTTACATCTGGTATAATTACAGGTTCACAACTATCTGAAATTGCATTTGTAATGGCATCCATTGTTTTAAAAATTGAATCATCATCTATTCCAGCTACTTCATGATTATCATCTCTTATTCCAAATATCAACTTTCCTCCATGTCCATTTGCAAAAGCAACCACAGTCTTCATATATTTACTGCTTTTCTCCGGCAGCATCTCTTTAAACTCCATGCTCTTGGATTCACCTGAAAGGATTTCTTCTATGCTCATGTTAGCACCTCCTCCATTACTTTATTTTTGCCAAAACATCCTTAAATATTTCATAGTTGTGCTTAACTCCATCATCCAGGTCAATGCTAATCATCTGATCAGCAAGATGGTGAATTTTTTCTTCATAGATTCTTATTTCTTCTGCCTGGCCTTGCAGTTTCTCAAGCTCTTTATTAAGTTTGACACGTTCCGAGGTAGAAGTGCTGTCATTAATGCGCTGCTCCAAATGGGTAATTGTGGTACGGTAACGCTCCTGCTGCTCATGTGCATAATCGGTTCTTATACGGGCAATGGTGTCGGGCTGATAACGATGCATGTAAATAAGCGCCTTGAAACCGTTCTTTTTGCCTGAATCAAACAACCAATATATAGGGCGTTTTTTATATGTCTTACAGTGGTCTTTATAAAAGTCATTCAGGAAATATTTACGAATAATTTCACGTGGTGTACCTTTCCCACCTAAAGCATCGGCAATGAATTTCAGGTTTTCTTCCAGTTTTTCCTGTCCATAGACCGTTTCAACAAACTTTACAAATCTCCCCACAATATCATCAGGGAAATAATCATCATCACAAATAGGAATTATATTATCTTCATCAGGATAAAACTCTTTTTCTGGAAATCTTGATAATCCCTTAGAATGTAATGAATCTTGAATTTTCTCCACCAGACTGCCAAAATCTCCGCCTGCACCACCAGCATAAAGCAGACCATCCTTATACAGAGAATATCTGCCAAACATACAGCCAACAGCATAGCTGATCAAAGATTTGATTACATCCTGTTTTGTCAAAAGATAATTGCTGCCTTTCATACTTTCCGGTGCATCTTCTTTGCTGTCACAGATATAATGCACTGTTACGTCCTTACCTTCTTCCTCCGGTTTAAGCTCATCCTGCAAACCATATATGTCAATAAAAATACGGTTCAATTCTTCTTCGTCGGATTTAAGTTGATTAAATTGTGCATTGCAGTGGTTCTTCCATGCTTTAAAACAATTCTCAATCTCGCATCTATTTGGATGCTTCGGATCACCCTTTTCAATTTCAAATATTTGTTTTTCAGCATCATATTGCAATGGTGAAATTTTATTAATATTTTTGGCATCAACCATGCCATAATCATTTTCATAACCATATATTAGCATCGGATGTCTCTTAAAATCCCATGACGTTTCAAATGAATCCCAATCATCTTTTGACAATTCAACGATTATTCTTACAATTTCACTTATTATTTTTTTTCTAGACTCAACAATAAAAGGCATGTTTCCCACTGTATTAACTTCAAAATTCATTGTTAAGCTTAAACAACCAAGAAGGTATTCTGTTATTTTCGAATTAAGCAATCCTAATAACGGTAATCTATATTTAGATGCTATATTACAGATGCCAGAGCCTCCACTACCAAAAAGAGCATCGTCCATACTTCTACAGGCAAAATTATTGCTACTAATTGCAGTAAAAGTTAAACCTGGCCTAAATATAAAGTCTAAATTGTAATTATGAGAACGCACTCTTCCAGTTTTTTTATCTCGGAAATTCTGAATAACAAAACCATCATTTTCCCAATTTACTACATATTCTAAATTTCCATACCATTTTCTATAGTTTCCGCCTTTACAATACGGAAACCATTTCATTCTACTATTTCGTGCGGTTTCTCGCGTTTGAAAACCAAAGCCTACTTTCTTTATAGATACCTCATACCAAAGTCGCATAAACTCATCATTATTTGCCGTAGCCATACCAATTCTCGTTTCTGATATGCTCTCTACTTTTGTGATACATTCAAAATCGTGCACTGCTGCATCACTTACCCAATATGCAATCGGTGAACCTGAAATTTTAGAAAAGTTGTTCTGTATAGCTTCGAAAAAGTATCCACATTCTTTATTCTCCAATGATTCCAATATTTTTCGCCTTTGTTCTTCCATACCACCTTTAAAATCAGATAATTTAATATATAGTCCTTTTTCTGTTACTCTCCCATTTTTAATGACAAAAGAACAAATTGGCACTGTTGCCTCTTCAAAAGCTGAATACTCCATCTGAACAAGCGTTGTTATAGATTTACTGTTAACAATAAAATCACGCAACTTTTCATATGTCTTAATAAACATCCATACAAATGGTATCATAAAACCAGAATATCCATCTACTTTACAATAGTAAAAATTACGATACATAAAAACACTAAATAAATCACCAGAATAATCCTTATAATTATCTGTCACATACTTTTTGAGCTTTGCATCCATTTTATTCAAATATGGTGGATTGGTTACTACAATAGCATATTTCTGTGACATTACATAAGCCACTTGTACAAGTGGAAGCAATTCAGTAAGTGCGGATTCTTTATACATACTGATATCATTTTGAATTTCATCAAATCGTGCAAAAAGCGCATCAAAATCAATCTGTGAAATATGAATTATAGAACCATATTCTTTCGCATCCTTCATATCATTAATCAACATCTGCATGTCAGTTTTAAGTTTCACATTACCATTTACAAAATATTTCAAATCATAAATATTTAAATGATTACTTTCACAAATTGCATATACATGAGGTTCAATACCACGATTCAGAAAACGACGGTCATATTGACGAGCCTTCATCATCACTGCAAAATAAGCCAACTGTGTTGCACGGTTATCAATATCCAATCCATACAGGTTTTTTTCTACAATTGTTTGTGCAGCTTCTCTTTCAGAATAACCATATTCTGTATAAATCTTCATCAACACTTCAAACGAATAAACTAAAAAATGTCCAGAACCCATACATGGATCAAATATAGTTAATTCTTCTGGCGTAATCTTTTCATCAACCTTTGCAGTTATTCCGTTTTTAGGCGTTACATAATATTCCAACTCATTCTTCAGGCTACTATCAGGATTCCTTTCAATCCAATAACGTCCCAAAGAATTATCTACAATATAACGGACAACCCAATCTGTTGTAAAAAGCTGTGTTGCTGCAGGAATATCTTCTTTCTTAACCGTTCCCTTATTGATATTGATAACCTCATTTTTGCGTTCGTCATTATAATATTGATACAACCATCCAATAATTTCCACTTGTCCTCCAGAACAAATATCAAAGTCTTCCTCCGGAATCAATGCAATCATCTGCTCCACAACACTGCCTTCCCTAAGCAGGTTATCAGGGAACAGCAGTTCGGTATAGTCAGCAATCTTCTGAAACATCCCCGGCAGAATTTTGTTTAAAGCGTTGCACTGGGTTATAATCAAATATTTAAACAATTCATCATTATTGTTTGCTTCCTTTAATTCGTAAACCTTGTCCATGTCAAGACCGTTAAGCTCAAGATGGATAGCTTCGGTGAGTATCTGCGGCTTAAAATTGTTCTCATCATCTGTAAATACACGAACGTGTGTAGGGAGATAACCGTTGACCTCCATGAAGCGCAGTGCAGAAAAACGGTTGAACCACGTGTAAGCTACTTCTTCCATGACCTGCTTAAATCCTTTTTCATTAACCTGTACAATCAGAGCCTGACGCTCTTTCTTTTCATTTTCCGTCAGCAGTTTGCCGTCAATGCTGTCTGCATCATCATCAATGATATTGCCTTCACGTATTCCATATTGATAAGCTTTCTGGGTGACACGGGAAATAAGTTCTCTTCTTGCCCAGACAGCATATTTTTTTATCGCATTCTTATCCATAGTTCACCTCTTAATTTAACTGTATACCGTCGCAGTCTTTCAGCAGCTGTTTCAGGTTACTTCGCACTTTTTCAACATAAGCATCAATTTCAGCATCACTTTCCAGACGTTTTGCAGGGAAAACCGCCTGTCTGTGAATTGGCCTGATGACTCTCTTCAGAGGCTCATAAGCTCCACCAGCTTCTTTAACCGTGTTCATTTTTTTTACGGGTTCTGGTTTTAACATAGTTTCTATGTTCTCACAGGCATTATCCTTGTATGTCCACATTGGAGGAATAAGACCATCCAACAGGGCAAGGCTTTTGATTTCGGCAATTTTTTCTTTTTTCTGTGCAAAATAGTTATCTGCACTGTCGATGATATTTTTAACTTTAGGTTCACCATCTGCTGCCTGATGAACTTCAGCCATGCACTGGCGGACAATTTCTAACAATTCTTTTCGCTTTGCCGCCAACAACTTGTCATGACCAGCTTTGACTTTTGGCATAAGATTATTTAATTCTCTTATGTGTTTATAATTGTAGCCCGTGTCAGACGGAACCATTGTAATTAAACGAATCTGATTTAAAGCAGTATTTGCTTCTTCCTCTTTTGCAAGATAATCCAGGTCATTCCTGAGTTCAGATTCCTGCTTTACAGCAGCATCAAACAATCCAACCTGATTGTTAAAGAAATCTTCCACATTCTGCATATCTTCCTTATTGTCATCCAGATCATCCTCATTTTTAATCACTCGGTCAATCAACGCAATGTTGTCTTTCTGCTGAGACAAAACATCGTTTATCAATGTAATTGCATTCTGTACTAATCCACGGTCAGGATACTTATGTCCATCATAGCAGCTGTTAAGTTCTTCGTAATGTTCCTTTTGCTTTGTAAATTTATCAACAATGAATTTTATCAAGCCATCCTCATCATCCGGCACATCCATAATATCAAAATATTCCCGAAGAAATTCTTTAACTTCCTTCATCTTGGATATAGAAACAACCTGACGTTTGCTGATACTGGTTTTGCCTATTTCACTTTTTTTACGGAGCATGTCTGGCAGCTTTGAGTTGTCAGGTTGAATGGTAGCACCGGCATATTTTATAGTAACCTTCTGCTCATAAATCAAACGTGCTGCCACAGCTGCAATATCGATTTCACGCCAGCCATATGGAATACCACTGTAACGTCTCTGAATATCTGCCATAGATGTGGGCAATTTCTTATTGGCCTGCATTTCCAGATATTCTTCCATCTTAGAAGCTGCATCACGGTTATTTTCAAAGCCGGCAATAACGCCATTGTCAGCGCTACCATTTAAGACTGCAATTATATCTGCATCAGACTCGGCATTCTTGGTAATCAAGTTCAGTTCACTGTACACATGGGAAACCAGATATTTCAGTGCCTGGTCAATTTTTGATTTGGCATCGCCACCTTTAATTTCGATATGTTCACCGTCCACATAAAACTCAGCATTTTCAATTGCTTTCTTCAAATCACCGGTTGCACTTTTTTCAAACTTACCTGCATCATTAACGTAGTTGCTTATAATGTCCTGTACTGATTTCGGAAGCTCGGTAACATTGCGCTGCTTTACATACTTTCTGATTTTCATCGCATTTTCCAATGATTCATAATACGGTGTATCTGAAAGCACAACGATTGCTTCATTGCCTTTTGATTTTACCATAAGGTGCATGTCGGACTTCTCTGTTACATCCGTTGCCACTGACAAAATACACAGACACATACCACCATTAACAGATCCAATTACAGTACCATCCACCATTTTATCAAAAGGAAAATCATATTTGCCATAACGATATTTGCTGGTTTGATAAATATCGCCGAATACCTTACGACCTATATTTTCCACGATAGAAGCAGTATCTACAGGTGTATTTTTTATTTCACGCTGGATATCCTGCTCCTCATCCGTCAGGAAATTATAGCAATCGCCATTTCTCGCAATATAGTTCTGGCTCAATAATCTATCCAGAGATGCCTTCACCGACTCACGGAGTACAATCTTATCCACACGAATGTCATCTGCCATGAGAATAGCGATATTATCAATATTGGCCTTGATATCATCAATGTAACGAATTAAATACAGAAGTTTCAAAACATCTACGTCCTGTTTCTCGATTCCATTTCCATCACGCGCTGCACGGTCGCAACGCTCTATAACGCGGCGGATTGAGCCATCCAGAAAGCTGTGAACAGTATCATAGAAACAGAAAAATGGGGCAAGGGCATACTCATCCTTATCCTGTACTTTCTGTGCTGCTTCCTGGAAACCTGAGAGCATCGAACGTTCACCGCCTGAGAGATGCTTGCCAGAATTGCCGTGTTTACGGATCTCAGCAAATACCTTCTGTATGATGATGAACTGATATGGAACAAAAGGGAAATCCACAGCAAACTCATTTGCTCCGGCATAGCCCTTGATATCCAAAACAGAATCCGTAAAACTAAATAAATTTTTAAGTACAGAATCATTATGGTTATAAACATTCTCAAGTATGCTGGCTGCTTCTGGCTTTTTCCTTAAAATACGTTTCTGGATAACTTCATCAACAGAGGAAGAAGACAGACTAAGTCGTGTTTTAAAACGAGCCTGAATACGGGAAAACTCATCAGCACGGACTTTTATGATCTCATCAATTGCTTCCTGACCAGTTGCAACAACCCAGACCTTACCTTTACATTCACTTCCAATTTTTTCAGTCAGTGATTGCAGATTCAAAAGCATATCGGTATCCGTACCAACATACTGTCCAACCTCATCTATCATGAATAGTAAACGAAATTTGTCCGGCTTGCTTTCAACATATTCTTTGATTTCAGAAACAAGCTGAGCGATGCTCATTTCTGGAGTCTCTGTACCGTTAAACCAGTTTCTTGCAGCTGTTTCACTCATTCCGGGGACTTCCATCAATGTTGCCACAATGTCATCTTCATAAAATGCAAATGCTTTTCTGCTTTTAACCCATGGGAAGCCACCCTTTTCTTCAAAAACACGGTGGAATTCTTCTGTTTTACCTTTCTTTTCTATAAACTGTTCCAGCTTGGCAACTTTAAGGTTCTCGCCGTAGAAACCTAAGTGGTTATAGAACATTTTTGCAAATACACGCAGTACCGCAGTTTTATCTTTATCAATAGGTCCTTCCACATCTATGTTAAACAGGATTGTTTCCGTTTTGCATTTTGTTGACTTATCAATCATCATAAAAATTGCCGGATCATCCTCAAATTTCTTACGAAAGCATTCAACTGTTGACATGCCTTTTACTATACGGTTTTCCAATATGTATGAGAGCATCTTAAGAAAGTGAGATTTACCACTTCCAAAGAATCCAGAAATCCATACACCTATATCGGCTGTTAGTTCGTCAAAAGCATCGCTGTAATAATTAAAAAAAGTAATGAAATGCTTTTTCAGTTCTTTTGTTATCACGTATTCGTTCAATTCCTGCTCGATGACATCATCATCAGTCTGGTCAACTTTGATGACACCATTAATTTTACGGTTTATGTCATCTGCAAACATATCTTGAATAATCATAGATGTTTCCTCCTATATAACATTAAAAGCCCTGTAGTAATCATTAGGCTTTAACTTATTAAACAATTTCAAATGACGGCCATCAAACACACCTGGATATAATACCAATATTGGTATATCTGAAAAATAAGGCTGCATGGCTTCCAAAAGGGCATGAACTCTCATAAAAGGGAATACCTCTCCCACTCCAGTAAGCATCAGCACATCTCCAGGCTTATGAGGTTCATACTGCATTTTTTCTACAAACGCCTTCTCTGTTGCAATAGAGTGCATCTGCTTTAAGAGAAAGTCCTTCCCTTTGCATTTTTCCATATTGGCGATACTATTTGTTATGCCCATATCATCACAAATTGAAAGAAACGTTTTATATAAATTGCATTCAATCAAGTGACATGAAAGTGACTGATCCGATTTTAGCTGTTCAACGAAGTGCCTGACTACCATTTCATCCTTTGCATCATAGCAAAAAATTCGGATATTCACCTCGTTGCTTAAACCTTTACCTTCGAGAAAGTCAGATTCTTGTATTTTTGCCCGTACTTTATCCAAGCCCTCTTTAATATTGCTCATAACTCCTACCTCCTTTAAGAAAAGCAGTTAAACGCAGGTAGTACGACTTGTTCGTTATTTCTTTTAATTGCATTTTTTAACACAGGATTCAGCCAGACAGGATTTAAATGATCAGATTTGTTATTGTCAAGATATTCATTTTCAACAAGAGTCTTTATCAGAATTTGCTTTAACCTTGTAATAGTTGAATCGCTCCATGCTGATACTGCGTCATCCTGCTCCTGCAGCCGCATGAAAAATACATTCAGATCTATTTTACCAAATGCAGTATCTTTTAAGCGGTATTTCTCGCCAATCACAGTCACCATAAAATCCCAAACCAGCCTGCTCTGTTTCATCATGGCATACAGGCATATCTGTTTTGCAACGTCAGAAGGCTGTGCTGATATAGCCTGAATCAAGGTATCATCATTCATTGCTTTCAGCCTGTTTATACAGGCTTTTGCCATTCTTTTTAATGATTTTTCTGTAGGATACTGAAACAGGTTTTCTTTAGCAATGCATTCCACAATTTTTTCTTCAGGCAAACCATCGCTCATTAGTTTTGCTGTAGTTCGCATTTCATAAAATAAAAACTGCTCTCTTGTGAGAGATGCTTTATATGGACTTGATCCACCCACATTTATCCGCTTGCTTTGTTTTTGCACCATATATATTAAGCCTCCGGCATGTCATCTAATTTTTTCAACATACTGTATCAACGTTTCTAAGCCATATTTTGGCTTGTTTTTCTTCCAAATTATCTTTTTTATTTCTTCTTTTTCAATAGTATTTTAGTTATGCATATTATCAACTTCTACAAATAACAATTTTATTATATCATTACTAAAGTACGGTTTTAAAGGATATTTTTAAATATACTAA
>ENA-UOOE01002068-UOOE01002068.1-fermentation-metagenome-genome-assembly--contig:-NODE-2068-length-15176-cov-15.623438_pt1 | contig 15176 bp, 12 predicted proteins | sample MGYA00245776_ERZ724021 | MGnify/ENA primary metagenome ERZ724021 (study PRJEB28704, sample SAMN03018321) | fermentation metagenome | biome: anthropogenic terrestrial biome; feature: soil...
TTTTATCACATCGGTGGAGATGAGGCGGATGGCGCTGCTGAGTGTCGTTTATGCCGACATGCAGACTACAAAGCCCTTCTAATTGATCATTTGACCTATTTCCGCAAGTTATTGGCAGAGAAGAACTGTCGGATGATGATGTGGCATGATATGCTCATTCAAGCAAACGACCCGCGATGGAAAGGGTATGTAGCTAACGGCACCCCACGCATGAATGATGTACTTGAAGCACTACCTAAAGATATTATTATTTGTGACTGGCAATACGGTGCTCCGAAAGAGAATGAAACTTGGCCTACCATGCCTTATTTTAAAAATAAAGGTTTCCAGGTTTTGGCGTGCCCCTGGCACAATATTGACAATATTAAATCACTGGGTGAATTTGTGGGAAAAAACAGCTTGGATGGACTGTTGTGTACAACTTGGCACTCACCCTCTTACAATCAAATGTTACGAATTATGATGTATGGAGCACTGGCCGCATGGTCAACACCTCCATACGCATCACTTGATGGTACAATGAGTATGCGTCATCTGAGACAAATTGGCTGGGATATTCCCATTAAAAAATACCAAAATACCGGAATACACGAGTGGCAGGTACGTCCGGATGTCTATCCATAGTACAATACATTATGGTGTGACAACAAATACAGGCAAAAATTTGCTGAAAGATCTAAAAACATTTATAAAAAAATATTCATAATTTCTAAAAATATAATCAAATGGCTGTAAAAGAAACTGGCGTAAGTTATTACGGATTGAATTATCCCGAACATGCAGAAAGGGATTTTAAGGAAATGATACAACACAATTGTAACGCTGTAATTCTAGCTTTATCGGAGTTTGACATCGATTTCTGGTTCCCCAATATAGTAAAAATAACAAAAGTAGCCAAAGACCTGGGTATGAAGGTCTACTTGGATACCTGGGGTATAGGAAAATGGTTTGGAGGAGAACCTCCTAGCAATTTCCTGACCAACAATGTGAGAAATCGGCAGGTTTCTGCTTTTACTGGAGAACCGCTTCCAGCAGCCTGTTTTAATACAAAGGCTTTCAAGGATTACTTCTACGGTATTTGTGAAAAACTGGCAATCCAGGTAGATGCAGATGGTTTCTTTTGGGACGAACCTCACTATGCATTACCTAAAAGCTATGCTTCCATTACAGGTGGACCCGGTGATGATTGGGCATGTCGCTGCCCAATGTGTAAAAAAGATTTTGAAGATCTGTATGGGTATGAGATGCCGAAAATCATGACGAAAGAGGTCGTTGAATTTCGAGAAAACAAAGCGTTGGAAATACTAACGGAAGCATCAAGAATAATTAAAAGCATACGTCCCGAGAGCCGTATTACTTGCTGTGTTCATGCTACTATAAACACATACTATGTAAAAGAAAACCGGGGGTATGACAACTGGGATAAAGTAGGCAAAACGGATGTTTTTGATGTATTCAGCACAACAATATTGAACTATAATTTACCGCGCAGCTATTTCAAATCAATAACGCAACGTACAGTTGATATTGCAAAAAAATACAATAAGGGATCACAAAGATGGCTCATGAACTATTATAATGAACCGGAAAAGATTGAAGAAATAAAGGAAATTGTACACCTTTATAAGGAGATGGAAGTGGAAAGCCTTTTTGCCTGGACATATAGAGGAGGGCACGGAACAGTTTTGGCTGCACCTCATGCACTTGAAATGTGGGACATGCTCGGAGAAGCATATGGAGAAGTACTTGACGACAAATATAAAATAAAACTGTAATTAATAAATATATGGAAATAAATGACTTAGGATTTCTCGGTAAAGCGATTGACCTTTTGAAAAAAGTGAAAGAAACTCAATCGGAAAATATTGATAAAGCAACAGATTTAATGGTTGAAGCGATTGAACGTGACCAGTTGATCCATGTTTACGGAGGGGGTGGACATACAACACTGGTTATGGGTGAGATGTTCTTCCGTGCTGGTGGATTAGCGAATATCAATCCTATCATGGAGACTGGACTATCAGTATTTAACCAAGCGCTAAAATACCTGGAGTTGGAACGTACTGTTAATTATGGTAGTGCTATTGTAAAATATTACGAGATCGAAAAAGGGGAACCGTTTATTATTTTTCATAATATCGGGATTAACCCAGCTACTATTGATGCTGCACTTGAAGCCAAAGAAAAAGGTGCTGTAGTTATTGCTGTGAGTTCTTCATTCTGGCAGAATGAAATGCCTGAAGATCATATTATACGCCATGTCAATAAAAAAAATCTGTTTGACATTGCTGATGTATGTATTGATGATTATAATCCGGTTGGAGATGCGTTGTTGGAAATTGATGGTTTTGATACACCATTTGGACCGGTATCCAATATAGTTGATTTTTATATTGCTCATCTGCTTGAGATTATTACAATAAAAAAATGTGTGGATAAGGGTATAACTCCTCCAGTTTGGTCAAGTGCCAATGTTCCCGGTGGCGATAAAATTAATGCAGATTATGTTAAGAAATACAGGCGCCGAGTAAAATGCCTATAGTTGTATTAAATAGAGAAAAACAATGGTAAATAATATAGAGAATGCAGTAAAACTATTATTGCATAAATATGAAGTCAAGGCTAATGTTGAGCTAAATTTGTTGCCGGGATGGAGCTTTTTGAATAAAGAATTAAACGACAACGATATGCCTCTTCTCACCTGGCGTTTAAACAGGAGGTTTATAGAGCTAAAAAAAATTGTTTCGGATGAAGTTGTCGAAAATGTCAGTATGTTGCGTTTTTGCAGCTTAGGAGACCCAAATATCTGGAGCTTGGAAGCGTTAATGTATCGGGAATTTGACCTTTGCGAATTTATTACAGGTAGCAGAATCGCGTATATCCATGCTACTCTTACCAACGGTTTAGCAGGGAATATAATTGTAAAGTTGGAAAACGGAACGATTGGAAGCGTAGAGATAGGCGTTCAGGCTCCGGCTGGTAAACCTTTAATCGAGAGACATGAGATTATTGCACGTAGAGGCGTAGCGAGTGACATTGTTGTTGATACACAAGTACCTCAGAGTTCAATCTATACATTTACAGAGAATGGAGACATGGAGTATAAGGATGTAGATAATGAATTGTTTGGTATGGATGAATTTCAAGTGGAGTGGGTTCGTGCTGCTTTTCAACACCAGAAAGATCCGACTCAGTCAGAAAATCTAATTAAACAACACGATCATCTATCACGATTGGTGGAGAGTGCTCTTAAGTCTAATTCCAATAAATTGAAAGTAAAAGTTGCATAAATTGTAAAAATATGAAACCAATCAAAATTGCAATACTCTCCTTAACACACGGACATACACGCAAGTATTTTCAAACACTCAACGATAATCCGGGATTTGAATGGGTAGCTGTCTCCGCTGAATCGAAAAAAGTTCAGGAAATATTTTATAAATATGGTTATGATGTTCCCTGCTACATGAGCGACGAGGAGATGTTTGAAAAACACCCGGATATAGAGGCGGTAGTAATGGCCTCGGGAAACAGCAGACATTTAGAACAATTCAGGATGTGTGCCGAAAGGGGTATTCATATATTATCAATGAAGATACCTACATTTGATATGAATGAATATGACGAGATGATAAAACTCGTTGAAGAATCAGGAATTATATGCCAGGTTGAACTTGAAATGCACTATAATCCCGTGGTAAACAGAATGAAAAAGCTTTTCTCAGAAAATCAATTGGGAGTAGTATCCGGAATAAATGCTACTAATATAACACTCTCTCCCGTTTGGGCATTTCCATGGCAAGGTGTACCGGAAGAAAGTTACGGAAAAAGAGTTCCTCTAAATTCAAACAACACACGATTTAGGGGCGGTGCACTGTGCGATCACCCACACATATTCGACATGATTCGATGGCTTACTAAAAGTGAGTTTGACTATATTTTTGCAGAGGTCGGTCCAAATATTCGTGAGGAACTAGAAGTTGAGGATATCATTCTAGTAAATGGTAAGATGAAAAATGGTGTTAGTTTTCTCCTGGATCCCTCATGGTCAAGATTGGAAGAGCGGCTAGAAGTGCCAGGGCCCGGTTGGGAAGTATTTCCAAAACGGATGGAAGTTAATTTCAACATCTCCGGAGAGAAAGGAGTGATGCTGGCTGACTGTTTTGGGCCTAACGTATATCACAACGGTGCACCCAACGACAGATATACTGTCCAGTACACCTATTTTGATGAATGGATTGGAATGATGGATGAATTTATCCATTGTGTGAGAGAGAATAACACACCTAAGATAAATTTAATGTGGCATAAAAAAACAATAGAGGCGATGAATGCTTGTTATGAGAGTATCGAAACAGGCCAGCCTGTCTTTTTGTAGTTATCATCTAACAGAAAATAATTATGAACAATCTTGGCAAAAACAATAAAATTTGGGCCTGTTTACTACATCTTAGCTTCAATATGTGGGAGGAATTTATTTCACCACATAGGCCCTTTCGTGGTTTCAGGCCAAACCTGGAATTAAGTGAAGCTTTATGGAATGACGCTATTGATTTAATGGCTAAGCAGGGTGTAAATATGGTGGTGATAGATCTGGGCGATGCGGTGAAGTATGAAAGTCATCCTGAAATTGCAGTCAATAATGCTTGGAGCACCACACGACTAAAACAGGAACTGAAAAAAATAAGAGCATTGGGTATCGAACCGGTTCCAAAATTAAACTTTTCTGCCGGTCACGACACATGGCTGAGAGAGTATTCCAGGATGGTGTCTACGGAAACATATTATACAGTCTGCTCAGACCTCATAAAGGAGGTCTCGACACTGTTTGACACCCCCTCTTTGTTCCACCTTGGTATGGATGAAGAGAGCATAGGGCATCAAAGGTATCAAAAACATATAGTGATACGAAAAAATGAGGCGTGGTGGAATGATTTCCTTTTCCTGGTTGAAGAGGTCGAAAAAAGCGGTTCACGCGCATGGATCTGGCCGGATTACATGTTGTGGAACGAACCCGAACAATTTTTTAAGCATATGCCTAAATCAGTTGTCCAGGGGAATTGGTTTTACGGGGAAGAACTTGATCCTGAAACAGAGCGAGTTAAAGCATACCTTGATCTGGAAAAACACGGGTTCGATCAGATACCCACCGGAAGTTATCACGACTATAACACTGGAAGTATTGGAAGCACGGTTGCTTTCGGCAAAAAACAGATAGATGATAGCAGATTACTTGGATTCTTGCAAACTTTTTGGAGGCCAACAATCGAGGAGAACAGGGACAGGATAATTGGAGGAATTGAATTACTGGGAAAAGCAAAACAAACATATTACAAATAAACCAGAAACGTGAGACACTCATTATTTAAACTAAGGACGGAACATTGTATAGTAGTACTACTGTGTGTGCTGTCAGTATCTTGTGCAAACGGAATTGGAGGCAAAGAGTCAAAAATTAGTCTGAATGGGGATGAATTAACAACAATTGCTGTGTCAACAACAGCATCGCATAGGGAAAAGTTTGCAGCTGAAGAGCTGGTAAGCTACTTAAATAAAATAACGGGGAAAGAGCTGTCAGTCATCACGGTTGACAGCTCCAAGGTACCCGATGGAACTATCGCGATTGGTGAGTTAGCAGTCAGTTCCGGAATGATTTCGCGAGAAGAGCTTGGCCCTATAGGTGAGGATGGATTTGTAATTAACATTGCTGATAATAAGGGAGCTATATGTGGATGGCGCGATTTAGGCACAGTTTACGGGGTATATGAACTTTTAAAACAGGTGGGCGTGAAATTTTACGCGGAGGATTGCGAAATTATTCCAAGCAAATCCAAGCTTAAAATACCCGAATTGCATCTCGCTATTAAGCCTCATTATGAACTGAGGTCAATTTTTAAAATGGATGTTTACTATCCTGAGTTTCACTCCTACCTTAAATTTGGATATACTCCTAATGATGATTTAGGATATCATGGTGATCTTGGGGCACCGGGTGAAAGAAACTGGGTTCATTCTGCAAGTTATTTGATTCCATTTCGAAAATTTGGTAAAGACCACCCAGAGTACTTTGCACTTAATAATAATGGACAGAGATATTCTGGAACTGGATCTCCCGGCCATTTGTGCCTGTCAAATATGGAGATGCGTGAAACGGGAGCAGAACGTTTATTATTGCTTGTCGAACAGCAAAAAGAAAGATCCTATTTTGTCGTTACTCAAGGGGATGGCGGACCAACGAACTGGTGTCAGTGTGATGAATGTAAGGCTTTTGACTCTAAGCCAAGTGTTCACATGACTGACCGCCTCATGGATTATGTTAATTATAATGCAAGGAAAGTAACTGAAAAATTTCCTGAGAAAAAAATACTTACATTGGCCTATACATCAGCAACCGCAAGCCCACCGGTGCGAGTTGCACCAGATTCTAATGTAATGGTTATGTATTGTCCATTACATCGCCCCGAACCTAATTATGACGGAGAATGTCATAGTCATGGGTTAGATTGTATAAATAACTTATGGGCAAAAAAAGATATTGAAAATTGGCTTTCCCTGTATCCTAATAACATGTATATTTTCGACTATCCGAGAAATTATTTCAGATGGTATCAGCCTTTTGGTGGTTTCTATGCGATGGTTGACAAGATGGATTATTATTCATTCAATAATATTCGTGGAATTACCTTTTGCGTTGTCCCCGCAAATTTTCGAGATTTATTTATTTATGTTATGGGACATTTGCTGTGGGAACCCGACTCGAATGTTGAAGCACTAATTGATGAATTCATGTCAGCTTATTATGGAGCTGCTGCCACATCCATCCGGGAATACTTTGATTTCATGTATAACGAAATTGATGTTCGCGATATACATCAACACTCTGAAAAATCAAATCCCGAACTTGTTACTCCTGAATTTTCAGCTTCAGCCCTGAAAATTTTTGAACGTGCACAGAAAGCAGTTGCAGATGATTCAGTTCTTTTATCTCGTGTGGAATTCGAGAAATTCAGTGTTCTTTGGGCTGATATTGATCAAAGAAATATTATGAAAAACAATCTTTCGATTGACCTTTCTGTACATGCTAAGCGATTTGGTGAAATGGTCAGAATAGCTAAAAAACATAAAATGATTAATGTAGGAGGAAGAATTACTTTTAAAGATTGGATTCATCAGGTATCACCAATACGGTTGCAAAATGAATTATGGTATAATGATCCTGCAGTTGATATTTTAATTGATAAACCTGAGAATTTATTCCTACTATAAGTCAGATAAGATTTTTTACTATTTTTAACATGGCGTAAATCCATAATTGATATTTGAACACACTATACATAAACCTGCTGATTCTTACAACAAGTAACATGCATACAATATTAAATAATATTTCATGAAATGAAAACTTTAAAAATTGATCGAAAAGCTTTTATGTTTTTCATGACTCTCCTCATCACGATAACATCTTGTACTACCGGTATTGGTGACGGCAAGTCGAAAATCAGCCTAAGCAAGGATGAATTAACAACAATTGCTGTGTCAGCAACAGCATCTGATAGGGAAAAGTTTGCGGCAGAAGAGCTTGCAAGTTATTTAAATAAAATAACGGGTAAAGAGCTATCAGTCATCACGGTTGACAGCTCCATGGTCCCCGATGGAACTATCGCGATTGGTGAGTTAGCAGTCAGTTCCGGAATGATTTCGCGAGAAGAGCTTGGCCCTATAGGTGAGGATGGATTTGTAATTAACATTGCTGATAATAAGGGAGCTATATGTGGATGGCGTGATTTAGGAACAGTTTACGGGGTATATGAACTTTTAAAACAGGTTGGCGTGAAATTTTACGCGGAGGATTGCGAAATTATTCCAAGCAAATCTAAGCTTAAAATACCCGAATTGCGTCTCGCTATTAAGCCTCATTATGATCTAAGGACAATATTTAAGTATGATGTTTACTTCAAGGGAATTACGCCAAGTATGAAATTGGGGTACACCCCCAATGATGATATGGGGTATCACGGTGATTTAGGTGCTCCCGGGGAGAGAAACTGGGTACATTCAGCCAGTTTTATGATGCCTTATCGTTTATTCGGAGAAGAGCATCCAGAGTATTTTGCCTTGAACAAGAGTAGTGAGCGAGTTAAGCCCGGTGAGGGACCTCCTGGACACTTATGCTTGTCGAACATGGAGATGCGTGAAACGGGAGCAGAAAGGCTACTCCATTTGATTGAAAAGCAGGAAAATCGAACATCTTTTGTTGTCACTCAGGGCGATGGCAGATCGAATAGTTGGTGCCAGTGCAGCAATTGCAAAGCGCTTGATGCAATACCCGGAGATCATATGACCGATAGGCTGATGGACTATGTCAATTACAATGCCCGGGTGGTAAACGAGAAGTACCCCGGGAAAAAAATATTGACACTCGCTTACACGGAGGCTACCTCACGCCCTCCCGAGAGAGTGATGCCTGATCCGAACGTTATGGTTATGTATTGCCCCTACCCTCCTCAAACACCATGCCAGAGCCATGGCTTGGACTGCCCTGAGAATAGCCAGGGTTTTGCTGAGCTACAAGGCTGGATAGAAAAATGTCCTGAAAACATGTATATCTATGATTATCCCAGAGGCTACAGGGTATGGTATGAGCCCTTCGGGAGCTTTTATGCCATGGTTGATAAAATGAATTTTTATGCTTCTAATGGAATTAAGGGAATCGTTCAGTGTGTAGTTCCTACAAGTTTTACCGATCTGTTCGTTTTTGTGCAGGGAGTACTGTTTTGGGAACCTGATGCTGATGTGGAAAAACTTATAGATGAATTCATGGATGCCTACTATGGGGAAGCAGCACCTCATATGAGGGAGTATTTCAATTTCATGCATAATGAAATTAATACCCGTAATGTGCATCAAGGTTGTGAAAGTCCAAATCCTGATCTTGTAACTGCTGAATATGCCGACAACGCTTTGGTTATGTTTGATAAGGCGCAAAATGCTGTTGCAGATGATCCGGCTGCATTATACCGTGTTGAGTTGGAAAAGTTTTGTCTTCTGTTTTCTGATGTAAATCAACGAAACACGATAAATGATGAGTTGACGATTAGTATGCCTGAACACTCTAAACGTCTGGCTGAAACAGTAAGAATAGCAAGAGAAATGGAGGTTATTCGCGTTGGGAACATGCCCAATATGATGAATTTTAAAAATTGGCTTAGAAGCGTTTCCCTATTAACACTTCAATCAGAACCGTGGTATTACGATCCAGGTGTAGATGCTTTTTTGAACAATCCTGAGAATATTTTCATTTATTGAAACTATCTCAGTAAAATACTGCAAACTATTTTAATCAATTAATAAGTAACCAAATAAAAAGAAAGGAAGTTTTCTTTCTTTTATAAAACACTCTTTTATGATAATAAATTATGTTGATTGGATAATAATTATAGTTTTCCTGTTGCTGCTAACTGCAATTGGAATGATTACAAGCAGAGGTGGCGCAGATGATTCAACCAGCTATTTTCTTTCTAAACGGAATATGCCATGGTGGCTTTTGGGAGTTTCAATGGTTGCCACAACGTTCTCTCTCGGTACTCCAAACCTAATAACCGATATGGTCCGTTCTGGAGGCGTGGCGCAAAACTGGCAGTGGTGGTGTTTTTTACTATCGGGGATGCTGACTGTATTTGTTTATTCAAAGTTATGGAATAGATCGAAGATCATGACTGATCTTGAATTCTATGAAGTTCGATACAGCGGAAAAGAAGCTGCTTTTTTACGTGGATTCAGATCAATCTATCTGGGATTTTTTTTCAACATTTTTATATTGGCAAGCGCGGCACTGGCTTTACTCAAATTTGCAGCCATGATGTTGGGAATAAATCCTGTACTAGCGTTAGTGATAATTTCAGCAATAATTCTTGCATACAGTACAATAGGCGGACTTAAGTCTATTTTATGGACAGATTTCTTTTTGTTTGTTGTTGCTATGGCAGGTGCATTTATTCCAGTTTTTTACATTATAAATTCACCTCAAATAGGGGGATTGGGAAATTTTCTCACCAATGATATTATTGTTGACAAACTTAGTTTTTTTCCGGATTTCACGAACGCACAAACAGCATTGACAATATTTCTCATCCCAATAACCATACAGTGGTGGGCTTCTTGGTATCCGGGTTCTGAGCCGGGAGGAGGAGGTTATATTACACAAAGAATCTTGTCTGCAAAATCGGAAAAAGATGCTGTTAAAGGCACTCTTTTTTTTAATGTAATGCATTTTGCTGTGAGACCATGGCCCTGGATACTGGTGGGCTTGGCTTCTTTGATAATATTTCCAAATTTAGATTCGATGGTTCAGGTTTTTAAAGATGTAAATCCCAAATATATACAAAATGATATTGCCTATTCTGCCATGCTTAGGCATTTTCTTCCCAACGGAGTATTGGGTATAGTTTTGGCATCTCTAATTGCAGCATACATGTCAACAGTATCTACTCAAATAAACTGGGGAGCTTCATACTTGGTAAATGATTTTTATTCACGATTTATCAATCCAAATGCTTCGGAAAAAAAGAAAGTGTTGGTTGGGAGAATATGGACTATTGCATTAATCGTACTATCCATCGTTTTAGCGCTCTATTTAGAAAGTGCATTGCAGGTATTTCAATATATGTTATTGATTGGAGCAGGAACAGGACTGATATATTTACTGCGATGGTTTTGGTGGAGAATTAATGCTTGGTCAGAAATATCGGCAATGATAGGCGCAATGGTGTTCTCATTGATTGTTATAGTTTTTGAAAAAACAAGCCTTGTGCTCCTCGATGACCAAACGGTTATGTTTTACGGATTTGAGATGCAAAAGGGATTCTGGGATACCATGAAGTTTGTTTTTGTAATTGCTTTCAACAGTTTACTTTGGATCACTGTTACATTATGCACTAGGCCCACAGAAGATAAAATATTAGTGAATTTTTATAAGAATATAAGGCCTGGTGGCCCAGGATGGAAGAAAATTACTCAGGGACATGCTGAACTGGAAAAAAATCGCATGACAAAAGATTGGAATGTACCTACTGGATTATTGTGTATGAGCATCAGTTGTGTTGGAATTTTAAGTATGTTGTTTTCAATAGGATATCTGATATATGGTAATTATCTTGGATTTGCAATATTATTGGTTGTTACCATCATTTCAGCAATTGCATTATTTAAATCATGGAGTAAAATTTTCAATTAGAATAGTTTGACGAAACATTAACTAACAGCTAACATCACCTCAATGCAAATTGGACTTTTCATTCCGTGTTATATCGACCAGTTTTATCCTAAAGTGGGTATTGCCACGCTGGAGTTATTAGAAAAGCTGGGATTGGAGGTTTATTATCCATCGGAACAAACCTGCTGCGGACAACCATTGGCAAACAGCGGAGCTGAAGATGAAGCAATTCAAATATATAACAAATTTGTTCGTATTTTTTCTAAATTCGATTACGTAGTTTCTCCTTCAGGTAGTTGTGTATATCATGTTCGTGAAAACTACAATATTCTGCCACAAACCGATGAAGTAAACAGAGTCAGACAAAATACATTTGAACTTTGTGAGTTTATAGTGGACATACTGAAGACTGATGATCTAAAGATTGTTTTTCCCCACAAAGTAGGTGTCCATCAAAGCTGTCATGGTCTCAGGGGATTAAAGCTGGGGACACCTTCAGAATTGATTATGGAACATTACTCTAAAGTCCATCGTTTATTGAAAAATGCTAAAGGCATTGAAATTATAAACCTTGACAGGAAAGATGAGTGCTGCGGTTTTGGAGGTACCTTTTCCATTTTTCAACCGGATATTTCCGTGAAAATGGGAAAAGACAGGTTGGATGATCACAAGCGAAATGGAGCTGAAGTAATTACAGCTACCGACATGTCGTGTCTGATGCACCTCGAAGGAATTGCCCGCAGGCAAAAGCGGGAAGTAAAATTTATGCACATCGCTGAAATTCTGAATAGCAACCGATTATGACAAATCATGCTCATAGAGCTGGCCGTTTTTTGAAAAATGAGGAGCGTGCAGCTTGGCACGACAAAACCCTTTGGATGATTCGTCAAAAGAGGGATAAGATGGCTCTTGATGTGCCAGGTTGGGAAGAATTAAGAGAACAGGCATCGCAAATCAAAAGGCATTCCTTATCAAAACTCAATGATTATTTGGTACAATTTGAAGAACAAGCCATAAATAATGGCGCACAGATTCACTGGGCATCAACTGCTGGAAGGCTCAATGAAATTGTATACCGAATCATTAAAGAAAACCACGCTTCAAAGGTTGTGAAAAGTAAGTCCATGTTAACAGAAGAGTGTGGTCTGAACCCTTTTCTGGAAAAAAAGGGGGTTAAAATTATCGATACCGATCTGGGTGAACGAATTATTCAACTTAAACAAGAACCACCCAGTCACATCGTTATGCCCGCTATTCATGTCAAGAAAGAAGAAATAAGTGAGTTGTTTCACCAGAAGCTTCACTCAGAAAAAGGAAATTACGACCCCACTTATCTGACAGCAACTGCTCGTTTACATTTGCGACAAAAATTTCTCGAAGCTGATGTGGCAATTACCGGCGTCAATTTCGCAATAGCTGAAAACGGAGCCATTGTAGTCTGTACGAATGAAGGGAATGCCGATATGGGTGTACATGCTGCACCGATTCAAATACATTGTATGGGAATTGAAAAAATAATTCCCCGTACCTCAGATCTTGCAGTATTCATTCGTTTGCTAGCACGAAGTGCCACGGGACAGCACATAACCACCTATACCTCACACTACCTAAAGCCTAAGACCAGCGGACAAATGCACATTGTAATAGTGGATAATGGCCGTTCAGAACTAATTGGTAAAGAAGATTACCGGGATTCACTGAAGTGTATCCGGTGTGGGGCATGCATGAACACGTGTCCGGTCTATAGAAGAAGTGGTGGACATAGCTATCACTATGTAATACCAGGACCTATCGGCTCCATTCTCGCACCACACTCAAACAGCAAAAAATACAAGGATCTTCCGTTTGCTTCATCCTTGTGTGGCTCTTGCTCTGATGTTTGTCCGGTTAAGATTAACATCCATGGACAACTTTACAGATGGAGACAGGATCTGTCACAAAAGGGCGTTCTCTCTCCCATAAAAAAGAGCATCATGAAAATTTCAGGTAAAATATTAACTTCAACCAAAATGTATGATTGGTCTGGAAGAATAGCACGTTGGTGTATTGAACACTTTCCGCGAAAATTGATTTATAACCGGTTGAATATTTGGGGAAAAGAAAGAGAACTTCCTGAAGCATCCCGAGAGTCATTCAAGCAATGGTATAATAAGAATTACGGTGAGGGAGGTAAAAATGGACAGAAATAAAATATTATTAAACATCCAAAGAAATAAAATAAAACCCGTCAAATTACCGGAGCCATTTTATTCCGCTGAGAAAGGAGTCAATAAAGTTTCTCTCTTTAAAGAAATATTGCTGCAAATAGGAGGGGATTGTATTGAAGTCAACACAACTGAAGAACTAAACTTTCTCCTCCATAATAATTTTAAGAATGCAACAGACCTTAGAAGAAATAAGTTACTCGAAAAATTTCCTTCATCCTATTCCAAGGAGAGTCTTGAAGGACTAAAAACTGTTATTCTTGAAGGACAATTCGGAGTAGCTGAGAACGGATCAATCTGGGTCAATGATTCAAATTTCCCTAATCGTCTTATTCCATTTATTAGCGAAGAATTAGTGTTGTGTTTGGACTCTACACAAATAGTGAGAAATATGCATGATGCTTATTTCAAAATAAATAATGCCATTTCTGGGTTCGGAGTATTTATTTCCGGACCTTCTAAAACATCTGATATAGAACAACATTTGGTATATGGTGCACATGGCGCAAAAAAACTGGTTGTAATCTTATCGCATGAAAATATTTTGAAATGAATCAACAAATACTCGTACATTACAATTTAATAAATTATTTCTATGCATTTATTAAACAGCCAATTACGGATATTTTGAGTTGTAGAGTTAATCTGTTGGTTTACATGATTTTTAATTATGTTCGAATTATTAATGTCAAAATATTGATATTGTTCATATTATGAAATATAAATTTTTACAGTTTTCGTTTCTCTTTTTTTATTGTTTTTTAATGATATCTTGTTACCCAAAGCACTCAAAAGCATTCATTTCTATTCACTCTTATCCAGGACTTATTGCTCTTTGGGATTTTTCAGAAGATAATAAGGAGCTTATCTCAGAAGGCAAAGTTAATTTATCACTTCAGAGCAGTATTGGTAACAGTCTTAAATTTATCGATGAAGGTCCATTATCCGGTCATTCAATTATTTTTGACGGAACTAATTATCTCTTTATTCCACATGAAAAGACTGAAGACCTGAATATTAAAACAAATGAAGTGACGGTTGCTGCATGGGTTAAATGGACAGGAGAACAGATTGGTTTTGTTGGTGGTATGTGGAATGAATATGAAGATGGAGGTAAAAGACAATATGGACTATTTGTTTCTCTTCCTCATTATAATGGAAGAAACCAAGTGTGCGGGCACATATCAAAAAAAGGCGGACCAACTCCGCCTTTTCCATTTTCAATCGATTATTCAGCCAGCAAAGAGGAAGTAACTCCAAATGAATGGGAATGTATCGCATTCACCTATGATGGGGAGTTTATCCGGTCCTATTTAAATGGTAAATTTGAAGAAAGAGAACCCGAGTTAATTGATAATACCAAAGGATTTGAAGGATATCCAGAAGGTCTGATACAATCAAAAAATCCCTATTATTATCCTGACGGAATGGGCAATAATGGTTCTGATTTCACAGTTGGTGCAGTTCAGTTAAGAGATGGAATGGGTAATTTCTTTAAAGGACAACTTGGAGGACTAGCCGTATTTAATCGAGCACTGACCAGCGATGAAATTCATAAGATATGTAGAATCAGGTCCTCTCCGAAAAACATTGAAGATCTTTAAGTTGTAAAACATCTATAGATTTACAACATATTTGATCGTTCAGTTTTGTAAAAATAACAAGAGAACCATTTACCGGTGTTTCAGGAGTGTACGTTTACCGGAATTCGTAAACGACCGACACATCCAACTCATTCAATATGATTGCGAATTTATCCA
>ENA-UOOE01002069-UOOE01002069.1-fermentation-metagenome-genome-assembly--contig:-NODE-2069-length-15175-cov-3.746693_pt1 | contig 15175 bp, 13 predicted proteins | sample MGYA00245776_ERZ724021 | MGnify/ENA primary metagenome ERZ724021 (study PRJEB28704, sample SAMN03018321) | fermentation metagenome | biome: anthropogenic terrestrial biome; feature: soil; material...
TAAGTGTTCTCAAACTCATGGCTGCACCGCTCCGATGTATTCTCAGGAATCCCTTCATGCAGCCATTGTCGAGATCTTTGTCGGTAAGAGAGCTAAGATGCGTTATACCACTATTCAGAACTGGTCAAATTCTATTCTTAACCTAGTCACCCAAAGAGCTACTGTCGATGATGATGGCTTGATGGAATGGGTAGATGGAAATATTGGTTCAAAACTCTGTATGAAGTATCCTTGCTGCATTCTTAAAGGCGATAGATCGCGTGGCTCAACAATCTCTATTGCTGTTGCCGGCGAAGGCCAGTTCCAAGATACCGGTGCTAAGATGATTCATATTGGAAAAGATACCTCTTCTAATGTGATTTCTAAGTCAATCTGCCGTAATGGCGGAACAGCCAACTTTAGAGGAACCATTCATATTGGACCCAATGCCACTAATAGCAAAGCCCATGAGGAATGCGATACCTTGATTCTGGATGATCACTCCTATTCTGATACGATTCCTAATAACGTTGTTGCTAATGCTTCCTCCTATCTTGAACATGAAGCCAGTGTTTCTAAGATCAATGAGGATCAGCTGTATTATCTGATGAGCCACGGTCTTTCCAAGAATGCCGCCACTCAGATGATTGTTATGGGCTTCTTAGAGCCGTTCTCAAAAGAACTACCAATGGAATATGCCGTTGAACTTAATCAGCTGATTAAGTTCGATATGGTTGGCTCCATAGGTTAAAATCATGTTAATCAAAAATCCTAGTAGTAATTATGATGTCATCGTAGTAGGCGGTGGACATGCCGGCACTGAAGCTTGCCATGCTACTGCAAACTTAGGTTTAAAGACCTTAATGGTTTGTTTTAACTATAAGATGGTTTCTAATATGGCCTGCAATCCCACCATTGGCGGCTCAGCTAAAGGTATTGTTGTCCGTGAAATGGATGCCTTAGGTGGCATCATGGCTAAGATTGCTGATATGAAGGGCTCGATCCTGCAGATGAAAATCCTTAATACTTCCAAAGGCCCCGGCGTCCGTTGCTTTAGGGCTCAGGAAGATAAAAGAGGATATCCTAGGAATATGCAGAATTATCTGCTTACCGTTCCTAACCTTGATATCATCGAACATGAAGTCAAAAAGATTGTCGTAGAAGATAAGAAAGCTAAAGGAATCATTCTCGATGATGGTACTTTCATTGGCTGCAAAGCCATTGTTTTAGCTACCGGCACTCATATGGAAGCTCGTACCTTAAGAGGACATGTAGCTAAAGATGAGGGACCTGATGGAGAGAAATCCTCTCATGGCTTATCTAAGTCTATCAGTGACTTAGGTCTCAATATGATTAGGCTGAAGACTGGTACCCCTCCTAGAATCGATCCATCTTCAATTGATTATTCTATTCTTGAGATTGAGGAAGGCGATGAAGGGCAGAATGCCTTCTCATATGATACGACTTGGTTTTTAGACAAGAAGGATATGCTTCCCTGCTATCTTACTTATACTAACGAACATACCCATGAGATTATCCGCTCCCATTTAAAGGATTCCGCTATGTACGGCGGAGTCGTTAGAGGAGTAGGACCTCGATACTGCCCTTCCATCGAAGATAAAGTCGTTCGATTTGCTGACAAAAAGAGACATCAGCTTTTCTTAGAACCGGAAAGCGTGGAATTCTCTTCCTGCTACTTACAGGGATTCTCTACTTCAATGCCAGAGAACATCCAGGTTGAGATGGTCCATTCTTTAAGAGGATTAGAAAAAGCCGTCTTCCTGAAATACGCCTATGCTATCGAATACGATGCCGTAGAGCCTAGCCAATTAGACCATACTATGAAGGTCAAAGGCTTTGATGGCTTATATGTCTGCGGCCAGATAGCTGGAACTAGCGGTTATGAGGAAGCAGCGGCATTAGGCTTGATAGCTGGAATCAATGCTGCTTTATGGATTGAAGGACGTGAGCCTTTCACTCTTTCAAGAGATGAAGCCTATATTGGCATCATGATTGATGATATCGTCACTAAAGGGACTCATGAACCTTACCGTCTTTTAAGTTCCCGTTCTGAATACCGTTTAATAACTAGAAATGATAATGCTGATGTTAGACTTTTAAAGAAAGGCTATGATATCGGTTTAGTCTCTAAAGAACGTTTTGACCGTTTGAATTCTAAAAATGAAAAGGTTGACTTAGCTATCAACTTGCTCGCTTCTCATCAAGTGGCTAGTAATCAGAAAGTAAGAGATTACATCAAATCATTAGGATTCAATGACCCTAATGGCAATGAAACACTTAAGCAAACGATGAGAAGGCAGAACGTCAAGTATAAAGAATTATCAAAGTGCGTTGATTACTTACCTGTCCTTGATGATGAAGAACAGTTCAAATGCGAGACCGAGATAAAATATGAAGGGTACATCATTGCGGAACGTAAAGAGGCTGAAAGAAGAAAGAGCTATGAATCGCTTTTGCTTCCTGATAATCTCGACTATAAGCATATGGATGGCTTGTCTTTAGAAGCTAGGGAAAAGCTTTCCTTGCTTAAACCGAAGACTTTAGGAGAGGCTAGCCGAATAACTAACGTTCATCCATCCGATATTGATGTCCTATCTTTCTACGTCAGACATAATGAACATAACTCAAAATAAAGAAAAAGCGTCAAGAGCAGGATTTGCTCTTGACGCTTTTGATTAATCCTCGATGTCGCTAGCTTTTAAGAAAGTGTTATCTAAAGGCCCTAATAATCTTGCATTGACGTAGCATTGCTTCAAAGTCAGGATTGTCTGGCCTTGGTAATTGCCACTAGGTGTTAACTCAACAAGAAGAATAGCTTCTACTCCAGCGCCTTTATCGAATACTAGAGGTAGCATCATCGACATGACATCTCTAGTCGGGAAGAATGAAGGCAAAGCCATTCGATAATCGTAGCGCACACACTTTAAGGAACTAGCAATAGCAGAATCTAAAGAAGCTTTGATCAGGGTGAAGAGCATATCATTTTCCCTCACCGCTTCTTCTAAGTAAGCATATAGTTTGCTTCTCTGGTAATCGTTTTTCTCTCTGATGATGTCATCAAGAAGCTTCTTTTCTTTAGCAAAAGGCATAACGACTTTCTTTAAGAACATCAAGGGGAAACGGTCTAAGTTGTCTAAGATGATGTGCTGATAATCAGTATGTAAGTCTTTTTTGGTATCGTAGATGATATCAGCGGTGCTATTGGTATATGTCGGTTTAGGAGGGAGGGGATTGAAGTGCTCGACAATGATCTTACCTATGCCTTGACTTGCTGCTATGGAGAATCCCTGGAAAATATAGTCAGAATCAATAGTCTTATCTTTGTTTACCATTAAGACGCCATAGATATCATCAAAATCATTGGTCTCTAAACCGGTATTGAAAGCTGCAAATCCTGATTTTTCATCCACGAGGACTTTCTTTTGGGAAAGAAGACGGTAATAAGTATACTGAAGATAAATCTTCAGGATGATTAGGGGATCTTTAGAATGGTGGTAGCACCAGTCTTCCTGAATAGCTAAATCAGCTAATTCAGCAACGGCATCATCAAAGTCCGGGAAGAAAATCTGACTCCTTAAAGCATCTTTAGGCTTCTCTTTATCGTTTCCGATAAAGTTAAGATAATATTTATATTCAGTAGTATTTGCGGCTTTCTTGATAGAGGCTATCAAAGCTTCGGAATGAGTGTTAGTAAAAGAAAGCGGGAAGACAAAGCAGTCATCCTTGATAGTGATGAGATTGCTCTTGATATCATTCGAGTAGTCATTCTTGATGAGATTGACTATGGAAGAATCCTCTAAGCCAAGATTAGTGAATTCCTTTACTGAAAGAATAAGCTTTGGAGGAATAAAGACTTCCTCAGCCTTAGGGTAGCTATTATCATTGGAACTGAAGCTCTTCTCTTTAATAGGGGCTTTAGCCTCAGCCTTCAAAAGAGGCTTATCATTTATGATAGGGTGACTAGCATTATCGATTCTTGCTTTGATAGTGACTAATGACTGTTTGACACCCTTGATTGATACATCCCTAAGAGAGATAGTCTCAGGCATAGCTTCTAAGAGGCTTTTCATCTTGGAAAAACCCAAAGCGTGGTAATTAAAGCCGTGATCTAAAAGCCATTTGCTGATAGTAGCCATTGGGTATTCTCTATTGGTGTTGAAACCGTTCTTCAGAGACTCATAGATGGCTTTCTTATCATCATTGGAAAATTCAGTAGACCCTTTTTTATTGGGACTGTCTTTTATCATATTAGAAATTGCCGAACCCTGATTATTGAAATCATGAACGACTACGTACTCTTCTTTTTTATGGCCGACTGTTTCATCAGCACTGAGTTCTAGGAATTCATTTAAGTCGTTTAGAAGCGACTTCATTTTTTTATAACCGAATTCCTCATAGTTCAGGCCTTGATTCTTTAGATAAAGAGCAACTTTAGCCAAAGGAATCTTCGAGTTTTTTTCAAACTCCTGACAAAGCAGGTCATAAATGTTTTGCTTGTCTTGATTTGTTAACATTTGTGTCCTTGTAGGCTTTATTTTTATAAAGCTAAGAACATTATATAACTAATTGAGTTTTTTTTAAACTAAGCGATTTCCTATTATAATAATAGAAAAGGGGTATAGACTATGTCTGATTTTAAAGAAGCTGAGATAAAAGATGCTTTGGTTTTGGATAAGGATAATAATCTGATGAAGACTTCTTTCCTAATAACTGCTAAGGCCGATAACAAAGTTAACACGATGACTGCGGCCTGGTTCAGCATTGGCAATATCTGGTCCATGCCAGTCTTCATAATCATGGTAAAGAAATCCCGATATACACATTTGTTTTTAGAAAAAAGCAAAACCTTTTCTATCTCTTTCTTAGATGATCTAAATTCTATAAAACTTGGATATCTAGGAACTGTCTCTGGAAGAGATGAAGATAAAATAAGTAGAGCTGATCTCCATCTTAGTTTTATTAATGACACACCTTTTATTGAGGAATCAAAGCAAGTCATCATCTGCACGAAACTCTATGAAAATGATTGCAATACCGATAGAATTCTAAGCGATTCAATCATTAAAAAATACTATTCCGGAGCTAATCAAGGCAATTATCACACGCTTTATATTGGAAGAATAGATAAGGTACTAAACAGGAATTGATAGGATAAATATCATTTCCATTTATGCTTAATAAAAAGCTTGTAATGCAAAGTGTAGCGTACTACACTATATAACGAGGATGCTGAAATGGAACAAAAAGTAGGTTATTACATTAAATTAATTAATGACAAAATCAAGACTAAAGCCGATTACGATTTAAAAAGCAACAATCTGACTTTATCACAAAGCCGTGTTCTTTCCTTTATTCATCAACATGGCGGTGAAACCACCCAAAAAGAGATCGAAGATAATCTCAAAGTTGCCCATCCTACTGTCGTTGGATTAGTGAAGAGGATGGAAAAACATGGATTCTTAATTTCTTTCTTTGATCCTAACAATGGCCGAAATAAAATAGTCAAACTTACACCTAAGGCCGAGGTTATAGGAAATAACATGGCTCAGGTTATTGATAGCCAAGAAGACAAAATGCTGAAAGGCTTATCGGAAGAAGAAAGAAAGCAGTTCCTATACTATCTAGTAGAAATATATAAAAACATCAGTTGAAAAAGCCAAGTCAAAAACTTGGCTATTCAAATAATTGAAAATGTAGCGTGCTACATAAAGAGGTACTTATATGTTTAAAACATTATCTAAAAGTTTAAACGGCGATAAAACCCTAAGCTTTGTAACGGTAGGTTTATCGGCTTTGGAAGTAGTTTTTGAAATTATCATTCCTTTATGTATGTCTGATTTGCTTGATTACGGCATTAATTCCGCAACATGACCAAAGTATGGATATATGGAGGTGCTTTACTTGTCTTTGCAACTCTCGAACTTATTACTGGTATTTTTGGGGCAAAAATCGGTGCTAAAGCTAGTGCCAGATATGCGGCTTCTTTAAGAAAAGATATGTTCGATAAAGTACAGACCTTTTCTTTTTGCAATATTGATAAGTTTTCCACGGCATCAATAGTTACGCGTTTAACTACCGATGTTACCAATGTCCAAAATGCTTATCAGATGATTATCAGGATGGCAGTTAGGGGGCCAATCATGATGATCTTTTCTGTGGCGGTTTCTTTTACAATCAATACAACTATAGCCTGGATTTTCTTAGCTGCTATACCTTTCTTAGCTATCTTCCACTTCTTGATTGTTAAAGGAGTCAACCCCATCTTTAAGAAAGTCTTCCATACCTATGATGACTTAAATGAAGTAGTCGAAGAAAACGTTAAAGGAATAAGAATAGTTAAATCTTTTAACCAGTAAGACCATGAAATCAAGAAATTCCGTGGCATCTATCAAAAAATCTATTCTGGTTTCTCGAAGGGAGAAAGACTAATTGCTTGGAAATCCCCTTTGATGCAGTTTACGATGTATGCCGTTATGATATTAATTTCTTGGATTGGCGCTAAGGCGATTGTTGCCAGTGGCAACAATGTATCTTTAGGGTTGACTACAGGACAGTTAACGGCTCTGATTACTTATGCTATGCAGATATTAACTAGTCTCATGATGCTTTCCATGGTCTTTGCTATGATCTCTATTGCTAGTTCCAGTGCTACTAGATGCGCTGAAATTTTAGAAGAAAAGCCTTCTATTACAAGCCCTGCTAATCCTATCAAAGAAGTTAAAGACGGTAGTATTGTTTTTAAAGATGTCAGCTTCACTTATAGCGATAAAGCTGAGAAGAACGTTCTTTCAAATATTAATCTTAATATACCTTCTGGTTCTTCTTTAGGAATCATCGGAGCTACGGGTAGCAGTAAGTCATCCTTAGTGCAATTGATACCTAGATTATATGACGCTTCTAAAGGTGAAGTCTTTGCCGGCGGAGAAAATGTCAAAGCTTATGACTTGGATATATTAAGGAATTCAGTTTCCATGGTATTACAGAAAAATGAGCTTTTTAGTGGAACCATTAAAGAAAATCTTCTTTGGGGAAATGAAAAAGCAACAGATGAGGAAATTAAGGAAGCCTGCCATGTTGCCTGTGCTGATGAATTCATTGATACTTTACCTGATGGCTATAACACCCATATTGAACAAGGCGGGACTAATGTTTCAGGCGGTCAGAAGCAAAGACTTTGTATTGCGCGAGCCCTGTTAAAGAAACCGAAAGTCATTATCATGGATGATTCAACCTCGGCTGTTGATACTAAGACTGATGCGAAGATTGAGAACGGATTTAGAAGTTATCTTCCTCATACCACAAAAATAGTAATTGCCCAAAGAATCACCTCTGTAGAAAAGTGTGATTCCATTATTGTCATGGATGATGGCAAGATTGTGGCACAAGGTAAACATGAAGATCTGATTAAGAACTGTAGCATCTACGCAGATATCTATCAGTCACAGCAGAAAGGAGATTCCGATAATGGAAAAGGCAGTTAAAAAAGGAAAGAAGAATGCTGTTATGAGTTTCAAACCTGACACGATTAAGCGTCTTCTTTCCTATATGAAAAGGTACAGAGGTCAGATGATATTTGTTATCATCTGTGTCCTTCTTAGCGCTTTAGCCAGCGCTGCCTCTTCGCTCTTCATTGAAAACCTTATTGATGACTATATCATGCCTTTAATAGGTGTCAGTGATCCTAATTTCTCACCTTTGATTGGAGCTTTGATTTTGATGGGTTGCATCTATTTAGTCGGTGTCTTAGCTACTCTCTTCTATAACCGAGTCATAATGACAATCGCCCAAGGAACCTTAAAGAAAATAAGAGATGATATGTTCACTAAGATGCAAAAACTTCCGGTTAGCTTCTTTGATTCCCACACTCATGGTGAAATTATGTCTCTTTACACTAACGATACTGATACCTTAAGGCAGATGATTGCTCAGTCCTTAGTGCAATTGGTTAGCTCCGTCTTCACCGTGGTCGCTGTCTTCTTCTGTATGCTTTATATTAGTGTCTGGCTGACGATTGTCGTTGTAGTGGCTATGGGATTAGTCTTAGTCATCTCTAAAGGCGTCATTGGGAAATCTTCTCATTACTTTGTTCAGCAGCAATCAGATATAGCTGATTTAAACGCCTATGTTGAAGAAATAATCAATGGTGAGAAGGTTGTTAAAGTCTTCTGCCATGAAGGCAAGAGCCAATTAGATTTTAAGGAAAAGAATTCTAAATGGGAAGATAGTACTCAAAATGCCAATGGGCAAGCCAATATGATGATGCCGATGATGAATGCTCTTGGCTATGTTCTCTATGCGATTGTTGCCGTTCTAGGTGCCTATATGGCCATAGCTGGCTTAATGAATGTCGGATTAACCGGAGTCAATGTCTTGACCCTAGGCATGATTGCTTCCTTCTTGACTTTAGCTAAGAGTTTTACTAACCCTATCAGTCAGTTAGCAAACCAATTTAACTCGATTATTACGGCTTTAGCTGGGGCTAGTAGAATCTTCAAATTCATGGATGAAAAGTCGGAAACTGATGATGGTTATGTAACCTTAGTCAATGCTAAGGCCGATAAAGATGGTAATCCCATTGAATGCCAAGAAAAGACAGACAAATGGGCTTGGAAGTATCCTCATAAGGATGGCTCAACTACTTCTTATACTTGGCTTAAAGGTGAAATTGCTCTTGATCATGTTGACTTTTCCTATGTCTCCGGAAAGCAAATTCTTCATGATATTACGATTAAAGCCGACCCTGGTGAGAAAGTTGCTTTAGTTGGCTCAACCGGTGCTGGTAAGACTACTATCACTAACTTAATCAATCGTTTCTATGATATCGATGATGGCAAGATTCGTTTTGATGGAATCAATATTACCAAGATAAAAAAGCCTGACTTAAGAAGGTCCTTAGGGATGGTTCTACAGGATGTTCATCTTTTTACCTGAACAATTATGGAAAATATCCGATAAGGAAATGAGAAGGCTAGTGATGAAGATTGCATCAAAGCCGCAAAACTAGTTAACGCCGATGGCTTCATTAGAATGCTTCCAAAATGGTATAACACTATCATCTCCGGGAATGGTGAAGGCTTATCTCAAGGTCAACTGCAATTAATATCCATTGCTAGAGCTGCCGTTGCTGATCCTCCGGCTATGATCTTAGATGAAGCTACTAGTTCTATTGATACTCGGACCGAGAAACTAGTCCAAGGCGGCATGGACCATCTGATGAACGGGAGAACGACTTTCGTTATTGCTCACCGCTTATCAACAGTCAAGAACAGTGACGAAATCTTAGTGCTTGATCATGGCGCTATCATTGAAAGAGGTTCACACCAAGAATTAATAGCCAAGAAAGGAACTTATTATCAGCTCTATACTGGTGCCTTTGAGCTTGAATAGATAGTTATTTACCTCAATATAAAAATCCCGGGATTTTATCCTGGGATTTTTAATTGAAAAAGAAACTATTAGGCGTTTAGTAAAAAACGATAAGTCAATTTAGAATATGATCCTGATGAGACAGTGATAATAAGAGTTGAAGAGGTGCTGGGCAAGGCTTTAATGGTTAGAACTTTGGTATTTGAATCAAAGGAGTAATAATCAGTGGAGAAGGCTTTTCCTTTAGCATCAGTGAAGGTAATGGTTTCATCAGTTAGCTCTTCGGTGTTTGAAGAATCTCCTACGGCTTTAAAGGAATGGAGCAAGAAAGTATCTCCCGTCTTTACCTGGTATTTATCAGGTAAAACATTATTACTATCACTAGTTAAAGAAACGCTGAAACTAGCATAGGGCAAGAAATCATTTAAAGAGGCGTTCTTCTTCCAAATAGATTTGGAAACATAGTTTTCACTAGTTGTGTCATTAAGAGAAGTAACAAAGTCCCGATAAGCAGTTTAGTCCTTTTCGAAGGAACTCGAAAAATGAATTGCATTATATGCAGAATGGCTCTTATCAAGCTTTGTGCTAGCTGATATCTTGCTTTCATCCATAATTAAAGTTGCAGCGCTTAAATCATTCTTAACCGCTTCTTTTAAGAGTAAGGCATTATTTAGGATTCCTTTTTCCTTTTCAGCAGTGGCTAAAGTGGCTTTTAAGTCTGTAAAGAAAGTGCTAGAAACATCATTTGTGTCGCGAGTGAAAGAAATCCTTAAATAATCATAAGAAACTGTCTTAGTATCTCTGATAACAAAGTCCATTGAATCAAAGGCACCATTATCTTTCAAAAAAATGTTAATTTGATAGAAGTTAATGATTGAGGGAATAAACCTGAAATTATAGATCCATAGAGCAAAGCTTCTGAAGAGGTCTCTCCATATTTGTCATTGAGGGCTTTAAAATGGCCTTGGCTTTAAGGCTATCAATAAGAGTCTGAAGGGTTGCTAAATGGAGGCTACTGACACTGATTCCAGAACTTGGGTCTTCATCATAAGTAAGGACCGTATTGATCAAATTAGATAAAGAAGCCAAATCAATAGATTTGTTTTTGCCACCATTTAAAAGTAGTCCTATTTCTGGATATTGAAGCAAGGAAGAACTATCACGTCCTGATGTCAAAGACGAAAGCAGGTTATTTAAGATTGTCGGAGCTAAGTCCTTAGCAATACTTACTTGGTTATAGTAGCAAAGAGAATCATGATTAGCTCCACTCATCGCATAAAGCTGTAAATCAGTATCAGACTCGTATAAAAAGCCTAAGCGAGTGACACTTCCTAGATTATTATCACCTGTGATAGCAGGCAGACCAAAATTTAATAAACTAGTGTTTTCACCGAAGTCTAAATGGAAGTCCACATTGATCTTTTTATTCTCGTCTTTGATGATAGAGACAGTATAAGGAAGCCTCATGGCACTACTTTCAGGATCAGAGCCTGAAGAAGGCAAATAGCAGAAAGATATAGTTTCGTTAAAAGATAAGGTATCAGTTAAAGAGTATTCCTTCATTGATTCAACCATTCTAGCTATATAGTGAGGCTCAACAAAGAAAGAGAAAGAATCAGTGGCTGGGTCTTTGCTATTAGAATTTATCGCTGTAGCAGTAACGGTTACGAATCCAGCTTTTTTAGCAGTAACTAAGCCATTATCATCAACCTGTGCTAAGTCAGGGTCACTGACAAAATAGGAAACTGAGCTATCAGGACCAGAGACTTGACAGCTTAACTGCATAGTCTTTCCAATCTCTACCTGTCTATCGCCAGTTAGTTCAACTGTATAATTGACACTATCCGCTGTTGGAAGGAAAGTAGCATTAAGAATATAGGTTTTAGCAGCAGTAGGGGTAAAAGCTAAGCTAAAAGTTATATTAGTTTCATCAAGATAGAGACTATCAAGTCGGTAATTGTTTTTAGAAGTGACTTCCACAGTCAGCTTGGTGTTTAATTCAGCATAATTGTTTTCATCTATTCCGATGACTTTAATTGTCCCCTGCTGATTAGTGGTAGTTCTTATAAGAGCTTTATCAGTAATTGAGCAATCAGTATTTTTAGAGCAAGAAGCTAAGTTAATCATTGATAAAGAGAGAAGTGATAAGGAGACGATTCCTTTAATTAAATATTTTTTCATTTTAAATTATCCTTCCTATAACTAGGCATAGTTAACCTTAGTTTCTTTGATGTCACTATAACTAAAACTAGAAGGGTTATCCGGTAAAGTGATAATCTTGTAGCCCACCATATCAGTCTGATAATAATTAAGGTCACTTCCTTTTAAGCCATAAGAAATGACCATATGATTGGTTTCATCAAAATAATTAATATCAAAATCATTGCCATGATCATGACCGGCAAAGGCTCCGACTATGCCACAGTTTTTCATAACGTTGTAAACACCATTGTTTTTATATTCGTATCCAAAAGGATCTTTTTTATATCCTTGTCCTTGATAGATGCCATCGCTATAGCCTTGATAGGCAGTAACAAACTCTTTTAAGCAAATATGGAAGAAAGCTAATCCAGGAGCCTTATCTCCTTGATTATCGTAGATTTTCTGAAGGTGATCTAACTGGTCTTGATGAATGACATCGTAAATGCTGTCTCCGCCATCGCCAGCCGATTTATAATTGTTGCTATCAATAATGTATAAGCGGTAGACGTTCTTGCCATTGCTTTGAAGGTTAATGTAGTAATTGGTTAAGCCATAAATATCATCATTCTCATAATCAACAAAAACTGCATTCTTGCTAGCCATGATTTTCTTATTGATGTAATAAGAATCACTAATCAAAGAACTGGAATCGTGATTGCCGTAAGTAAATGCCCATTTGATATTAAAGAAATCGATGAAAGTGATAAAAGCATCAACTTGTTCAGTTGTTTCTTTTTCAAAGGTATCACCAGTTAGAACAATTAAATCAGGATTGTTAGCCTGTTCTATCATTGTTCTTAAATGGGTATATTCTTTTTCTTCGTCATAGTCTGAGGTATTTGTAGGATTCCCAAAATGCAGGTCAGTAAGCCAAAGAATCCTAAAACCGCTCTTGTATTGAAGAGTTAGTCCATATTTACCAGTTGAATCGTCTTTTGAGCCAGAACTAGAAGAATCTAAGCTGGTTGAAGACGGGGAAGAGCTGAACGCTGCGATAGCCACACTTAGCGAGAAGCGGCAATATGTCATCAACCGGACTAGAGCCGGGATGAGCGAAGCGCAAATAGCTAAAGAAATGGGTGTGTCGAAGCAGGCGGTGAGGAAGACGAAAAAGCTCGCGATCCGAAACCTGCGAGCTATATTGTCAAAAGATGACTAATCAGGTGAACTATCGCCTCGCCCAAGAACTCATAATCGCAATGTTCGTTGCTGTTTGAGCATCCAAATAACGCTTGAAAAGAAGGAAAGTCGAGGCAGCGATAATCAAAATCAAATCGATGTCGATGCTGTCGCTGAAATTGGTTATCTTCGCCACGCCGACTTTGCTGTCTTTATCTAAGATATCCCATTCGATGCAGGCGAACATATTCTTCCCTTCGATATATCCATCCTCGGGGATTGAACCAAGGTATTCCTGCGAATAGATATCCATCTCCCCATCGTTAATGACGATGTCAACGCCTGTTTTGTTGTTCTCCAAGAAGACATTCATGTCCTTTGAGAGGACGATGTTCGCCAGTTTGCCGTCGTCTTTGCCGTAAAGTTTCATCTTCGTGCTCGTCATAGCCGATGGCTTTATGTAGTAAGGGGAATCGTCCCCCAACGTGTATTTGTTTCCTTTCCGTTCGAATACATACATCTCTTCGTCACCGAAGGCGATACTTGAGAGATAGATTTCCTTCCCATTTTTCTCAATCCCATTGGTGACGAAATAGGTTCCTGCGGCCTCATCGTCATCCACTATGGATAAGAGGTCATTGCCCTCAAAAGGCATGCTTGCCCATTCTTCGGCGTGTTTATCGATGGCCTTGGCGATTTTGTCAAAGTCCTTCAAGCAGAATTGAATCATTCGAACGCAGTCTTGAGCATCAGCTAGGTCCTTGGTATGGTTCAGTGTTTTGACAGCGGCTTTGATAAATGCATCCTCATCCATGTCTTTGGAAGACATTGGATGAAAGTTTAGCTCGTTGAAAGCCTCATGAGCTTTCGTCAGATATTTGTCTGTCACTATTCCAAACATACCTAAAGGTCTCCTTGCATATCTCGTTGCGATTTCAACTGCAATCTCCATTGATTATACAACTTTAAAAATCTTTCTGCTTCGGGTTCACTTTCGACCCTCCAGGTTGCCTTTATGGTGTAGGGGAAGAATAAGCAACCGATGAAACACTTGGGACGGATGAGTCCCCCTCGGCCGTGATGGCCTTATAGCATCGGGCTTATCTCTCCCCTACTCCCCATATAGATAAAAGGAGGCAAAGACCAGAAAGAATGAGTTCGCTCAAACCCAAGGACGCCACCAAGCTGACCGTCCGCATCTACGATGAAGATTTCGCAAAAGAACTATCAGACCTCTACTTGAAACTCGGAGGCACGCAGAACGATTTCGTCAACATCTTCCTCCGCTTAGTCAGAAGACCATCGACCTGCTTCTGGAGAAGAAACTCAAGCAGGACAAGATGAAGGAGCTTTTCGGGAGCAGCTACAACAAAAGGTTCGATGGCTACGTCAACGTCTTCGAGAACGGCGACCTCATGCGGCCGAACTGGGTGAGCGCCAACTTCAGGAAGCTCCTCGATGACAACGGCATGCGGAGGATCAGGTTCCACGACCTCCGCCACACCTGTGCGACTCTTCTCCGCCATAACGGCGTCCCATGGAGGACATCTCGAAGTGGCTTGGCCACAGTAACATCCTCACCACAGAGAGGGTCTACGCCCATTACGACGAGGCTCAGAAGCAGGATACTTTGAAAGAAATATCGTCCATCCTGGATGTGGTCGATGAGCCGAAAGAGCCGCAGATTCAAAATAAATCCGCGCAGGAACAGAAATGAGCCGATCCGCGATGGGTCGGCTTTTTCATTGGACTTTTCTAGACGAATGTGGCTTTGACCCTTATATTTTTGGGAGGAGCCATTATCCCCCGCTGCGTTGCTAGATGTGCCACGGAGGGCTTCGCAAGAGGCACTTAAGGACGGGTTCCCTGATGGCTCCTTTTTCGCATAATGGGCTTGACTAAAGTCATGACCATTTCGTATATTACTCTGATTTGCAGAACCTCTAGATTCTCAAATGGGCGGCCTGGGACACATAGGAGGATTTTCATGAATCAAAACATCGAATTCGAATTTGTCCCGAGGAATGAGGCAAAGCCCTATCGGCAAGAGCTAGAAACCATAATCAAGAGAACTCAGAACTACTGCCGTGAAAGGAGAAAAGACTTCACCTTCCAGTTTTATTTGGTGGGCAGCCAAAACCGTCATTTGGTGACCAGAATCAAAGGCGGAAACATCGGCTATGACTTTGATTACAATCTCGCGTTAAACTGCAACGAAGAAGACCATTGGTATCCGAATGTTGCCCGAAGTCTCGTCTTCTCCGCCCTTCGAGAGTCGATCAAAGGCACCTCATTCAACAAGATAGAGAACTCCACTTCCGTTATCACCATCAAATGCGTTCAAAAGAGCAAAGTCATTGTCGGATGCGATTTCAGCGTGATTTATTACCCCGACGATCAAGACGATGACTATTACAAGTATGCGCGTTTCAACAAGAAGCAAAACAACTACACCTGGGAGGAGCGGAAACTCAGCCACAATATCGAT